>Ga0114933_10006133_pt1 | contig 10729 bp, 7 predicted proteins | sample 4SBtaG_FD_89691 | JGI IMG/M metagenome (GOLD analysis project Ga0114933, IMG submission 89691) | Deep subsurface microbial communities from Kolumbo volcano to uncover new lineages of life (NeLLi) - 4SBTROV12_W25 metaG | ecosystem: Environmental > Aquatic > Marine > Volcanic | place: Kolumbo... | reverse complement strand
GAGCAGCCGCCCGACGTGGTGATCGGCGCACTCGAGCATGCCGGCATAGGTCTGGATCGCCGGGACCCTCAGCGTGTTCGGGCGAATCTCGGAGCAGCCCCGACCGCCGGTGCCGTGCAAGGGCGTGTGAGGCGCGTGGAGGGCGACCATCGCGATCCAGGGGTCCTCGGCCTGCTGGGAGATCCAGGCCAGCGCGTCGTCGACCTGGACCTCGGTGGCATAGCCCTCCTCCCACCAGGCCTGGGTGCGGTCGGGCTCCTCGGCCGTGCCGGCAGTGACAAGCCAGAAGTCGTAGTCGCCGATGCACCCCTCCGGTGTCACGGTGCAGAGCGTGCCCGACAGGCCGCCGATGTAGGCGTCGAAGCCCTGACGAATGGGGTTCAGGCTGTGCTGGAGCTCCACCGGATTGTCGCGAGTGTTGCCCTCGGCGACCTCGTACCAACGCGGGCTGGGGGTCTCGTCGGTCGGGAGCCCCGAGTCCCCGACGTGCCACTTGCCGAAGAGCCCCACCTTGTAGCCCAGGGCGGCCTCGGCAAAGGTGACCTCTTCATCTGCGAGCTCAGGCCCTTGAGGCACCACGGAGCCCACACCGTGCCGGTAGGGGTGACGCCCGGTGAACAGGCTGGCGCGCGTCGGCGAACACAGCGGGTTGGACCATGCGTGGGTGAAGCGAACCCCTGCGGCGCCGACCTGGTCAAAGGTGTCGGTCTGTGGGAGATAGCTCGGCTCGTAGCCTTCGACGTCGCCGGCGTAGCCCGAGAACTTGTCGACCCCGACATCGTCGAGGAGGACGAGCAGGACGTTCGGCGGCCCGACCTCGATCACCACCTCGGAGCTGTCGTCGGGCGTGGGATCCGGAGAGTCCGGCGCGGGGCCCCTGCAGGCCAGGCTCAGAAGCCACACAGATTGCCCCCGGCTCCGGGGTGGTAGACCTCGCGACCGGTCGCGCCCTCCACGACCTGGGCCGGCGTCAGCCGCATGGGGATCGTGTCGTTTGCGAGCCAGAGCGCCGCCTGGTCCGAGAAGTAGGGCGAGTCGGTCATGCCGGACTGGCCTCCGGGCAGGATGTTCACACCGACCGTGTCGTCGGGCCCGCCCACGGCGACGACCATGCGGAAGACCGGGCCGCTGCCGTGATCGAAGTCGTTGTGCGAGAAGCCGTTGTTCGCCGCATCGACGCTGAAGGTGTCGCCGGGACGCGGGAAGCCCACGAGGTCCGCGCGCGGATCCGTCGGCGCCATGCCCTCGGCCAGGGGCAAGGTGTCCGTCGTGATCGAGAACTGGTCGGTGATCACGCTGTAGGTCGGATCATCCCCGAGGAAGCCGGCCAGGATCGACTCCATGCGCACGACGTGCTTGTAGCCCCAGATCCACTCGTCCATCTCCTCGGTGCCGAAGCCGCCCGTGCTGTCCTCGCCGACAGGTCCCTCGAGGAAGGCCAGCGCGCTGACCAGCGCAGTGAGCGCCACCTCGTGGCTGGTCTCGATCGGGTCGGTCCCGAGCACGTCGAAGAAGGCGCTCTCCTCGGTGTCCGGGTTCCAGGAGGACAAGTCGCCGGGGTTGTCGGGACCCCGGCCGTCCACGATCTTCGTCAGCGCCCGGGTCTGCCCCGTGCCGCCGGTGGGCTCCCACACATCGGGCAGCCCCTCGTCGCCGAAGACCCCGCTGACGTAGCGCCCCATCCACGCGTTGTGGATCATCGTGGCGACGGCCTGCTCCTCCTCGCCGTCCTCGAGCGGGTGGTAGAAGGTGTCGATGCCCGCGGGGGTCGGGAAGTCGTCCTCGGCCCAGTCGAGCAGGCGCTCTCGGACCTCGTCCATCGCGGGGGCGTCTGTGTTGTACAGGTCGACGAGGCGCTGCTCGTCCTCGGTCAGCTCGCGGTCGACCGAGGCCAGCGCCTGGGCGAGCTCGATGGCCTCGACCAGGACCGGCGAGAACTGCGCTCCGAGCGAGCTGCGCGTGTCCGCCTGGATTTCGCTCATGCCCTCGACGTCGGCCCAGCCGTTCTCGGTCGCGTCCGCGAGCCGCTCATCGATGCGGACGGCTCGGTAGCCCTCGATCCAGGATCCACCGATGTACCAGGGATCGTTCAACAAGTCGTCGTCCAGGCTGATGTTGCCGGGGTCGTTGTTGGCGTTGAGCAGGTAGCCGCTCTCGGGGTTCAAGGCCTGCGGATACTCGTCGAAGGGCACGACGCAGTGTTCGCCGTCCTCGACGACGTAGCCGTCGCCGTCGACCTCGATCGTGAAGCCGGAGTACCGCGTGCCGTCGAGGAGCTGGGAGGGGTCGCTGCCCTCGGCCCAGCTCCCGTCGCCGTTGCGCTCCAGGTACTCGCGGCAGGGCACGGCCTGGTAGCCGGTGTAGAAGATGTCGCCGTTGGAGTCGGCCGCGATGAGGTTCTGGGAGTAGGCGACCAGCCCTCGGGTCGCGTCGCGGAACTCGTCGACGTTCCGGGACATGCCCATGCGCTGGCTGGCCAGCAGGATGTTCGCGTCGTCCAGGCCCACGTAGTCGAAGCTGATGCCGGTGATCACGCCGTCTCCGTCGGTGTCCCCGGGGATCAACCAGTCGCCCTGCATCGTCAGGACGGCCTCGTCCTTGCTGACCTTGGTGCCCTCGATGTCCGCCAGCCAGCGACCGTCCCAGGTCTCCCAGCGGGCCCACGTCTCGGTGCGTCCGGTGGATCCGAGAGCAGGAACATCTGCGATCTCGTAGGTTTCCACGATCCGCGTGAGCTCCTTCCACTCCCCGTCGTGGAAGACCGCGTCGGGCTCGCCGTCGGCGTTGAGGCGGACCTCCTCGGTGTACCAGTCGGTGATGTCGCCCATGAGCTGGGTCTGCCCCCAGGCCACGTCGCCGTTGGTGCCGACGGCCATGATCGGGAAGCCGGGGATGGTCACGCCGACCTGCATCATGTCGCCGCCGCCGAGCAGCTTCGTGTCGATTCCGAACTGGTAGAAGAGCGAGGGGATGTCGAGCGGGAGGTGGCCGTCGCCCGCCATCAGCGCGCGACCGTCGGCCGAGTGCTCCGCGTCGACGGCCCAGATGTTCGAGCCGAAGCCCAGGTCCCAGTCGTGGCCCATCGCCTTCTGGCGCTTCGCGAGCCGCTCCGAGGTCCGCTTCAAGAGCTCCTGCGGCGCCGCGATGTGACGCTCGCGGTCCGTGAGCGAGTCCCGGTAGCCCTCGTTCGTGCCCCAGCCGGGCGCCGATGCGTAGGGCGCCGGCGGAGCCACCGGCCTCCAGATGTCGTCGTAGACGCCGGCCTGGCGTAGGTCCTCGAGCGCCGCCCCCGCGTAGATGTCCGGAAGCCGTGACTCGGTATAGGCGCGGCCCACGTCCCCGGTCTCGTAGCCGAGGTTGTAGATGATGGTCGCGCCGACCGCGGCCACGTCGTAGCTGGTCCAGGGCACCATCAGGCTCGCCGGGCTCTCCCCGCCGAGCAGCGCGAAGGCGAAGTCGAGCTCACTGGGCGGCGCGTGCTGCTCCAGCGCGACCAGGGCGATGTAGTTGTTGACGCCCTCGGCGAAGGCCGCCATCTCGGACTCCTGCTCCGCGGTCAACGAGGCGAAGACGCGGTCCGCCACATGTCGGCTCCCCTGGCCACGCGACTCGATGTCGTTCTCCAGCGCGGCGTCGCCCAGGAGCGAGGCGATCTCCCCGAGCGCCAGCCTTCGCGCGAGCTCCATCTCGAAGTAGCGGTCGCGGGCGATCGTGAAGCCGAAGACCCGGGCGGCGTCCTCGCGGTTGTGGGCGTAGATGTGCGGCACGTCGAGCTCGGTGCGCACGACCTGGGCCTCGCACTCCAGCCCGTGCAGCAGGAACTCATCGGTCTCTTCGACCGTCTCGATGACCGTCGGCTCGGGGCCGGGGCCGGTGCAGGCAAGCAGGGACAGGAGCATCGGGACCTCGCAGAGGGAGTCAGCCTAACCGCCTTCGACGTAGACCTTCAGCGCCTCGAGCTCGGCCTGGCTGAAGCGCCGCAGCTCCTCGCCGTAGCGCCGCTCCACGAGCCCCTTGAGGGGTCCCCGAACGCTCAGCTCCACGTGGATCTCCGTGCCGCCGGGCACCTCGACGAGCTCCCGGCAGCGCTGGCCACGCGCGACGACGGTGAAGGCACCCAGATCTTCCCAGCAGAAGGTGGCCGGCTCGACCACCAGCACGCGATGGCGCACCACGCGCTCGCCCTCGTCAAAGCGCACCGTCGCGGCGACCGTCGCGCCAGGCAACGGCTCCCCCACAGCCGACGTCAACCAGGGGTTCCACTCGGCGTAGGCGTCGAAGTCGAGCAGCGCCTCCTGCACGGCCGCCGGATCCGCGGCGATCTCGGCCTCGCCCGCGAAGATCACCAGGGGCGCTGCGAGCACTTGGGATGTAAGCCACAACATGTCGGCACCGTCTCTGCAGAGCCACTGTCTAAGGTCCCCCTCATGCTCGCGCTGATCTCTCTCTGTACCGCCCAGGACACCCTGTCTTTCGACGCCGGCCTGGACGTCGACGTCATCGCCCCGGAACAGGGCATCGAAGCCTTCGAGCGCTGGCTTGTCGTCGAGGTCGAGGCCCCCCCGGTCGCCCGCACCAAGGACGCCCCGACGCACCTGTCCCTGGTCCTCGACACGAGCGGCTCGATGAAGGAGCGCGGAAAGCTCGAGTACGCCCGCGCCGCCGCGGCCAAGCTCGTCGAGCGCCTGGGCCCCGGAGACACCTTGTCGCTCGTGGGCTTCGGCAGCGAGCCCAAGGTCGTCCGACGACAGGGCCGCATCCTCAACCCGGCCGAGGTCGTCTACGCGATCGGGCTGTTGACGCCCCAGGGCGGCACGCACCTCTACGGCGGGCTGCAGGAAGGCATGGACCAGCTCCAGCGCTTCCTGGAGCACCCTCGGCGACGCGTATTGCTGATGAGCGACGGCGAAGCCACCGCCGGCCCGACCGACCGACGCTCCCTCGCGGGACTCGCCTCGGACGCCCAGCAGAGCGGCGTCACGGTGAGCACCGTCGGCCTGGGCCTGGAGTTCGACGCCCCCACGATGATCGCCATCGCGGACGCCGGAGGGGGTCGATATCGTTATGGAAATGATCCCGAGGACGTGGTCGCCCTCTTCGACGAGGAGCTCGAGCGCATGCGACACCTCGCGGCCCTGTCCGCGACCGTGGAGCTCCGCATGGCCGAGGGCGTCGAGCTGATCGACGTCGTCGGCTACGAGGAGTACGACGGCCGCGCCATCGACGGCGGGTGGCGCGTACTGCTCGGAGACATGCAAGCGGCCGAGCCACGCAAGGTCGTGGCGCGCGTCCGCGTCCCCGCCCACATGCGCGGCGACGTGGACGTCGCCAAGGTCGACATCGCCTGGAAGGACGCCTCAAGCGGAGAGAGGCGCTCTACCGCGGGCAAGATCCAGACCCGCGTCGCGGCCGAGACCCCTGCACCCGCTCCCGCCACCGCAGGCTCGACCCGACGTCGCTCGAAGGCCGCGCAGGCCTCGGCGGGCAAGGCCCTCGAGCGCGCCGCAGAGCTGCAGCAGGCCGGACAACAGACCGAGGCCGCCCAGGTCCTGGAGGAGACCCTCATCGAGTTCTCCGACGAGCTCATCGAGGGCCAACTCGACGCCGAGATGGAGGCGCTGGAGGACTACCGGGACCAGCTGGTCGAGCCCTCGGCCGAAGACGAGGAGGAGCGGCGCCAGGTCGACTTCAACCGCCTCAAGGCCCTGGGCTACATGTACTGACCCGACGGGGCCCCGAGCAGGACCGTCATCTTCCCCGGCCCCAGCTGGGACTGCTCGATGGTCCAGGTGTAGCCCTCGACCTGGGGTGTGAGCCCACGCAGTTCGTGTGGGGTGTAGGTGCGCCAGTGCGACACCCAGCCGTCCCAGGCGATGACCAGCGGCAGGATCGGGATCAGGTAGGTGAAGACGATCCAGTCCCAGCGAAAAGGCCGGAGTGTCGGCACCGTCAAGGCGACCAGGATCGGGATGATCAGGGGCGCAGAGTTCAGGTTGACGAAGGTGCGCTCGCTGAGCTCGAAGATCGCGATCGGCTGTCCGGCCGTGGCCGCATCACCGAGGACGGCGCGGACCTCGTCGGGCCGGAAGTGGTGCAAAGCGTTGAACATTGTCCGGGTTCCGGTCAGCTCGGCCGGGACCGCGAGCGCGTCGACGGAGTCGGTCCGCACCTGGACCCGATCGCTCTCGAGGCGGCCGAAGGTCGCTCGATCCGGAAACTTGTCGGTCAGGGTGACCGGGACGTTCAGGAGCTCGCCCAGGCGGACGGCGGGGCCGCGCTGGCCCGAGCACAGATCGACGATGCGGTCGCCCACCACGCGCTGGAGGAAGGGCGCCATGGCGTCCGCGGCGCCGATCCAGTCGGAGAGCTTGGCCAGGTAGGCCAGGCCACACGCGCGCCACGACGCGGGGAACCAGGGCTGATCATTGAACTCGAAGAGGTGGAGCCGGATCAGCGCCGCTCCTCGCACGCGGCCTTGGTCCCGGCCGCCGACACACAGATCATCAGCGCGCGGTCCGGGTTCTGTTCGCTGGCCTTGGCGTAGTCGTACCACTCACGCGCGTAGTCCTTGGACTTGCCTCGCCACTTCTGGGTGATGGCGTCGTTCTCGTCCGTGGGATCGGCGATCAGGTTCTGCTCGGCGTCCTTCCAGAGCTCGTTCGCCGCCTCGGCGCGCAATCGATACAGACCATAGAGCCGGTTCTGGTAGGTCTCCCCCGACCAGCGCTGCTTGTTCTCCAGCGCGTAGTCCGCGAAGCGAATGGACTCCTCGCCCCAGCCCACGCCCTTGTCGTGCAGGTGGCGCGCGTAGAGGAAGCACATGTCGGGGTCGGAGCGGTCGATCTCGTCGAGGTGACGGGCCATGAGGCGCTCCCACTCGCCCTTGTCCCCCTTGCTGTCCGCGTCGGCGAGCAACAGCCGGGAGAGTTTGTCCTTCTCCGTTTGCGGCGCCGTCGTCAGGCGCTCCTCGACGCAGGCGATGCGCCCGGGGCTGAAGATGCCCATCAAGGCGTCCGGCTCCATGGCGATGAGGTCGTCGCAGGTGTCGTCGGACAGCGTCGGGCCGACCGGCCTGACCGGGGTGACGACCTCGGCCGTCTCGCCCGTGTCTCCGGTGTCACCGGTCTCGGCGACCGGGGTCGAGGGGCGCAGCGCGTCGGGATCCTCGAGCAGCATGCGGGCCTCGTCGACCGCGGGCACGGGCGGAACCCAGCGGAGCACGATCTCGCGGTGCTCCCAGTCGGCGACGAAGTCCTCGAGGGCCTCCGGGCCGGCCTCGCCCCGTTCGATCCTCGCCATGCGCTCGAGCAGGTCTTCGACGGCGCGCTCTTCGGCCGCGATGATGGCCAGCTGCAGGCGGCGGTCACGGTCCTCGACCGAGAGCAGCGTCCACTCCGATGGCGAGGGCAGATCGTCCCGCAGCGGGCCGACGGAGAGCGCCCAGTTGCGGGGCCCGGTGCGGTCATCGACGCTCGAGGTCTGCGAGCGGCCCAGCCAGGCGCTGCCGGAGTGCACGAACTCCTGGGCCTCCCAGAGCTTCACGACGCCGTCCCCGTCCGCGTCGCCCCAGCCCTGGAGGGCGCCCAGCGCCAGGTAGGTGAAGAGCCCGTGGCGCGAGGGGCCGTAGGCGTCTGCGGAGCCCGCGGTGTCGGCTACCCACACGACCACCTTGTCGGACTCCGAGGCCGACCACTCCACCGCCGGGAGCGGCTTGCCGGGGGCCATCTCGGCCCGGGCCGTGTCGTCGAAGCTGGCGTCGACCAGGATCACGACGCGCTCGGCGCGGGAGCGCGCGGCGAGCTGCTCGATCTCAGCCAGCGACATGGCGCTCTCGAGGCCGTTGGGAGCGACGTCCGCCGGCAGCAGCCGAGGAACGCCGTCGTCGCCGATCCAGCCCGCGCCGGAGAAGTAGATCCACAGCGTGCCCCGAGTCCGGGCTCGAGCGATGCCCCGCCGCAGCGCCGTGTCCATCTCCTGGGTGGATGGGTTCAGCACCGTGAACATGCGCCGCGTCGACGGCCCCCGAACCAAGCGCAGCCACGCATCGACGGCGGCGGCATCGTTGATGGCGTGGGGAACGTCGGGCAGGTTCTCGTAGTCCTCGACGCCGACGACGACCATCGCGTCGCGCCAGCTGCGGACGCCGCTGCGCTCCACATCGTCGACGCTCGGTGGCTCGGCGGACAGCGCAACGTTCAGCAGCAGCGAGGGCAGCACACGGGATCCTTGGGGCGCGAGGCGGAATGTTAGCAACTCCGCGATGCTCCGCCCGATCCCAGCCCCCTCGACGCCGTCCCCGCGTCGGGTGGAGCGGCCCCTCCCGCCCTATCGCTACGTGCCCGGGCTGAACCCCCACCCCTTCCGACATGAAGGGGGTCACCTCTACACAGACGGCTCCCCGCCGGCCGAGGAGCCCTGGACCGGGACCACGCCGTGGCAGCAGGACGAGCGCTGGCTCTACGCGCTGGACCTGTGGGACCACCACTTCTGGTGGGAGGCGCACGAGGCCTGGGAGGCGCTCTGGCACTCCTGCGAGGTCGGCACGGTCGAGCACACCGGGCTTCAGGGCCTCATCCAGGCAGCCGCAGCCCGGCTCAAGGAGCACATGGGGGAGCCGCCGAACCGCCTCCGCCAGGCGGCGCGGAAACGTCTCGAAAGCGTGCGCGCGAAGGCCGGTACGCCGTGGCGTGGCGTGGACCTCGACGGGGTGCTCGCGGCGCTCTGAGCGGGCCCTGAGCAACAACCCCCGCGCGCATTGCGTACGATCGGTCGATGCTCGCCCTGATCCTCCTCGCATGCGACACGGATGAAGACCTGCGCTACGCGGGGGCCGCGGACCCGCCCTGCGCAGACCAGGAGCCTCTGGAGCCGGTGCTCTCCGCCCCGGTCGTGCTCGACGGCGGGCGCGAGGACTACGGCCGCCTCGGCTACGGCAGCAACGAGCTCTTGATGATGTACCCGGACTACGGCGCCGGCGCCGTCACGACCGGCACCGTCACGCTCCTGACCGACGGCTACGAGACCGTCGACACCTGGACCGTCGACATCGACTGCGCCATGTACATCACCAACCACTTCACGGGGGCCGAGTCCCAGGCCATCGCCGCATGCGGCAACGGCCTCTACGAGCTGGAGCCGGGCGAGGAGCCGGAGCTGATGGACGAGGACTACGTCTGGCTCTACGCCTGGGAAGAGGACTACGACGGCGACGGCGTCCACGACGTCTTCGACTACGCCGCCTACGACACCTGGGCGGTCTACTACGGAGACGGGGCCAAGGCGACGCTCCAGGTGCCCGGCAGCTACATCTACTGGGGCATCGGCGAGGGCGACTGGAACGGCGACGGGATCCTCGACCAGTCGCACATGTGGGACGGGACGGGCCTGGGCATCCTCTACGGCGGCGAGCAGCTGGACGGCGCCACCAAGGGCGAGGACGTCATGGTGATCGGGACAGGCAGCGCCTACGAGCGCGCCCTGCACGCCGGCGACATGGACGGCGACGGCTACGGCGACATCATGATCGGCTACGGCGGCCTGACCGGGCTCGTGCGCGGCGCACCGGAGTGGTCACCCGAGGACCTGGACACCCGGGTGTTCTCGCTGATCAGCAAGAGCGGAAACGACACGATCCCCATGGGCTGGTCCGACGTCGACGGCGACTACGTCAGCGACCCGGTCGTCGGCGTCCAGAACGGCGACTACCAGTCCGTCTACGCGCTTCGCTACTGCGACGAGGGCGGCGTGATCTACCTCGAGGACGACGGCGCCATCATCGACAACGACGTCGAGGCCCCGCTCGAGGAGGCCTTCCCCATCGACCTCGACGGCGACCGCCAGTTCGAGATCATGATCGACGGGAACTTCATCCTGCGGGTCTACGAGCTCTGAATCAGTCGACCGCGACGACGCGGTAGGTCCGCTCCACCGGACCGTCGATCGAGAGCGTCATGCCGGCGACCTGGATGCTGCCTGAGCTCAGGGTGTCCTCCTCGATGCCCTCGCCCGAGCCGGAGACGGTGTAGGTGGTCCCGTCCGCCTCGACGAAGGAGCCGCCCCCACCGTAGACATAGATCGTGCGGAATGGGTCGACGTCCTCGTGGTCGATGTAGTCCGTCCCCTCGAACATCGTCTCGGGAGGGGTCGTGAAGGTCGGGATGACCGAGCCCTCGGCGACATAGACCGGGATCGTATCGAGTGGGACCTCGACCGACCCGCCCGAGGTCTCCCGACCGGTGTGCCAGTCCCACCAGCGCACGTCACCGGGGAGGTCGACCTGGACCGTCTCGGCGCCCTCCTCGACGACCGGGCGGACCCACATGCCCTCGCCGAGCAGCCAGCCATCGATCCGTGTGGGATCCTCGCCCTCGAAGACCCAGGAGGGGTGAAGCAGCATCGGCGTGCCGTCCTCGGCGGCCTGGGCAGCGAGGCCATAGCGGTAGGGGAAGATGCGCATGTGCTCGAGGGTCATCAGCGCCCAGAAGGCCAGGCTGTCCTCGTCGTTGTCGAACTGGAAGTTGTCGTTCTCGAAGGCGCCGTGGTGGGTGCGCATGATCGGCGAGAAGGCCCCGAGCGCAGTCCAGCGGTACCAGAGCTCCTCGGTCGTCGGGTCGTTCCCGATGGACTGGTAGCCGGCGATGTCGTGGGTGGTGACCGGCACGCCGCCCGCCGACAGCCCCAAGGCCAGCGGGATGAGCGTCGGAAAGCCGTCGTCGACATCGAAGCTCGT
>Ga0114933_10006132_pt1 | contig 10734 bp, 5 predicted proteins | sample 4SBtaG_FD_89691 | JGI IMG/M metagenome (GOLD analysis project Ga0114933, IMG submission 89691) | Deep subsurface microbial communities from Kolumbo volcano to uncover new lineages of life (NeLLi) - 4SBTROV12_W25 metaG | ecosystem: Environmental > Aquatic > Marine > Volcanic | place: Kolumbo... | reverse complement strand
TCGCCGAGGACGGGACCCAGACCGAGCGCATGTTGCAGATGGTCTGCCCGAACCCGGTCGACGAGGTGACCGGCGTGGGCGCGCACCGGCGGTACGGTGATCACTTCAAGGACGAGACGGAGGGCGCTCGGATCGCCTTGGTCCGCTCTCAGGAGCTCATGGTCAGCCGCGTCGTGCACCGCGGCACGCTGCGCGGCCCTGGTTTCCGCCCGGGCCACCGCTTTCAGACCTCGGGCATGCCGATCGCGGAGCTGGAGGACGAGTACCTGATCGTCTCTCTCGAGACCGACCACGAGAGCTCGGCCAGCACCATGCGCCGCTCGCAAGCGTATGAGGCGATTCCCTCGACCGTCGCGTTCCGGCCGCCGCGAAAGACCGCTTGGCCCGTCGTATCGGGCTACATGCACGCGGTCGTCGACGGTGAGGTCGACGGCACCGCCGCTCCCATCGACAAGTACGGCCGCTACAAGGTCATCATGCCGTACGACGAGAACGCGGTCAGCGGCGGAGCGGCCTCGCGGTGGATCCGCATGGCACAGCCGAGCGCGGGCTCTGGCTACGGCATGCACCTGCCGCTTCACATCGGCGTCGAGGTCTCGGTCTACCACCTCGACGGCGACCCGGATCGCCCCGTCATCGCGTCGGCGATTCCGAACGTCGACACGATGAGCCCCGTCGTCGACGCCAACGCGACGCAGAGCCGGATCAAGACGAGGAGCAACATCCTCTTCGAGCTCGAAGACGACGCCTAGCGCGCCGACCTCGGCTGGTCCCGGGTCGCTCAGTCCGCAAAAGCGGCCGCGAACGTAGCGCTGAGCTGCGCGTGAGCGTCGTCCCGGAGCACCGTGCCGTGGGCGCTCACCAGATGCCTGAACGGCAGCGCCTCGACGCGGTCGAAGTCACTCTTCTGCGGCTCGGCCGAGCGCCTCCAACCCGGACCGATGTTCGCGGGCTGGATAAAGCCAAACTCGGTCATCTGCTTGGCGCTCTCGTCCGAGAAGAACCGGTCCACCTCCGCCCAGTTCTGTAGAGCGTCGCACGAGACCAGGATGCCGCCCTCGCGCTCGATGAGGAGCAGGCCCTCCTTGGTCTTGCTCGTCTCAAACACAAAGACCTGACACCCACCAAAGGGCGTCCGCCCCGGTTCCAGCACGGCGTCGGTGGTGAGCCCGCCTTCGTGCGTCATGCCCTCGAACGCCCAGAGCTTCGCGCCGTAGCGGTCGACGTAGAAGGGGTCATCGTAGCCATGGAAGGAACCGATCTTGACGACGTTCTCCACCTTGCCCAGCTCGTCGAGCTGGCCCAGCCCGGCTTCATCGAGGCGCACGGTGTTGATGAGCGTCAGCGACTCCCCCTCGCGGACCACGGTCATGTTGCGGCTGAACTGCCAGGATCCGCCGTCGAATTTGGGTCGGGTGGTGCCGGTCACGAAGAACACCCCATCGAAGGGCTGCTCGATTTCGCCGTGCGGCATCGGGTCTTTGAACGCGCTCATGGCTTCGCCTCCGGGGTGGCCCAGAATCTGACACGGGGTCCCTCCGAATGACACCCACTCCGAGGCCGGCCGAGACGGTATCCTCCGGGCCGACTGATGCGGTGGCTCGACGCGATTCTCTGCCCGCTCGCGGCGGCCGCGGAGCACTACGGCGCAACGCTGATGATCGCGGTGATCGCGGGCATCTCCGTGGGCGGCGTGGTCGGCAGCGGGATCGTGCGGTGGCTCTCGCGGCTCGCGCGGTTCGGCACCGGCAGCATCGCTACGGGCTGGGTCGCCGCGACGATGATCGGCATGCTCATCTACGCCGTCGCGCTGATGGTCGATCCGTTGCTCATGTCCACGGTCGACGCCCCGCCGGACGTATCCGCGAGCGACTGGGACCGGCTCGGGTTCTTCGAGTGGAAGCTGCTCGGTGATTGGGCGTGGCCGATCTTGCCGCTCACCGAGCACCCGGCCGCCGGCCTCGCGATCCACCTCCTGACCTGGGTCGCGGTCATCAGCGTCGTGCGCATGACGCTGCTCTGGATTCACCGGGACGTGACCATCCGCTGGGCGACGCCCTCGGCGCAGCTGCCTTGGTACTACCGCTGGACGGGCGCGAGCACCGCCCGGCGCGCGGACCAGCGGTTCACGGCGTGGGCGAAACGCCTCGTCTGGGTGGCGTGGCCGACGCTGGCGCTCTCGGGCATCTTGCTCGCGAACGAGTCCCGCAGCGGCGGTGATCCTGCCTTGGTGTGCGTCGCCGATGGGGCTGCGTTCTCTCGGGCGCTCATCGGCGCGCCCATCGAAGGGGCGCCGCCCCCGGGCGCCTGGGTCCTCGGGGCTTTCCTGCTCTTTGCTCTGTCGATCCACGTCGTTCTGGAGGGCTCGCCCCCCGAGGAGAAGGAGAAGAAAGACGAGGCGAAGGATGAGCCTCTGCCCGGCCCGCCGCCCGATCCGCTGAGACGACTCGGGGATGCGCTGCAAGCGATGTCGCCGGGGGCCTTCCTCGAGGCCCTCGAGGAGCATGTCGCCACGGAAGAAGAGGTGGAGGGCTTTCGCGACTCCGAGAGCCCGCTGGTGCGAGAGGCGTTTGTCGCTCTGACCGGGGCAGAGGAGCCCTGGGCCCACCAGCGAGAGGTGCTCGACCACCTGCGCGCGGTCTGGACGATGTCGTCGCCGGAGGAGCTCGGCGCGGCGCCCGAGATGCGCGAGGAGGCGGGGCCTTCCCCCATCCAGCAGGCGGACCTGAGCACACCCCACGCGCTCGTGCTCTCGGCCGAAGGCTCGGGCCGGACGACGCTCACCTGCCTCTCCGCGCTCTATGTTCACCTCGACCGAGGGGCCACGACGCTCGTGGTGGTCCGAGACGCAGACGCGGCGAAGCTCTGGTCGAGACGCCTCAAGGACGCGCTGATGCGCTCGAGCGCTCGATGGAACCTGCAGGTCGTGACCGCCGGAGACGACCTGGCCGAGACGTTCCTGGCCGGCCGCACCCCGGCGGTGGTGGTCGCGGGGCTCGCGCAGCTCGAGTCGGAGGTGCTCGGCCTCGAACGCACCGAGCCGTTCTTCGCGTCGTTGGGGCTCATCGTCGCCGACGATGTCGACCGGTTCACCGGTGTGGCCGAGATGCACCTGCACATGGTGATGCGTCGGATCTGGACGGCGCTCGACACCTTGCACGACGCGCCCTACCCGCCGGTCCTGCTCGCGACGCTCGGCCCGAGCGCGAGCGGCATGGTGGCCTGGGCGCGCCACGTGCTCGCGGCCCCCATGCGGGTCTTCGACCGAGACACCGCCCCGCGGCTCGCCCGAGCGATCCTCCGGCGCAGGGATCTCGCCGACGCGCACGGCGAGCCGATCCCGCTCGCCACCATCGCGAAGGCCTGTGAGGATGCGCAAGTCCCGTGGCACATGCGCCGAGCCGGAGACTCGCAGAGACACCTGCGAAGAGCCGAAACGGAGCTCGGACACCTCCGCCGGCACCACCGACCGGACCCGTTGGACGCGGAGGTCGTGCTGATCGAGGGCACCTACCCGGATGTGCGGCGTGAGGCCGAGCGGCTCGCCCACGCGGGCCTGCGCACGGAGCGAGACTCCGTCGTGCTCGTGCTCGCTCCGCCGGCTGACGAAGAGATGGTGCTCCACGAGGAGGCCACCGACGCGCCCGAGCGAGAGCGCATCGACGCGCTCCCGAGAGCGGTGCCGCTCGCCGAGCCGGACGTCGTGCGCCAACGCCACTTCGACCGGGCCCTCGGCTCCGAGCAAGACGTGGCCGCCCTCCGCGAGCGCTTTGGCGCCGAGCTGACCGACGAGATCCTCGAGCGGCTCGGAGAGAGTCGCCGCGTTCGATACCGGGAGGTCTGGCACTTCGACCCCGTCGCCGACGACGCCGTCAGCAAGCAGCTCGTCCGGGCGGCCGGCGAGCGAGCTTTGGGCGAGCCGATCCGGGCGGACTGCGTGAGCGAGTCCGCGGACCGAAGAGGCGTGACCGATCGTGGCACGGGCGAGACGCTGCTCGAAGTCGACGGCGTGCTCGGCCCGGTGCTCTTCGCCACCGGGACCATCTTCGAGCACCCGCGGGGGCGCTACCTCGTCACGGGTGAGAGCGGGAAAACGATCACCTGCGAGCAGGTCACCGAGGCCCACCGAACCACGCCCTCACGATCGATCGAGGTGGAGCTGCACGACGCTCGCTTCGAGGACCGGGAGCTCGGCGGAAAGCCGGTCCGCGTGGGCGTCGAGAACGCGCGAGTGCGCGAGGGCGTGCACGGCGTGCGGCGGTACGCGCCCGGCCCCAAGCTCTTCGACCGACGGCGCTACCCGGAGCCCTCGCGCACCGCCTACAGCACCGAAGTCTGCGCCCTGCTCACCGGTCTCGAACCGTCCGCGTCGGTGCCGCTCGCGGCGGCGCTGCGCATGATCTTACCGTGCGCGCTGCGGGGCGCGGACGAGCTGGTCGACCTCGGGGTGTGTGAGATCGACGGTGAGCCTGCGCTCGTCTTTTTCGACCGCACGCCCGGCTCGAGTGGCTTCGCGCGCTTCATCGGCGAGAGCGCGCTCGCCGATCTCCTTCGCCTCGCTCGCCAGGTGCTCGAACGCCTCGTCGGCCCTGTGGCGAGGCGTCTGCACCGGATTCACGACACCGCCCAGAGCGAGCTGACGCCGGAGTCGTGGGCCATCGGCGACGCGCTCGCATGGCTCGACGAGACCCTCGATCCGCCAGTGCAGCACATGCGGGAGGACGAGCTCGACGTGCGCCGGAGGCGGGTCGAGTGGCAGGCTGGCGAGGGACGGGGGGACCTCGGCAGGCTCTGGATCTCATCGACCGGGCGCGTCGATGACCTCGTCTGGACGCGGCACCCCTTCGAGAGCAAACACCCGCTCGGCGTGGAGCCCGCCGGCCGGGTCTTCATCGACGTCGCGGTCGAGCGCCGAACGATCGCGTGGGCGATCCGAAAGGCGCGCACGGCGGGGGCCTCGCGCTCGGCCAAGGCGATCACGGATCCAAGTACGTGGATGCGCGAGCACCACGCCGCGCTCAGCACCGCGTCCGACGATCTGGGTTCGGTCTACGAGCGCCTCTACCGCCTCAGCGGTGCACACCTCGCCGACACCGTGCTCGCCCTCGTGGCCGGCATCCCGACGCACCCTCAGCCGCTGCCGGTGGCCGAGCGAGCCCCGATCGCTGCGTTTGCCCGACGCCGCGCGGACCGGGACGCGAAGTGCCTGCTCGCCTGGGCGCTCCTGCCGACAGCGCTCTCCCCGACGGTGCGACTGACCGAGGCCGGCCCGGTCCTGCAGATCCAGCGAGGCGGCAAGGTCGAGGTCGTCGACCTCAGCGGCAACGCCATCCGCACCGTCACCGGAGACACCGGCGCGGAGCTGGCGCTGAGCTGGGGTGAGGACGCGCCGCCGGAAGCGCAGGTGGGCGAGGAAGAGGGCCCGGCGGAAGACGCCCCGACCGAGCCGGGCTGAGCTCAGGGCAGACGGAACCCCGCGCTCAGCATCAAGATCACCTCAGCGGGATCCTCGGTGCCTTCGGGCGCGTCGGAGGGCAGCTCGATCCACTCATCGACCACAAAGACGCGGGCGTTCAGGTCGATGGCAAGATCGTGGTCGACCAAGAAGCTGAAGGGCACGTCCCAGGCCACGTACCAGGTGGGGCTGCGGTCGGACCGAAGCATCAGGCCCACCTCGGGTAGCGCGGTGCCGATGTACGTCGGGATGCGCACGATGCTCTCGCTGAAGCGGTTGGCGAAGACCGACGAGAGGCCCACCGCCGCGATCCACTCCGCCTCCTGCGCGGTGTCGACCCGGTAGAGAAAGTGGGCCCGCATCTCGAGCCCCACGGTGTCGCCGACGAAGAAGTTCAAGACGAAGTCGTCCTCTTCATCCTCGGCGTCGTTGGCGTCGGCGTAGTAGAGGAGCCCGACGCCCGCGGTGGCTCCGAGGTAGGTCCCAGGGGTCTCGGTCAGCGTCGCGACGTCACCGTTGAGCGAGAGCTCAAAACGCTCTCCGTCTTCACGGTGACGCGACACCCAGCGAACGTCCTCTTCGTGGCGACGCTCCTCACGTCGGCGGGCGCGCTCCTCGCGCTGATGCCGCCGCTGCCACTCGGCGTAGTCAGGGTGGTTCGAGAGGCCGAACCCGGCGAACACGGGGTCGGCGAGCAGTTGCTCGTGCTCTCGCTGATAGCCGTCGACGTCAGAGGGCCAATCGGAGACGTCCGCGATCGACCGCCCCACCCGATGCACGAACCCGGTGCCAGGACAAGCCGGTGGAGCGCACGCCTCCGAGGAGACGATCGGAGCGCAGCCGCCCGAGGCGCAGGCGCTCAGCGGCGCGGCGGCCCCAGTGCTGAAGACGAGGTCCGAGGAGAGCCAAACCCCGATCGACTCCCCCTGCAAGGACATCAAGCGCCCTCTGCGAGGTGCGTCATCGGCCGCTGCCGACGCGCTCGTGAGCAAGAGGAAGACAAACGTCACGGAGGCGAGTTTTCGGGTCACGCGCCGTACCGACGGCCGGGCTTCTGGAATGATCTACCGATCACCGATAGCCTCGCGCCGTGCTGCCACTTCTCGTCCAAGTCACGAACAAAGAATCCGGCGCTCAGATCGAGGCGGGCTTCAAGCGCTCCCCGGTTCGCATCGGGCGCAACACCCTGAACGACCTCGCCATCGACGAGGGCTTCATCTCGCAGTGGCATGGGCTCGTGCGCTTCGACGAGGAGACCACGCAGTTCCTCGACCTGGGTTCGACGAACGGCACGGATCTCAACGGCCAGCGCCTCGACAAGAACGTCGAAGTAGAGGTGACGCCGGAGACGAAGCTCCAAATCGGGCCGCTCCGGTTCACCTTCCTGCGCATGGCCCTGCGGGAGGACCAGGTCCTCTCCCGCCGCGCGAGCGCCTTTGCGCTGGGAGGCACGAAACGCGTCGCCAAGCGGGTCGCCGAGGGCGGCACGGTGGAGCTCGGCGGGGAGGTCAGCGCCGACCAGATCGCAGACACGATCAGCAAAGCGAGCGGCGGCATCGCCTCGAAAAAAGAGCTGATGCAGATGGCGATGCGTCAGCGCGACCTGATGAACCGCCTCAAGCCTCTCTACGAGGCCTTCGTGACGGCGCAGGACGCGCTCGAGGAGGCGCTGCGCGAGGGCCTCGTCGACGCCAGCGAGGTGGAGAAGACGACGCGCGCCAACCTGCTCGAGACGCAATTTCCGCGCGCGTTCACGACGGCCGCCATCCGTACTGAGGCGGGCCTCGAACAGACCGGCGAAGACGTGCCTGGTTGGATGGAGCGCCTCGCGCCCGGAAGCTCCGGTGAGTGGGACAACCCCCTCGGCGCGATGGAGCGAGCCGGCGCCGTCGTCGAGACCTTCGCGGCCGCGCTCATCGATCTCGAGGCAGGGCAGAAGCAGATCCGCAAAGACCTCAACATCGAGCCGCCCGACCAGACCAACGCGCTGCCCAAGTTCAACGACTCGCGCGAGCTGCTCGCCTACCTGCTCGACGGCAACGTAGACGGCCGCGAGCGCATGCAGGAGCTGACCCGATCTTTCGCGGACATCGCGCACCACCAGATCGGGATCATCAGCGGCGTCAACGACGGAGCCCGCGCGATCCTCTCCGCGATCTCCCCGCACGCGATCGGCGCGAGCGCGGCCGGCGCCATCGCCAAGACGAGTTTCGGAGTCGGCGACTTCATCTGGCCCTTCACTGCGGCCGGGAACTACTACAAGTTCGCCGCCAAACACTTCGAGCTGAGCACGGGCGAGCGCTTCGTGAACCACCTCTTCGGACCGGCATTCGCGCGGGCCTACTACCGGATCTCCGGCCGTCGCTCCTGAGCGCGAGATGACCGCAGCGCTTCTCGATCTGCTCCGGGGTCGACGCTTCGCCGTGCTCACGGGCGCGGGCTGTTCGACGGAGAGTGGGATCCCCGACTACCGAGGGCCGGAGACGCGGCGGCGGGCTCGAAACCCCATTCGATTCTCCGAGTTCGTCAAGAGCGCCGATGGGCGGCGACGCTACTGGGCGCGCGCGTTCGTAGGCTGGGAGCGGTTCCGCGAGAAGCGACCCAACCCCGCTCATCACGCGATCGCGACCATGGAGGCGGCCGGGCACCTCACCGGCTTGATCACCCAGAACGTCGACCGGCTTCACCACGACGCGGGCAGTCAGGACGTTGTGGAGCTGCACGGGGCGTTGGCGGAGGTGCGCTGTCTCGCGTGTGGGGTCAGGGAGTCTCGCGAAGGCCTGCAGCACCGCCTCGATCGGCTCAACCCAGGTTGGCGCTCCACGCGCGCGGAAATGGCCCCCGACGGGGACGCGGAGCTCCCGCTCGAGCTCGTCTCGCGCTTCGTCGTCGCGGGTTGTGCGGCGTGCGAAGGTCCCCTCAAACCGGACGTCGTGTTCTTTGGCGAGGGCGTGCCCAAGCCCCGCGTCGAGCGCGCCTACGGGATGGTCGACGCCGCGGAGGCACTGCTGGTCGTCGGCACCTCACTCGCGGTCTTCAGCGGTTATCGCTTCGTCAAACGCGCAAACGCCGCGGGCCTGCCGATCGGGATCGTCAATCTCGGCGAGAGCCGTGGGGACGCGGTCGCAGACGTCATCGTCGCTGCCAAGGCGGGAGAGCTGCTCCCGCACCTGGCTCACGAGCTGGGCAGCTCGACTAGCGAAGCACCGCCCAGAGCACCTCGGTCGTAGGCACGGCGCCGCGGTCGACGACGAGGTGCTGATAGCCCATCGACATGCGCACGTCCGCCGCGTGTTGCCCGAACTGACGCCAGGTGTAGTGGGTGAGTTCGCCGACGGTCAGGATGTCGTTGTGTGGATCCGCGTCGGCTTCTCCCTGAATGCCGAGACGCAGGAAGTGAGATAAGTAGCCGCCCGCCTGGAAGCGCCCCGCGACCGCGCTGGTCACGTCTTCTTCACTCGAGAACATGCCGACCACGCCGCGCCGGGTGATGACGTCCTTGGCGAAGCCGCCAGCGAAACACGCGTCGATGGCGATCAACGCGACCCGCGCGTGGATCTGGTCGAAGAGCCGGCCGATCTCGTCGTCCATCAACCGACCGTCGTAGACAAACATGTATTCGTCGCGCTCATCGAGCTCGCGCGCGTCTTGCGTGCTGTCGGTCTGCCCGCCGTGCCCTGAATAGAAGAAGACAAACACGTCGTCGGGCTGAATCCGCGACGCGATCGTCTGCAGCGCTTGCCGGATGTTGCCGGTCGTCGCCTGCGCGTCGGTGAAGAGGAACTCCTGACTCGAGGGCATGTTGCCCTGGTTGCGCACCGCCTCGGCGAGCTTGCGCGCGTCGTTGGCGCACTCGGGCAGATCGTTCGTCTGTCCCGGGTAGTCGGTGATACCCGCGAAGAGCCCCCAGACGTGCCCTGTCTCGGGGCTCGCGCCGGGTGAGGCCGGCGTTCCGGGCGTCGCCGGGTTGTTGGGCCGGTTGGCCACTGCGGGCGGAGAGACCACGGAGCGGCCCTCCGTCGCTCGGAGCGTGTACGCGCCGGTCTCGCCCGGCCGGTAGCTCGTGACGATGATCTGGTACTCCCCGGGCTCCGCGACTGGGATGTCGAGCCCGCTGTTCAGGCCCTGACCCGGCGTGAGGTCGTCGTTGTCTTCCTGGTTCCCGCTGGGGGAGCGCACGATCAGGTAGGTGTCGAAGTCAGACGACTCGAGCCGCAGCTGGACCGCGCTGCGCGGGGTGAACGTCATCCGGTAGGTGTCGGTGAACTCCCCGCTGCGCAGGGTCGTGTCACCCTGAGCGAGGTTGCCGGTCTCCGTTCGTGCGGGGCCAGCCGGAGCGGCGGGCGCCGGGCTCGGCGCTGCGGCGTTGGGGGCGGGGGTCGGGGGCGCGTTGGGAGCCGGGCTCGGGGCTCCACCCCCGGCGCCGCCGAGCACGAGCGTGTAGTGACCGGTCTCGCCGGGCTGGTAGCTCGTCACCACCACCCGCCAGGTCCCCGCGTCGGTGACCTGCAGTTCGAGGCCCGCGTTGAGGTTCTGCCCCGGCACCATGTCGTCGTTGTCCCGCTGAGGCGCGCCGTTGGGAGGGTGCACGATCAGGTAGGTGTCGAACTCGGTTGACTGCGCCTCGATGTGCACCCGCGCACCGGCGGGCCAATCAAAGGTGTGCTCATCAAAAAACTCCCCGCTGCGGAGCGTCTGATCTCCCTGCGCGAGGTCACCCTCGATCCGCTGCTCGCCCGCGCTCGGGGTCGGGGACGCCTGACCACCGTTCGGAGCGCTCGGAGCGTTCGGAGCCGCCCGCGGCGTGAGCACCTTGAGCTCGTAGGGTCCCGTCTCACCGGCCCGGTAGCTGGTGGTCACGATGCGGTAGGTGCCGGGCTGCTCGAGCGTCAGCTCGACGCGCGAGTTGAGCGTGCCGCCCGCGTCGTCGTTCTCCCAGTGACCTCCGTTGGGCCCGTCGACCCGCAGGAAGCAGTCGACCGGCTCCGACTCCATCTCGATCGCGATGTGTTCGCCGGGTTGGGTGACCTGAAGCTCGTAGACATCGAAGTACTCGCCGCTCGGCAGGCGCGCGTCGTTGGCCGCCAAGTTGCCATTGAGTCGGTCACCGATGCGCACGGGCAGCGCTCTGGGCGGTGGCGCGGCGGGGGTCGGTGCGGGCGCCGGAGTGGTCCCAGGCGCCGTCGCAGGAGCCGGCGCGGCCGACGGCGCGGCGTCGTCATCGTCCCCGAGCGCGGTGCCCGCGAGCTGGTTGAGGATCTCCTCGAAGCGGTGGTGCG
>Ga0114933_10006131_pt1 | contig 10737 bp, 9 predicted proteins | sample 4SBtaG_FD_89691 | JGI IMG/M metagenome (GOLD analysis project Ga0114933, IMG submission 89691) | Deep subsurface microbial communities from Kolumbo volcano to uncover new lineages of life (NeLLi) - 4SBTROV12_W25 metaG | ecosystem: Environmental > Aquatic > Marine > Volcanic | place: Kolumbo... | reverse complement strand
GCGAGAACGCGGCCGCTCGAAGGCTCGATCGCCACGGCCGCGCCCCACGGGACTTCGTACTGCTCGAAGATCCCCGAGACGTGCTCCTGCAGCCCCGGATCGATCGAGAGCACGGCCGTGCTCCCGTCGGCCAGGTCGGCGACGGTCACGCCATCCTCGACGCGATGGCGCAGGGGGTCGAGACCGGGAAAAGTCGTCGCGTCGCTAGCCCCGTTGGGCTGCGCGACGGTCGCGAGGGATGGCTCGCCGCCGACCGTCTCGTCGGCCGCACTGGGCCCGGAGAGAAAGCCAACCGCACCGCCGATCAACGCCACGCCCAGCGTGATCCTCGACGTCATGGACCAGGACAGCCGCATCGAGCCGAAGCTAACGAGCCGAGATCGGCCGGTCAAAAGAACAGGCAAAAGCGGAGAAGCGAATCCAATGGTGGCGTGGTTCTTCCGTTTGGCCGAACTCTCCGTCATGATGTGAGTACGAATGGAAGACGAGCGGACGACCAATCCGAACAAGACGGTCGTCACGGTCATCACCAAATCACCGGCCGGCGGAGGCGTCGACGGCCCTCGAGAGGGTTGCCTGGTGATCATCTACGGGGACGACCTGGGACGACGGGTGCCGCTGGGCGGGGAGCCCTGCGTGCTCGGACGTTCGTCGAAGTGTGACGTCCAGATCGACCAGGAGAGCGTCTCGCGCAACCACGCGCGGATCCAGCGTCAGCGAAACAACTACGTCATCCGCGACCTGGGCTCGACGAACGGCACGTATGTGAACGATGAGCTCGTCGACGAGGTCGTCCTCCGGGACGGTGATCAGCTCAAGGTGGGGCGGACCATCTTCAAGTTCATCGTCTCCGGAAACATGGAGGCGCAGTACCACGAGGAGATCTACCGTTTGATGACGGTCGACGGTCTCACGGAGCTGCACAACAAGCGCTTCTTCAACGAGGCCATCGAGCGCGAAGCCTCACGCTCACAGCGCTACGCCCGCACCTTCTCCTTGGTGCTCTTCGACATCGATCACTTCAAGAAGATCAACGACACCTTCGGCCACCTCGCCGGTGACTCCGTGCTGCGGCAGCTCGGCGCGCTCGTGCGAAACCGCGTGCGCCGGGACGACGTGCCCGCCCGGACCGGTGGCGAAGAGTTCAGCGTGATCCTGCCTGAGATCTCACATACCGGTGCGCTGAACCTGGCCGAGAAGCTGCGCGCCTCGATCGAGGCGGCGAACTTCAAGTTCGAGGGCACCCAGATCCCGGTCACGGTGAGCCTCGGCGTCGCCGAGTGGAGCGACGACATCAAGGACCCGCAGGACCTCGTCAAGAAGGCGGACGAGGCGCTCTACGAGGCCAAGCGCACGGGTCGCAACCGCGTCTGCGGCTGAGCTCAGCACTTGGTGCCAGGCGCGATCGCTTCCGGGTGAAGCCCGCGGACGAGCTCCGAGACCGTCGCGTGCAACACGTCCTCCGAGAAGTTGCCGTAGAGCATCGCCCGGCCACCATCGAAGACGTAGGTGGGCGAGCCCTGGATGCCCACGCGCTGCCGTCTCTCGTGGTCTTCGAAGAGCGCGGCCAGCGCCGAGCCATCGTCGAGCCGTTGCGCGAGCGGTCCCCGGGGGATCTCGAGCGCCTCAGCCAGTTCGAGCTGAACAGCGCGCCGAGCCACGTTCTGGTTCTCGTCGAAGAAGCGGCGGCGCATCTGAAGCTGATACTTCGCGCCTCGGCCCGGCGGGATCTGGCCGGCCGCCTCCATCGCGAACACAGCCTTGAGGGCTGCGCCCGCGGCCCACGAGGTCGTCGGGCAGTCCTCGACCCAACAAGCACCTGAGACGTCGAATCCGTGGTTCTTGGCCACGCGCTTGGTGGTCTCGGCCCGCCCGCGAGGCCCCGCGGCCGCCCATTTGCCGTCTCTAAAGCGCTGAACGACGGATCCGAACACCGGCACCACGTGGTAGGTGACGCGGACCTCCCGGCCCCACTCATCGAGCACCCGCTCTAGCTTGGGCTGGGCCACGTAGGCCCAGATGCAGAGGGGATCACTCCAGTACTCGATGTCGACGTGTGCCACTCCGGCGAGGTACGCCCGGGAGCACCTTCGGCCAGCCGCTCAGGGCGCGGCGAAGGCCAGGATGTTGTCGCTCTTGTAGCGCCGGACGCAGTCACCCATGCCGCGCTTGATGACCGCCCGGGTGAAGCTGTCGTCAACCTCCAGCCACTTGTCCGCCAGCTCGACCGGAATGTTCGCCTCGACGAGCGAAGCTCGGAGCAGCGCGTGCCGGGCTGTGATCATCTCCTGCGTGATGAAGATGTGCTGGTGCGCGGTGTTCGGAGGGCGCCCGAAGTAGTTCTTCGGCCCCCCAAAACAGCGCGTCATGAAGTCGGTCTGTTGGTTCTCGATGTGTTCTTGATCGACATGCTCGAAGAACTGCAGGAGCCAGGAATCGGCGTACACCTTGTCGTAGAAAATCTTGTGCACCCGGGCCAAGGTTGGCCGGCCGCCGAGTTGCTCGAACAAGCTGGTCGAATCTCGTCTCATCCGGAGCTCCTTCAACACTCCCCAACGGCGGTCGGTCGAAGGAGTTGAGGTTCAGCGTCGAGCAAACCCGATCACGCTCGGGATCGGCCAGAGTTCGCGGTTGTCGTCGTTCTGCCAGAAGCCATCTTCCCAGCTCCCGATCTCGGTCACCCGGGTGGGGCCGTCCCGCACGACGAGCGAAGCCTCGGGCCCACCCTCCATGTAGACGAGCCCGCGGATCCCGAGGTTCAGGTCGACCATCATCCGGTTGAGCACCTGCATTCGGTAGGGCGTCCTCGTGTGCATGAAGACCGCCCGCCCCTCGCTGTCCTGTCCAAACGCGGCGGCGCTGTATCGCCTCTGCGTCGGCCAAGGCCGGGGTCGGCCGCGACAGTCGATCATCATCCGAAACCCCTGCACCGCCGACGTGAACCTCCGCAGGATCCCGGCGCGATCCTCGCCGCAGCCCGCGCCCCCGACGGACATCGCGGGACCCGCCCCGCGAGGGTCCCACCCGACGGTGCCGTTGAAGCGCCCCGGGTTTCGGTCACTGAGCACCTCGCCCCGGTCGACCAGGGTGCCGACGGGCCGCCGGTTCGGGAGAAACATGCCGGCGTTGATGCCGCCCGAGAGATGGTGGTCTCTCACCCATTGATCCAGAGGCCGCGGCCCGCCGTCCCGCACGGAGCTCAACACGGCGATCCGGAACTGCGAGAGATCAACGCGCACGAGCGTGAGCGTCCGATTTCCCGCGCGCACCGCCGGAGCCCTGGGCAGCCGGATCCGCTCAATGACGAGCCCAGGCGAGCTGGCGGGTGGTTGTGCGTCGACTCCGACCGGCACGAGGAGGAGAGGCAGGAGCGAGAGAACGAGCCACCGCATGGCGGGGGGACGGCCGCGAGCGAGCCGCCTATTCCGCAGGCCGGCACGCGCCCCTCGCAGAGGCGGTGCGTTCGCAAATCGTGGAGGCCAGCGCCTCCACCGCAGCGCTGGCCTCCCCGCGCCGCCGTGCGAGGAGCCGGTAGGTCACCGTGCCCAGTTCGGGCAGCGGACGCAGGACGACACCGGTCGGTGGCTGACAGGTCCCGTTCACGATGGCGACGCCCAGCCCTGCGGCGGCATACGCCAACATCAGCGGCCAGCCGTCCGCCTCGAGCGGCTCTTGCTGGCCTCGCAGACCGCCGCTGGCAAAGGCGCGGCTCGCGAGCTCTCGGTGACGCTGCCCGGCCGGCGCGACAATCGGCCGCTCGCCGCCCAGGTCAGCGAGCGAGAGGGACGATCGTCGGGCGAGCCGGTGCCGAGTCGGGAGCGCGACACAGAGCCGCGTCGTGACGACGTCCCGCCCGACGAGCCCACGTGGGATCAGGTCAAAGACGCCAAAGGCGAGGTGCGCCTCACCCGTCCGAACCGCGGCCGCGGCGTCGGGTCCCCCGAGCACCTTCACCTCGACCTCCGCCTCGTGCGCACGCAGAGCCGGCGCGAGCAAGTAGAGGAGAGAGCCCTCCCCCGCCGCGAGAATCACCCTCTCCTCTTCGGCGCCGCCGTCCCCGAGTCCGTCGACGAACCGGGTGGCGCGAGAGAGCGCGTCGCGCGCAAACGCGGCCACCTCTTCGCCATCCTCCGTCAGCACCAGCTCTCGCGCGACCCGCGTGTAGAGCGGGCGCCCGAGCCGCTCGGAGAGCCGCTTCACCCGCTCGAACATCGCGGGCTGCGAGAGGCCGATCGACGCTGCCGCCCTCGTGAAGCTCCGCGTCTTCGCGAAAGCGGCGAACGCTCGGAGGAGCTCGCCGTCTAGAATCGCCATTGCCGATTGCATATCCAAACATACTAGTCGACGCCGATTCCCGTCGAACCCACGTTGAGAGTCAGGAGGTGGAGCGTGGCGCGAACGAGTGCGGAGTGGTGGAGCGAGACCAAGACCAACCCGGAAGCCCTGAGGGACTGGCTCTTCGATCAGTTCCGGGGTGAAGCGACGGCGGCAGAACGCATCGAGATGCTGCGCGACCGCTTCGCGAGCCCAGGGACCCGGGCGTGGCGATTGCTGACAACGATCGCGGGCCAGGAACGAGAACATGCAGCCTGGGTCGGCGAGCTGCTCCGAGCCCGGGGACACCGAGCGGAGGTGCGACCCGCCGCGTCCCGGTACTGGGCCGACCCCATCGCCGCCATCCGGGATCTCTCGACCGGCTGCGCGGTGGGCGCACACGCCGAAGCGATGCGACTCGAGCGGATCGAGGTCATCGCGAAGGACCCGGGGGCCCCGGACGATGTGCGCGCGGTGTTCGCGCGGATCCTCCCAGAGGAACGCTTCCATGAACGCGCGTTCCGATCGCTGGCGACCCCAGCGTCGCTCGCGGCGACGGCGTCAGCGCACGCGGCGGGGCGCGAGGCCCTCGGCCTGCTCCCCTGAGTGCGGCTCTCGGCTCGCGCTCTTGGCTAGGCCTTGCGGCGGTCTCGCTCGATGAGCGCGCGATCTCGAATCGGGACCGGCTCCGGGTAGACCCCATCAAAACAAGCTGCGCAACGCGAGCCACCGAACGCGACGTCCATTCGCTCGACCGGCAGGTACGTCAGCGAGTCGGCGCCGAGCACCGCCGCCGCGTCGACCTCGACCTCGTCGAGCGTGCCCTCGAACTGTCGTGCGAAGAGTTCCTCTTCGGTCGACATGTCGATCCCGTAGTAACAAGGGTTGCGGACGGGGGGCGCGTGAATCGCCAGGTGCACCGCGGTCGCTCCCGTGTCCCGCAGCATCGAGATGACTCGCCGCAGCGTGTTCCCTCGCACGATCGAGTCGTCGACGAGCAAGATCGAGCGGCCCTCGATCTCACAGCGCAGGGCGTTGAGCTTGAGCCGGAGCGCGGCGGTCCGAGCAGCGTCACTGGGCATGATGAAGGTCCGGCCGCTGTACCGGTTCTTGATCAGGCCCTCTCGCAGCGGGACCTCGAGTTCCTCGGCCAGCGCCGTCGCGGCGGGCCGAGCGGTGTCCGGGACGGCCACGACGACGTCGAGCGCGAGGGACTTCGTCTTCACCCGCTCGGCCAGCTGACGGCCGAGCGCGAGCCGCACCTCGTAGACCCCGCGCCCGCCCATCGTGGAGTCGGGACGCGCGAAGTAGATGAACTCGAAGACACACGGCGTCTTCGACCGAGCCTCGACGGCCCTTCGAATCGGCGGCTGTCCGGCCCGCAGGAAGACCACCTCGCCAGCGTCGGGCTCCTCGATCGCCGTGAACCCGAGCGCGTCGAGCGCGACAGATTCACTTGCAGCGATGTAGCTACCGTCGGCGCGCTGGCCGATGACCGCGGGCCGGATCCCGTGGCGATCCCGGACGACGAGCAACGTGGGTTCTCCATCCAACATCAGGGCCGCCACGATCGAGTAGCTGCCGCGCACCGCGTCGCGCACCTCCACCAGAGCTTCGATGGCGTCCTCGAGCGTGTGATGGGCCTTGCGGCGCCGCATGAGTCCGTCGGCGAACTCGCAGAGCGCCGGCTCCACGTCGCACCCGGAGAGCAGGTGGATGGAGCGCTCGGCGAGCGAGTCCCGCAGCTCGTCGTAGTTGGTGATGCCGCCGTTGTGGGCCATCAACACACCCGGCTGCCGGTAGAAGAACGGCTGAGCGTCCTGAAGCACGCCGGTTCCGATGGTGGGATAACGCACATGCCCGATGCCGAGCGGCCCCTCGAGCGCCTCGAGATCACCCGCTCCCAACGCCTGGGTGACCGCCCCGAGCCCGCGGCGTGCGGTGAACCGCGCGCCCGTGGCGTCCATCGTAGCGATGCCCGCGGAGTCCTGCCCGCGGTGTTGCAGCGCCTGAAGCGCGACGAAGATCTCGTTGGAGACGGAGGCGTGTTTCGAGACCATTCCGACGAAGCCGCACATGCGGCCTTTATGGGGGACGCTCAGTCGTCTGTCGATGGCGGTTCGTCGACGTCTTCCTCATCGGCCTGCCCGGTCACCTCGTCGACGATTTGCCCGTCTCGGTACACGAGCCAGCGCCGGCTGCCGCCCGCCGGGCGGACGCTGAGCGTGAAGGGCTGTCGACGTCGCGTGGCGATCCGGTCCCTCGTGCCCACGACGCTGCCGCGCTGGCGCGAGGGGAGCGCCATGCCGGTGCTGAAGCGCGCGCTCCAGATCGGCTCCCCGCCGCTGATCGGCCGGGCCTCCCAGAGCCGGAGCCCTGGTGTGTCTCGTGTGTCACGCGGGGGCACGCTGCTCACGAGCAAGGTGTGGCCCCCGCCCGGGATGGTCTCCGTGAGAAACGCCTCGTCGATCACGCCGCTGAGCCGATGCGTCGCGATCGATTCGAGTGAACACGTTCGCCCCAACCGGTAGACCCGCACGATGCTCTCGCGGTGCGCGAGGTCGGAGGCCTGCACCATGAAGACTCGCTGACGACGGCCGTCGAGGTTGGCGTGTGTCAGCACCCGCGTGCTCTCGGGTGCGATTTCCCCGTAGCGGTCCCCGAGTTCGGCGGAGAGGTCCGCGAGCACCTCGGAGAAGTTCGGCAGGCACCCTTCGAGCGGCTCCAAGAAGCGCGACGACACCCACCCCTCGCTGCCGACCGCCGCGAGCACGTGCCGGGTGTCTGAGTCCTCCTCGGCCGGCGCTCCTTCATCGAGCGCGATCACGAGGCTCTCGTGGGGCAAGACGCGGCTCACCGAGCTCGCGAGGTCTTCTGAGACATGCAGACTCAGCCGCACGGTGGTTTGGGCGAGGCTCGGCCGAAGCCCGGTCGCCGAGTCCCATTCGGCTGGAACCACAGGGGCATCGAAGCGATCCGCGAAGGCCTGCAGGAGCTCGGGCTCGGTGCTCGCGGGCACCATGGCGACGTAGGCGCGGCCGCGTCGGACAAAGCGCAGCTCGCCCGCGTGCGCCCCGGCGCCGAGCTCCGCCCACAGAAACGCGAGCTCTGTCAGTTCGAGCGGCTCGGAGACGAGATAGCCCGTGGCCGAGGGCGACGCGGCGCCGGCATCTCGCAACACTGCGTTCTGAGCCCCTGCGTCGACCTCCAAACCGGCGTCGGTCTGCCGGGTGGCCTCGCTCGGGCGCGGCGGGTCGCGCCGCAGCACGTCGAAGAGCAGCGCTCCCGCGACGGCCAGTACGGCCAAGGCCGCCACCACGAGCAGCCACGGGACCTTCCCCCCTGTCGGCTGCGTCGCACCGGTCGGTTCGATCTCGACCGTCGGCGCCGGCAGCTCGTCCTTCACGAGCACCCCGGCGGGCTCCGTCGGCGCGTCACCGGACACGGGGTTGTCGTTTTCATCCGCCATGGCGGCCGTGCGGGGGACGACCGCCCCCGCGACGACGGACTGCGCGAGCAGACCTTGGGGCAGCTCCCCCGACGAGAGCAGCCGGTCGAGCGCCTGACGCATCTCGGCGCCGTCGGCGTAGCGGTCCTTTGGTTCGCGCTCGAGCGCGCGGGCCACGAAGTTCACCAGTGCCGCAGGCAAGTCCTCCCGAACGGTCGACAGGGGCGTCGGCGGCCGTTGAAGCACGCTCTTGTAGATCGCGAACGCGTCGTCGCCCTCGTACGGCCGGCGACCCGAGAGCGCTTCGTAGAGGATCGCGCCGACCCCCCACACATCGGCACTCGCGTCCACGTCTTTTGCCGATTCGAACTGCTCGGGCGCCATGTACTGAGGCGTGCCCATGCCGCTGCCGCGGGCGGTCAGATCCGTGCCGGGCAGGTTCGCCCGCGAGATGCCGAAGTCCAGCAGCTTCGGGATGACTCCATCGGCATCCCGCGCGAGGAAGACGTTCGCGGGCTTCAGGTCCCGATGGACGATGCCCGCCGCGTGGATCGCGGCGAGCCCGCTGAGCACGCCGTGTACCCAGGCGAGCAGCTCGTCGACCTGGGGAGGCTCTCTCTGCAACCTTTCTTGCAGGCTCTCACCATGGAGCAGGGGCATCGCCAAGTACTGCGCGCCGTCGTCGCCCTGCCCGAGCGTGCCGTAGTCGAGGATGTCGACGACGTTGCGATGCTCCACCTTGGCGACCAAGGCGGCCTCTCGCTTGAAGCGCTCCCGAGCCTCGTGGGAACTCGCGTCGAGCTCCGCCTTGACCACCTTGAGGGCCACGTCGCGGCCCAGCGCCGTCTGCTCGGCCCGCCAAACCTCCCCCATGCCGCCTGCGCCGAGGCGAGCGACGAGGCGGTAGCGTTCGGCGAGTACGTCGCCCGGCTTCATCCCGCGTCGTCGCCAGCTTTCGGGGCGTCGCCCGCCGCCAGGGTCGAGTGCTTTCGACCGTAGGCGAAGTAGATGATGAAGCCGATCACGAGCCAGATGATCATGCGCAGCCACGTGTCGAGGGGCAGCCCGATCATGAGCAGCAGGCACGTCGCGGCGCCGGTCCCTCCGACCAGCCACGGCGCGCGAACCCTGAACGGTCGGGGCGTGTCCGGGTTCGTCCGGCGAAGGATCGGCACGCCGAGGCAGACCAGGATGAAGGCCAGGAGCGTGCCGATGGAGACGAGCTCACCGACCAGCGACATGGGCATGATGGCGGCGCAGGCCGAGACAAAGACGCCCGTCACCACGGTGGCTCGGTGCGGCGTGTGAAACTTTGGGTGGGTGTCCTTGAACCACGGCAGGAGGCCATCGCGACTCATGGCGTAGAACACACGTGCCTGCGCCATGAGCAAGACCAGGATGACGCTGGTGAGCCCCGCCAGCGCACCGAGCTTGACCGCGAACGTGAACGACGACTGAGCGGTCGGGGACCAGCCTCGGAGCTCCACTATGCGGTCGATGCCCACCGCGATCGGGTCCGGCACACCCAGCTCTTGGTACGGCACGACGCCGCTCAGCACGACGGCCACGAGCACGTAGAGGATCGTGCAGACGACCAGCGAGCCGAGGATGCCGATCGGCAGGTCCTTGGCGGGGTTCTTTGCCTCCTGGGCGGTCGTCGCGACGGCGTCGAAGCCGATGTACGCGAAAAACACGACGCCTGCGCCGGTCAAAACCCCGCCGATGCCCCAGCCGTAGCGCGCCGTGCCCTCCACCACTTGCTGCACGGGAACCAGCGCGGCCGGCCCCACGGCCGCTGGATCGGCGATCAGGTTGGTCATCTGGATCACGCCGACGCCCAAAGCGACAAACGCCAGCACGATCGCGACCTTGAGCACGACGATGAGGTTGTTGACCCAGGCGCTCTCTTTCATGCCCCGGTAGAGCACCGCCGCGAGCACCAGACCGATGAGCATGGCCGGCACATTGATGATGCCTGGCGCCGACGCGCCGTTGGCGAGCTCGACCGTCTCGAAAGGGCCCTTGGTGAGTCGCAGCAGCTCGACCGGCACCTCGATCCCGAGGCTGTTGTGGATGAGCGAATAGAGGTAGCCGGACCAGGCGATCGAGACGGTCACCGCGCCGAAGGTGTACTCGAGGATCAGGTCCCAGCCGATGATCCAGGCGACCAGCTCGCCCATCGTCGTGTACGAGTAGGTGTAGGCGGACCCCGCCACCGGGATCATGGAGGCGAGCTCGGCGTAGCAGAACCCGGCGAAGGCGCAGAGCACTCCCGCGAGCACGAAGCTGTACACGATGCCCGGCCCCGCGTGATAGGCGGCCGCCGTGCCGGTCAGCGAGAAGATGCCGGCGCCGATGATCGCGCCGACGCCGAGGGCCACCAGGTGCCAGGCGCTGAGGGTGCGCCGCAGGCCGCCGGCGCCCGCGCCGTGTGCGTCGGCCAGGTTCGGATCGCCAGCCTCGCTGATGACCTGACCCAGGTCCTTCTTGCGAAAGAGCGACGCTGATTTCTTCGGTGCCGTGTCTGGGCTCGCCACCCGGCCGAGAGTGCCCGAATCGCTTCTCGGAGTCGACGGACGCGACGTACCTTGCCCGAACGGGTGCGGTAGCCCATCCTCGCGCCCCACGATGGCGGACGCGGCCACAGATCGAGCGCGCCGGATGCGGCGCGCCAACTGGGCCGCCACGGGAGCCGCGGCGGCGGCGCTCGGGCTCCTGCTCCTCGCCGACGCCTACCTGAGCCACGGATACTCCGCCACCTGGTACGCGACCGTCGAGGGGGAGCGGGTCGAGGTCACGCAGACGACCGAGCACCGGGCGAGCTTCCCGAACGTGCACCGAGCGCTGGCGCGCGTCGTTCAGGGCTGGCCGTTCGAGCGTCTGGCGATGCCGACCGGGCTCCCCGAGATCGACGTGACCCTGCGCGCGCAGCTCACGGTTCCTGCAGGAGCGCCGCGCCGCCTGTCCTCGGATGT
>Ga0114933_10006128_pt1 | contig 10741 bp, 8 predicted proteins | sample 4SBtaG_FD_89691 | JGI IMG/M metagenome (GOLD analysis project Ga0114933, IMG submission 89691) | Deep subsurface microbial communities from Kolumbo volcano to uncover new lineages of life (NeLLi) - 4SBTROV12_W25 metaG | ecosystem: Environmental > Aquatic > Marine > Volcanic | place: Kolumbo... | reverse complement strand
TGGATTGCCGCGTCGTTACACTCCTCGCAATGACAGTGTCGTACGCGCAGAGAAATTACACCAGGCGACAACTATGCTGACAAACACCGCCTACGGGCGACCCATCACCAAAATTATTAAAAAAAAAGCCCTACCCAGGAAAACAATCCTAGGCAGGGCTTGCAAAGAAAACAGTATAGCTACTGATTAGTCAGCGCTTGTATCTACAGTCTCTGATGCAACTTCTGGATCGGCCTGTTTAATACTCAAACGAACACGACCCTGTCTGTCAACTTCAATTAACTTAACACGCACCTCTTGACCCTCTTCAAGGTAATCAGCAACTTTTTCAACACGCTGATCAGCAATTTGAGAAACATGAACCAATCCTTCTTGACCCTTCATGTATTCAACAAAAGCACCAAAATCCATAAGCTTTACAACTTTACCATTGTAGTTTTTACCAACCTCAGGAGTTGCTGTTAAGCATTCAATACGATGCTTGGCTTCTTCGCCATCAGCCGTATTAACTGCAGCAATTTTAACTATACCTTCATCGGTAATATCTATAGTTGTATTAGTTTGCTCAGTTAACTCACGAATAGTAGCGCCACCTTTACCTATAACATCACGAATTTTGTCTGGATTGATTTTAATTGTGATTATACGCGGAGCATGCTCTGAAACATCTTCACGTGGCTTACTTAAAGCTTCGGTCATTACACCTAGAATATGCAACCTAGCATTTCTAGCCTGATCTAAAGCAACTTCCATGATTTGCCTTGTAATCCCTTGAATTTTAATGTCCATTTGTAATGCAGTAACACCATCTGATGTACCAGCAACTTTAAAGTCCATATCACCCAAATGATCTTCATCGCCAAGAATATCTGTTAATACCGCAAATCTTTGATCTTCTTTGATCAAGCCCATTGCAATACCAGCAACTGGAGCTTTAATAGGAACACCAGCATCCATTAGTGATAGTGACGCACCACAAACACTAGCCATAGAGCTTGAGCCATTTGACTCTGTGATCTCAGAGACTACGCGCAACACATATGGGAAATCATCCAATGAAGGCATAACCGCCATCATTGCACGCTTAGCTAACTTACCATGACCGATCTCACGGCGCTTAGGTCCAGACATCATCCCCGTTTCACCAACACAATATGGAGGGAAGTTGTAATGAAGCATAAATGGATCACGCGTCTCACAGTAAAGGTCATCTACAATTTGCGCATCGCGCTCTGTGCCTAGAGTTGCAGAAACTATAGCCTGAGTCTCACCTCTAGTGAAAACAACCGAACCATGAGCTCGTGGCAGCTTAGTCAACTCAACCGTAATTGGCCTTACTGTTTCAGTATCACGACCATCAATACGTGGCTCACCATTTAATATATTTTGTCTAACTGTGTTTTGCTCAATATCATGGAAGATCTTTTTAACTTCATCAGTAGAAGCAGTCTCAGTAGATTCTTCATCGCCACACAAAGCTGTTAGCGTAGAATCCAACAGTGCTGATATTTTTTCATATCTAGCTAATTTATCACTTATTTTATATGCTGCTGCAATATCTGAACCTGCATGATTTGTAACCTTAGCAATAAGGTCATCATTTTTAGCCTCAGCCTGCCAACCCCATGATTCAGCCCCACCTTCTTCTGCAAATTCTTCAATTGCTTTAATGGCAACCTGCATTTGGTCATGACCAAACAACACACCACCTAACATTATTTCTTCTGACAGCTGGTCAGCTTCAGATTCAACCATTAGAACTGCATCTTTAGTTCCAGCCACAACCAAGTCAAGACTAGAGTCTAAGACAGAAGCACTAGATGGGTTTAATAAGTATTCACCATCAGCATAGCCAACTCTAGCCGCAGCTAAAGGACCAGCAAAAGGAACACCCGTAATAGATAATGCTGCAGAAGCACCTATTAGAGCCGGAATATCAGCACTAACCTCAGGATCTAATGACAAAACAGTCGCAACAACCTGAACTTCGTTTTGGAATCCTTTTGGAAACAATGGACGAATCGGCCTATCGATTAAACGTGACACCAAAGTTTCATACTCAGTTGGCCTACCTTCACGTTTGAAGTAACCACCTGGAATTTGACCTGCCGCATATTGTCTTACTTGAAAAAACACACCTAATGCAAAAAAGTTCTTTTTAGGGTCTGCCTCTTTTTTAGCTGTTACTGCAACCAAGACTACAGTGTCTCCCATGGTAACCATGACAGAACCTGTTGCCTGTCTAGCTATAGAGCCTGCTTCCAACGTTACTGTATGCTGCCCGTATTGAAATGATTTTGTTATTTTACTCACAAATTATCCTCTTAATTAACCATTTAAACCTAACACACATAGCCTATATGTTGCTTTGCAGATAGTGAATTCTTCATTGTATTCAAATACTTACTTTGCCAACTATATGTGTAACCTAGCTAAAACTGATATAAATCTATTTTGCTAAATTAATTATTATTAACGACGCAACCCTAGGCTAGAAATTAGCTTCTGATAACGGCCTGTATTTTTATTTTTTAAGTAATCTAATAGCTTACGTCTTTGGCTAACCTTACGTAATAGTCCGCGACGTGAATTATGATCATGAATATGAGTTTTGAAATGCTCAGTTAAACTTTTAATATCTGCTGTTAAAACAGCAACTTGAACTTCAACAGAACCGGTATCGCCAGAAGTTAATTGATACTCCTTAATGATTTCAGCCTTATTCTCTGCAGTTAATGACATATTTTATACCTCTATTATTTAATGTTTATGATTAAGGGAATCCGCTGTCATTGACAGAAACCCCAACTAATTTACAACCTATAAGCTATAAATTTGGCGGAAGTATATATCACGCAGCAATTAAAATAAATGATCATATAGAATATTTGCTGTTTTTGACAAACATTCCCTATTAACTGAAACTGTAATTCGTGATTCACTGGAAGACACCGCGATCACACTCAAATCATAGCTATCACACACAGCAAGCATATCTGCTGCCAGCGTGACATGAGATCTAATACAAGACCCAACTACCGATATCTTAGCAACCGGCATCGCAGAGCTAATCGCTGCAATAGACATCTTATTTATCATCTCGTTAAGTTTGACCTCCGCCAACAACACATCATGCTCATATACAGTTAGATATAAACCTTCACGCTCTTTTTTATGTGATGTCCGACGAGCAAACATATCATAAGCTATACCCGCATTATTAAACTCCCTCATAATGCTTTGCTCAATAATTGAACTATCAATATTAGCAATGTCACTCAATGATAGCTGCACATGATCGGATTGACACGCAACTCCTAATAGCTTCTCTGCATTACTTTTTTCTAAAGGTGCAATCAAAGTACCTGCGCCTGATGCAAAAGTAGATAAAACCCGTAGCGCAACATCATGCCGATAGCAATAATCTAGAGCTTGCTGCTGCATCACCTTAGCACCAAGACTAGCTAAGCTTTTCATGTCATCTAGCCCAATTTGCACAAGGCACTTTGCTTGCGGAACAATATTAGGATCTGCTGTAAAAACCCCAGCCACATCAGTATATATTTGACATTCTTTCGCCTTAAGCTCTCCCGACAATACTACTGCTGTCATATCTGAGCCACCACGACCTAAAGTTGCAATCTCTCCAGATTCCGTAACACCCTGAAACCCGGCAACAACCACAACCTTCCTTTGATTTAAATGCTTTAAAATATGATTACAATCTACTGACTTAATACTAGCATGAGAAAAAGCACTATCGGTTAATATACCGGATTGAAAGCTAGTAAGAGAAACTGCAGGAATTCCTTGCTCTATTAATAGAATACTAAGCAAGGCCGCGCTAGCCTGCTCAGCTGATGACAGTAAAGAATCATACTCGCGCGTATTCGGAATAGTAGACAAGCTCTTAGCATACCTAATTAAGCGATCGGTCTCGCCCTTTTGCGCCGATACAACAACAACAATATCGTGACCACTTTTATAATCTATGGCAATAATATTAGACACAACATCCAAACAATTAGCATCAGCTAAAGATGATCCGCCAAACTTTTTAACTAAAACAGCCACACGAATACCTTAAGACCCACCTACCGAATGTTCTGCTACAAATACTGCAACCGACTCTAATGCTTCATTAATATTAGATGGATTCGTACCACCACCTTGAGCAAAGTCAGGCCTACCGCCGCCTTTGCCATCCACCTGTTTTGCCACATGAGACAATAATGCTCCAGCTTTAAACATACCAGTTGTATCTTTACTGACCGCCGAAACCAACTTAACCTTACCATCTTCAACATGCGCTAATACTAAAGCATATGTTTTAAAACAATCGCGCAATGAGTCTAAAGCATCACGTAAACCTGAGGCAGGTACACCATCAATAACACTAGCAATAACACTAATGCCATTTATATCTACAGCTTTCTTCACTAAGGATTCTATTGTACTGGCAAGAGAGGCTTGCTGCTGCTTAACTTTTAATTGCTGCAATAAAGACTTATCTTGCTGGAGCAATTCAAGCTTATCGATAATACCTGTTTCATTAACTTTTAGTTGTTTACTAATATTAAAAATAGCCTGTTGCTTTTGTCTCATCCAATTAAATGCAAGACTACCAGTTAAAGCTTCAATGCGCCTAACTCCTGCCGAGCACGCGCTATCTGAAGTTATAACTAGCATGCCAATATCACCGGTGCGGTCAACATGAGTTCCACCACATAGCTCCACTGAAAAATCACCCATACTAATCACTCTAACATCATCTGCGTATTTCTCACCAAACAATGCAATAGCTCCATTTTCCTTGGCATCATCAAAAGACATAGTTTCAGTCTGTACCGCTGTGTTTTTTCGTACAACAGAATTCACCAGGTCTTCAACTTTATATATTTCATTTTGCGTTAAAGCCCCTGTATGAGAAAAGTCAAAACGCAACCTATCTGACTCCACTAACGAACCTTTCTGGGACACATGATCACCCAGAACTTGGCGCAAAGCGGCATGCAGCAAATGTGTTGCCGAATGATTAACAGCAATATCTGCTCGCATTTCAGCTACCTTTGCCATAACAGAAGAGTTGTTATGCAGTGTTCCTGATAGCATTCTACCTACATGCAAAAAAGATGAGCCATGTTTTTGTGTTGTTACCACTTGAAAGTGGATACCATCTGCAATCAAACAACCAGAGTCACCAACCTGCCCGCCAGACTCGGCATAAAATGGAGTTTGATCAAGAACAATAAACCCATCTTGCCCCTCGTGAAGCTCAGTTACTGGCATGAAATCATGCAATATAGTTGTAACTTTGGCTTTGAATTCTAAATTATCATAACCCACAAACTCAGTAGAACCATTAAGATGAACCTGCCACATAGAATCTGCATTGAATTGCTGTGCTGCTTGTGACTGTCTTCTTTGTTTAGTCATCGCACGATCAAAACCCTTCTTATCTATAGATAAGTTCCTTTCTCTAGCCATATCAGAAGTTAAATCTGGCGGAAAACCATAGGTATCATACAAAGTAAATACAACATCTCCAGGAATAATATCACCATCTAATTTAGAGACCGCCAGTTCAAAGACTTTCATCCCTTTAAATAAAGCACTAGCAAAGCTCTCTTCTTCTTTTTTGAGAATTTTTTCTATTACTGACTTAGCCGACTTTAACTCGGGATAGACATCGCCCATAGTATGAACTAAAGCACTAACCAATTTATAAAAGAATAATTGATTCTGACCAAGCTTATAACCATGCCTAAGAGCACGACGAATAATACGCCTTAATACATAACCTCTACCTTCGTTAGATGGCATCACCCCATCTATAATTAGAAATGAACTAGAACGAATATGATCTACTATGACTCGCAATGATTTATTCTTAAAGTCCTTACAGCCAACTAAAGCGCTTGCCTGATTAAATAACTCATCAAATAGGTCTGTTTGATAGTTATCAGCAGATCCTTGCATAATAGCCGTAATTCTTTCAAGCCCCATGCCAGTATCAACACACGGCCTCGGTAAAGATATACGTTCACCTTCAGCGTTACGATCAAACTCCATGAAAACTAAATTCCATATTTCGACATATCTATCACCATCAGCATCTGGCGAACCAGGAGGGCCACCAGCAATATTGGGACCATGATCATAAAATATTTCCGTACAATAGCCACAAGGCCCAATATCACCCATAGACCAAAAATTATCTTTATCACCACAACGAGAGAAACGCTTAGGGTTAATCTCCATTTCTTCTAACCAGATGACTTCGCTATCTAGATCTTTTTCATGAATAGTCACCCATAGCTTGCTCTCATCCAAACCAAGAACAGATGTTAAAAAGTCCCAAGCATATTCAATTGCCTCTCGTTTAAAGTATGCGCCAAAACTGAAATTACCCAACATCTCAAAAAAAGTATGATGACGTAAAGTATAACCTACATTTTCAAGATCATTATGCTTGCCACCAGCGCGAACACAGCGCTGAGAAGATGTTGCCTTATTATAAGGTCTATTATCAACGCCTAAAAAAACATCCTTAAAAGGCACCATGCCGGCATTTGTAAACAGCAAAGTTGGATCATTAGATGGAACTAATGATGCGCTTGCCACTGTTGTATGCCCATTTTTAGAAAAATACTCTAAAAAAGTAGATCGTATCTTATTACCAGACCAATGATTCATTGTTAAATCTCATTTATTATTGATAGTTTCATTAGCTTATACGCCACAAGAAACTAGTTAACCATTATTTAGTAGTTTATATATAGAATCTATATCAAACCCTCTTGATAATAAAAACCTCATTGCTTTAGCCTTTAGCTGAGGTGTCATTAACATATCCTTATATTTTTTATTCCATAACTTAAATAATACCATATCCCAGCTATTCGCATCGTCATCCTCCAATAAAACAGCCGTTGCTGCTGTGTCACTATCTATTCCTCGCGCTTGCAACTGCTGCTTAATATAAGCTGGACCATAGCCTGATATTTTTTTATGCCGAACATAATCTTCCACAAACCTACTATCGCTTTGTAAGTTGTCATCTTCTAGTTCAACTATGGCAGCATTAATATCGCACTCATCATAATCATAACGAGAAAGCTTCACTCGTAATTCTTTTTTAGTATGTTCACGTCGCGCCAAAAAATTCATGGCGCGCTCTCTAATGCTGCTCATAAGTGTATTTAAGCTGTTTCTTTATCCTGTTTTTTCTTGCTTTCTTGTTTTGTTGCAGTATTAGTTTGTAATAATCTTTGGCGTAACAAGCCATCTAGCTCTGCAAATAACTCTGGGTGATCTTTAATATGACGACGCACATTATCCTTCCCTTGACCTATACGATCACCATTATAGCTATACCACGCACCAGCTTTATCCATTAATCCTTCTTTAACTGCTAGATCTATTAATTCACCCTCTCGAGATATGCCTTCTCCATATAAAATATCAAACATAACTTGTTTAAACGGTGGTGCCATTTTGTTTTTAACAACCTTAACTCTAGTTTCGTTACCTAAAATTTCATCACCTTTCTTGATAGCGCCAGCTTTACGAATATCAAGCCTTACTGAAGCATAGAACTTTAACGCATTACCACCTGTTGTGGTTTCTGGGTTACCAAACATAACCCCTATCTTCATTCTGATTTGGTTAATAAATACCACAAGTGTATTAGATTTTTTAATATTGCCAGTTAATTTACGCAGAGCTTGCGACATTAGCCTAGCCTGTAAACCCATGTGAGAATCACCCATATCACCTTCTATTTCAGCCCTAGGAGTTAAAGCTGCAACAGAGTCAACAACCACCAAATCAACAGCTCCAGAACGAACTAGCATATCGGTAATTTCTAGCCCCTGCTCCCCAGTATCTGGCTGAGATATTAAAAGGTCCTCAGTATTTACACCAAGCTTTCCAGCATATACTGGATCTAACGCATGCTCTGCGTCAACAAATGCTGCAGTTCCACCAGCTTTTTGACATTCAGCTATTGCTTGCAACGTTAGTGTTGTTTTACCTGAAGCCTCAGGACCATATATCTCAACAATACGACCACAAGGAAGCCCTCCTATACCTAAAGCTACATCTAAACTTAAAGATCCTGTGGAGATAGCTTTAATATCTGGCAGTGAATTCTCATCGCCCAGACGCATGATTGAACCTTTACCAAACTGTTTTTCTATTCCTGATAATGCTGCATCTAACGCTTTTCTTTTGTCCGACATACCAACTCCTTAATGTATAAATAAACCCAAACACCCTAAATATCTGAAACCAGACGATACTATAATCAAATAATCATGCTAGCCAAACCTATAATCGAGCCAGTATTATTCCATACTTTTCACATAAAAACATACCGCAATGCTATATTTTTTTAGAGCACTCCAAAATCATCTATTATGCTACTTACAAGCCATCTAAAGCTAGGTATTGCCTATTAACCCAGAATCAGTATGATCTATACAATTACGGGATTAGTTACAATTGAGACAACAATGAACAATCAGATGCATCAAAAAAACCGCCTAGCTTCATTCTTTGGTTTAATTATATTTATAGCTCTTGCTATTGTAAGCCTATTTATTTTTTCATATGTTCTTATTTTTATAGCCGTCTTGGGCCTTATTTTGTTTACTATTAATTATGTGAAAATCAAGTTTTTTGGTGCCAGCATGGGAAAACGCCCAATAAATAAAACATATACGTACAGTACAACCAGGAAAACAGCAAACAATACTACAAGCAAAAATGACGAATTACATGGCGGTCGCATTATAGATGCAGAGCAAGACGACAAGAACCAGTAAATCCATCTAACGTCAAAGCTGTCGCTTTTAAGCCACCCTATAAAATAAATAGTTATTTTGACTTAGTATATTGAATGCATAGATAAAACTCATAGTCATAAAGTGAGCATTCAGACTCTAGTTGTTAAATAGCTTAAAGCATTGTCCTTGTTAGGGCCATCTGGAATTATTGGATATATTTCTTTATGCTTTTGGCTCCCATCGTTATTTTTATATATAATTTAAAATCAATATGATAGATGGAGATTATTATATGCACCAAGTTGCAACAAGACGCGGCATCGTTCTTTTTTTTCAAGTTATTGCCTTATGGTTTTTTTCCTCATTATCTTACTCCCATCAATACATCATGAGAACCTCTCTCGTGTCACTTTCTACGGCTTGGCTGTCTTTAAATAATATGGACTATCAACGTATATCATGGCTAGCTGCAGGGTATTATTTTACATATATTATTTTGCAACCTATTGCGGGAGTGTTAATATTCATTGTAGATACTAGAAAAATCCTATGTTTAAGCTCTTTATGGGTTGCTCTGGCTTGTTTTTTAACGACTACGTTCCACTCATTTACAGGCTTGCTTTTTGCTCGTGTTCTTTGTGGTATTGGAGGTGCTTTTTCACTGGTTGGCACTCTTACTATCGCAAAGAAACTGTTTAGTAAAGATACCTTTCCAATTATTAGTAGCTTAACATTTGTGATTGGCGGGCTGGGAGTTTTTATTTCTGGCGCACCGTTATATCTGATTGTTTCTAAGTTTGATTGGGGCGTTGCTATGCTTATACTTGGATTTGCATCATTGTTGATTGCCATGTCGATACTGTTGTTAAAACCGACAACCTATGAGTCTAGTCATATATCACCCTTGATTAAAAAGGAACCTGTTGTAGATAATAACCATAAAATATCTCTAAAATTGGTCGTTCTTGATGTTTTTCGTTTGAAACGTTTTTGGGCTATTTGTTTGTATTCAGGTTTTTTGTTTTTGCCCATTCCTGCCTTGTCTGTGTGTTGGCTTGAGCTTTATGAAAAGATGTTATTCCATAAGCCAGCGGCATTACTTCAACTTTCTAGCTCGATGTTGTTTTTAGGCTATATTACAGGCAGTTTGTTTTCAGGTTGCATAATTATGAAAGTTAAAAATCAACAATTATTATTGCTGGTGGCGCCAGCTATGGCTTTTATTACAGTGTCAATTTTACTATACGTCAATTTAATGAACCATTTTTATTTATTTAATGTTATTCTCGTTGCGGTTGGGTTTTTTTGCTCATTTGCATTGCTATCTCCCCCCCTCTTGCTAACACTTTTTCCAGAAAGGTCATTACCTATTGCCCTTAGTATTGCTACATGCTCACTTGCTGTTGTTGGTGCTTTTGAAATTCCTATTATAGGCGCTATCATTGATCATAGGCATATACTCCACCCTATATTAACCCTAGTTGATTTTAGGCATGCATTTATCTTGATCCCCTTATCTCCGTTACTCGCTATTTTTATTGGTATTTTTGCATTCAAAGGTGATAAGCAGTCGCAATAGATGGGGTGTCAGTTTCGGGGAGGCTATATGCCTTATGAATAGCTGCATGGATTTGATCCCTTACTGGATCCCTTGCTGGGCTTTTTTCTTCTGCGATCCTTAGAAGAAAATCTTTAATTGCAGTAAGTTTCCTTTTATTCAGATCGTCTACAGTTACTAATGCTGGTGCTGTAAATACAGATATTGTTGCTTCTGCTTCTGCTGCTTCTGCTGCTTTTTTGTCTTGTTTCAGGATTGTCTGCAACTCCTTAATTTTTGATATTCTGTCATTACTATAATTACTATGATTACTGAATAATCCAAAAATAGACTTCTTACTATTCACTGTTTTTTCGCAAATTGCTGTTACTGATTTTATAATTTCTTCTATCCT
>Ga0114933_10006126_pt1 | contig 10742 bp, 9 predicted proteins | sample 4SBtaG_FD_89691 | JGI IMG/M metagenome (GOLD analysis project Ga0114933, IMG submission 89691) | Deep subsurface microbial communities from Kolumbo volcano to uncover new lineages of life (NeLLi) - 4SBTROV12_W25 metaG | ecosystem: Environmental > Aquatic > Marine > Volcanic | place: Kolumbo... | reverse complement strand
TAGTCTACATCAACTACATTATCATCATCTACTGCTTCTGATGATTCTGCACCAGCTTGCTCATTACTTGCTTGCTCTTCTGCAGCTTGTTGATATGCCATTTGTCCAACCGATTGTGATGCTTCCATAAATTCTTCTAACGCCTTTTTCATTGAATCAAGATCATCTTCTTTCATGACTTCTTCTAACTTTTCTTTAGAAGCTTCAACTTTAGACTTAGTTTCTTCATCGACTTTATCACCTAAATCTTTGATGGCTTTGTCTGTAGCATAAATCATAGATTCGGCCTGATTTCGAGTTTCTATTAACTCTCGTGCACTCTTATCCTCATCTGCATGCTTCTCAGCCTCTTTAATTTTCTCTTCGATTTCTTCATCACTTAAGTTGGATTTAGATGTTATTTCAATTTTTTGCTCGTTATCTGTACCTTTATCCTTAGCTGTAACATTTATGACTCCGTTACGATCAATATCAAATGATACTTCAATTTGTGGAATACCTCTAGGAGCTGGTGGAATTCCTAAAAGTTGAAATCTACCTAGCGTATCGTTATCTGCAGCCATTGTCCTTTCACCCTGTAATACGTGAATTTCAACCGCAGGTTGATTGTCTGCTGCTGTGGAGAATATTTTTGATTTATTCGTAGGTATTGTCGTATTTCTATCTATTAAAGGAGTTAAAACAGAACCTTCAGTCTCAATTCCTAGAGTTAATGGGGTCACATCCAAAAGAACTACATCTTTGACATCTCCTGCCAAAACTCCAGCTTGAATTGCTGCACCCATTGCGACACATTGCATAGGATCCACACCTCTCTCCGCCTTACGGCCAACAAACTTCTCAAATGCCTCTTGAACAACAGGCATGCGTGTTGGTCCTCCGACAAGTATTACCTTATCTACTTCACCAGGTTTCATTTTGGCATCTTTGAATGCTTGCTTGATTGGCTTCTCACATTTTGCTACCACTGAACCAACAATATCCTCTAATTTTGCTCTTGATAAATCATGCTCCAAATGCTTTGGACCACTAGAATCTGACCAAATATAAGGTAAATTAATTGTAGATTTTAGAGTATTACTTAGCTCAATCTTAGCCTTTTCAGCTGCATCACGAAGACGCTGTTTTGCTGCAGGATCATCACGCAAGTCTATTCCATTATCTTCTTTGAAAATATCTGCAAAATAATCAATAAGTGCTTCATCCATGTCTGCACCTCCAAGATTATTATCTCCTGATGTAGAAACTACATCAAAAACACCATTATCCATTTCCATTATTGTAACATCGAATGTTCCACCACCCAGATCTAAAACTGCTGCAGTATATTCACCTTCTTTATCCAAACCATAAGCAAGAGCTGCTGCAGTAGGTTCATTGATTATTCTTTCAACCTTCAAACCGGCAATTTTACCTGCATCAATTGTAGCCTGTCTCTGATTATCATTAAAATATGCAGGAACGGTGATTACTGCCTTTTCAATATCAACGCCAAGATGAGATTCTGCATCTGCTTTAATTTTCTGTAAAATCATAGCTGATATCTCTTCGGGTGAATATTTCTTTTTCTTGATATTTACTCTATGTTTGGTACCCATCTTCCTTTTGATATGCATAATTGTATTCTCAGGATTGAGAACTGCCTGCCTCTTGGCAGGATCTCCAACAATACGTTCTCCATCTTTAGTAAATGCGACCACGGATGGAAACATTTTCCCACCAAATGTTGACCCCTCAGCTGAAGGTATGATTACAGGTCTACCTCCTTCCAAGTGTGCTGCTTCTGAATTGGTTGTACCCAAATCAATTCCAATTATTACTTCCTTTGCCATTTTATTCACCTTTTTCTTCAATATTTTTTGAGACTACGACCTTGGCTGGTCTTAGTAATTCTCCTTCAAGTTTGTATCCTGACTGAATAACATCAACAATTGTATCAGGTTCGACACTTTTGTCTTCTACTGTTGTCAATGCTTCATGGAATCTAAAATCAAATTGTTCTCCCTTAGGAACAAACTTCTCTATACTCAATGAATCCATAAATGCGGAAACCAATTTTTGTAGCCCTGAAATTCCTTTAAGTGAACTTTCGAGATCTGGATAATCCGATTCTTGAGCTTTGTCTATTGTATCAATAATTTCTAAGAATTTAGAAATAACATCTCCCTTGATTCGCAGACTTTGCTGTTCTCGATCTCTGTCTACCCTCTTTCTGAAATTATCAAAATCTGCAGCTACACGCAATATCTGCTCGTTATGATTTTCTACTTCAGATTTAAGAAACTCAATCTGCTCTTCTGGAGTCAAAACTACTTCTTTTTCCTCCTTTACAGCTTCATTTTCTTCAGTAGATTTATCTTTGGATTTCATCAGTTATGAACCTGAGGTTGTTAACCTCTTATTTCAAAGAAAAAAGAGTCTATATAAAATTTCTTAATTAACGAAGACCGAATTTCTTTCGAGCTTCTGAAACTCTCTTTTTATATTCTTTAGGAAGTTGATATCTAGCAATTTGCTCTATTTCAGTCCAATTTTGTTGGAATTCCTTTTTTGAATTTGTAGATATTATTTCTTCGAATCTAGACATATAATGTCTTGTTAACCAGAAGTAATAGGCTGAAAATCCTAGTGCAATGCCTCCAAAAATAAGAATCCAGATTGCCCAATCACCTACAAAATCAATTATAGCATCAGGAGACCAGGACTCATTTGCATACCATTGTCCTAAAATACCTATTAAAAACAAAAAAGTACTAATTATAATACTGACTAAACTAACTGCCAGCATATGCTCTTGCAACCAGTCGCTAAACTGTCTTCGCCACTCACTTGCCATTATTGTGCGCATTAATGGTTAAGTATAAAGATTACGCAAAAATAAATAATAATTAGTGGCCTGCCATTAATTTTGCATGAGTACTGCCAAAAGAATGGACTTACTGGGTAGTGAAACTGCGTTTGCAGTTTCTGCTGAGGCTGCAAGTTTAGCCTCTAAAGGAACTAAAATCTATCCATTCCATTTAGGAGATATTAATCTTCCAACTCCAAAATCTGTGATCAATGCTGCCCGAGCGGCTATTGAAGATGGAAAAACCGGATATTGTCCTGCCCCTGGTATTCCTGAGCTTAGAGAAGCGTTAGCGAATGATGTAGGGAGTGCAAGGGGGTTAGACTATAGAATCAATAATGTTTCAATACAGCCTGGAGGTAAACCGAGTATTGGGAAATATATAGCTGCAATGATGGAAAAAGGAGATATTGTACTCTATCCCAATCCAGGATATCCAATTTATGAGTCTCAGATTGAATTCTATAGGGGTATTGCTTGTCCTTATGGTTATGTCAATACTCCTGAAGGCCTTAGACTAGACTTTGATACAATAGAAAATGGAATTGAGCGAGGTGCTAAACATATCTTTTACAATAATTACAATAATCCAACAGGTGCATCTTCACCAGATGAAGAGATTGAACGTTTAGCTAAACTGGTAATTGACAATGATATGTTTTTAATCTCTGACGACGCATATTTTGACACATTGTATGATGGAACTCCAAAATCAATAGCAAGCCTTCCAGGAATGTACGAAAGAACATTAACAATGTATACATTTTCTAAAAAATTTGCAATGACTGGGTGGAGGCTAGGTGGAGCAATTGGACCTGAAAAAATTATTGAGCAAATCACTCGTTTGAATGTTAATATGGAATCTTGTACAACACATTTCATTCAACACGCAGGCGTTGCCGGACTTAAAGCCCCAAAAGCTGAAACGCAGGAAATTTTAGATGAATTACAAACTCGAAGAGATATTCTAGTAGATATTTTGAATAGTATAGATGGAATTGAAGTACACAAACCAGAAGCTGGATTTTACGTATTTCCAAAGATAACTGATTTAATGGCACAAATTGGATTTAATGATCCTGAAGAATTTAGAAAAACGGTTTTAGAAGAAACGGGAGTGAGCTTTTGTGGTAGACATCATTTTGGTAGACCCCTAGATAATGAACCTGATTTCTACATCCGTCTTGCATTTTCAGGAATAAATAAAGAAGACTTACAAGAAGGAATGGACAAATTAAAAGCCTGGATAGATGTGAGGAGGAAATAATGGCTCAAGCAATGTTTGGTGCTGGATGTTTCTGGGGAGTTGAATACAACTTTTCTAAAGTTGAAGGTGTAAATGAGGTTGTTTCCGGCTATAGTGGCGGGAAAACTGATAACCCTACATACGAACAAGTCTGTAGCAGTACGACTGACCACGCTGAAGTAGTGCTGGTTAATTATGATTCTGACGTTGTTTCTTACGATACATTACTAAATGTTTTCTGGGAAAAACATGATCCAACAACACTGAATCGTCAAGGAGTTGACGTAGGAACGCAATATAGATCAGCTATATTTTACTTTACAGAAGCCCAAAAAGAAATAGCAAAAAAATCTTTAGATTATAGACAGAATAAATTAGGCGATAGAAAAATTGTAACTGAAATTACTGAAGCTAAAGAATTCTGGAAAGCTGAAGAATACCATCAAAAATATTTCGAAAAACACGGTAAACACTAACCAAGTGCTACATCAAGAACCATCATTATAGTAAAACCAATCATAACACCCATGGTGGCTATATCTCCATTTTTACCTCTATGAGCTTCTGGTACTAATTCTTCTACTACTACAAAAATCATAGCTCCTGCTGCAAAAGCTAAAGCATATGGAAGAACTGGTGTCATGTAAACTACCACAGCAGCTCCAAATACTGCTGAAATTGGCTCCACAAGTGCAGATAATTGTCCCCACCAAAAACTCTCTTTCTTAGACATGCCCTCTCTTCTAAGTGGAACGGAAACGGCAGCACCTTCTGGGAAATTCTGAATACCTATTCCTATTGCCAAAGCAACGGCAGCACCAAAACCATCTCCAGTAGCTGCAGCACCAAAGGCTACACCGACAGCTAAACCTTCAGGTACATTATGCAAAGTTATAGATGAAATTAAAAGCATACTTCGGTGCCATGTTGTTTTAACACCTTCAGCCTCTTCAGGTGGAGCTCCTGGATGAAGATGAGGAAGATAAATATCTATTACTCTCATACAGAGCCCTCCTAAAACAAAACCAAATGCAGCTGGAAGAACCTGAACAAGGCCCTCTCCACTACTTTGATCTATTGCTGGACCAAGAAGGCCAAAACAACTTGCAGCTATCATTACACCTGCTGCAAAACCAAGCATCCCGTCCAAAACCTTTCGATTAATATCTAAAAAGAAAACTAATCCTGCTCCTGCCGCAGTCATTCCCCAAGTAAAAAGGCCCGCAGCTAGGGCTTGCTGAATGGGGCCCCATTCTTCAAATGAGTCAAACACAAGCTACAACTTACATGCAGTTATTTAGGTGTTTTCAGTAATTCAGGAGGTTGTGTATTAACCATTCGAACACCAAAAAAGATTAACACAAAACTAACTAATTGTGCTACTCCCAACTCTTCATTAATCCATAACCAACTAGATAGAATTCCAAAAACAGGAACTACATTAACAAAACTTGAAGCTCTATTGGCTCCAATTACTTCAATACCTATAGCAAAGAAGACGTATGAAAGGGCTGTAGAGAGAATACCCAAATAACCAATCAGAAGCCATTCATCACTACTCCATGATCTTTCCCAAGGAGTCTCTGCTAAAACAAAGGGGATAAAGAATATCCAACCAATAAGAGAAACCCAAGCAATTAGAGAAAGTGGACTAAGTTGGCCTGAATTAAGTACATATTGTCTCATAATAATTACATAAATGGCATAGGCAAAAGCCCCGAACATAATCAAACTGTTACCGATTAATCTGTCTTCGATAGAAATCCCTGTATTAGGAGAAGCAAAGAATATCAGAAGTATTCCACTAAAACTTAGAATAATTCCAAATGAACTTTTAGAGGTTAATTGGTGTGAAAGCATTAATACTGATAAAATTGCCACGAAAATAGGATTAAAACCAATAACCAAAGAAGCATCTGAAGCTGCAGTTCTTTGCATTCCATACATATATCCTATTTGATAAAGAAATACTGAAGTAAAAGCCATAATCAACAAAGCTCTTCGATCTTCAGTCTTAGGGGCTATGTTGCCTTCTTTTATCCACATCCATGCAAAAAGAATTGGAACTGCAAACGAATATCTCAAAAACATTACTGTAAAAGGAAAATCTAACAGATCTGTTGCAAGAAGCCTACCTACTGGCCATGCTACACCCCAAAGAACTGAAACAGTTAGCATCATCAAATTAGTAACTGCAAGCTTACGGGTACTGAAATCCAGCATAGTTATTCGTCTTTCTTCGTCCCTAAGAAATATTCATTAATTTGAGGATCTGTCAAAATTTCACTAGCTTTGTTTGTATGTACTACTTTACCATTAGAAAATATGTAACCACGATCTGAACGTGCTAAAGACAATCTTGCATTTTGTTCCACGATTAAGACAGTAATTCCTTTCGCACGCAAGGCATCTATTCGTTCAATAATCTGTTGCTGATAAAGAGGACTTAAAGCGGCTGTAGGTTCATCCAATAATAGAAAATCAGGATCACTTATCAATGCTCTACTAATGGCCAACATTTGTCTTTGACCTCCTGAAAGTGAAGCGGCAACATCACTCATGCGAGGTTTAAGATCCTCGAACATTTCTAATATGTTATCTATTCTTTCATTCAGTACAGGACCTGGAAGGTTGATTCCACCCATATCTAAATTCTCTCTAACTGAGAGGCTAGGAAAGACGTTGTCGACTTGTGGAACATAAGCAATTCCTCTGTTAACCAAAGAATCTGTTCTCCAACCTGAAACTTCCTCTCCTTTATGCTTGACACTGCCGCTGTAATATGTAGCTATTCCAAATATTATTTTTATGAACGTTGATTTACCACAACCATTCGGTCCAATTACTGTAACAAATTCACCTTCATCAACATACAAATCAACATCATTCATAATTTGGACTTTGCCATAACCGCCCACTAAATTTTTTACATCTAAAATACGGCTCATGCAGCACCTCCAAGATAAGCTTCTATCACTTCTTTACTATCTTTTACTTCATCAGGTGTACCTTGCATCAAAACCTTACCTTGATCCATTACAATTATCCTATCTACGCCTCTCCTAAGGATAAAATCCATATTATGCTCAATAACAAAAATAGAAATATTAGTTTCAGAAACTATTGTTCTTAAGTTGTTGAATATTTTTTCTGCTAAAGGACCTGCTACACCTGCAACGGGTTCATCAAGAAGTAATAAATCAGGTTCACCCATCAAAGCTCTGCCAATATCAACCAATTTACTTTGCCCACCAGATAACTCACTAGTCAAATTATGTGCCATATGTGTTATCTCCAACTCTTCTAAAGTGTCATATGCTTTTCTGATTCTTTCTTCTTCCCCATTATCAAAGAAATGCGAAAGAAATGCATGCAACGGATTTGTACCATATTGATTTCTAGGTGGAATTAATAAATTTTCAATTGTTGTCATCTCTCTCCACAGTCTTGTATGCTGGAAAGTACGTGTAAGACCCAATTTTTGTATCTCATCTGGTCTCAGTAAGGTAGCATCTTCACCAAATATTTCAACATCTCCTTCAGTCGCATCTAACAGCCCTGAAATACAATTAAAAGTTGTAGTTTTTCCACAGCCATTAGGTCCAATCAAACCCACAAATTCTCCTTTACCAACCTCAAATGAAATATTGTCAACTGCACGCAAACCTCCAAAATCTTTCGTCATGTTGTTAACTTTGAGTATTTTATCCATCAGAGAACCCCCAGAATCAAAATTTCGATAATTATAACAACTACTACTATGATTGGCCAGACATACCGTGGTAAAGTCTTAGAAGACAACACTGGATTTTTCGGTCTTTTAGGAACTTCGGGTAGTAATCCTCTTTCAGAAACCATAAGACTTGTTAAAATTACAAGGCCAATTAACATTAATTTGAAATAAACTAAATTTACAACTATATCTCCATTTCCAAAAACTTCTGTTATTGATAAATCACTATACATGAAGCCAAAGACATCTATGATAAACCATTCGAAAGCACCGTCTATGTCTCCAACATAACTATGGAAATTACTCTGAGTATCTCCTCTAGCTGCAGATAATAAATTGAAAAGAGGCTCTGTTAAAGCAATCATAAAGGCCCCAATTACCATTCCTCTATTGTTTGCTCTACCGCCAACAATAAACGCAGCCCATATCAAAAAGGTGGATTTTACAGGATTAATGAAATCATCTAAGACACTAGCATTCAACCAGGCCCATAATCCACCTCAGAAGCCAGCAATAGCACCTCCGAGAGCTAAACTCATTGCTTTGTTTTGAAAAACAGTATGGCCATGATGCATAGTCACCTCTTCATCCTCTCTAATAGCTCGTAATAAACGACCCCATGGAGAAGATTGCATCATTTCTATCATAATCCAAATCAAAATGAATGAAATTAATGCAATAGCAGCTAACAATACAGTATACGGTGCAGCCTCATCTAAGCCCAACCATTTCCCTACATGATCGTCCATGGAGGATTCCCACCAATGTTCTAGAGGTAGATTGTACATCTGAATGCCTATTGCTGTTGTTCCAGTGCCTGCCCTAAGTAGCGGTTCGGCTCTCATTGAAATTCTAACTATTTCACCGAGAGAAATTGTAACAATTGCAAAGTAATCCATTCGAAGACGCGCCGTAGGATAAGCCAGTAACCATCCTGCAAGTCCTGAAACAAAAACTGCTGCTAAAATAGCTGAACCAAAATCATCACTAAAGATTCCGAGGATAGGTGCCCAACCATGGCCTCCTGATCTATCTGAAGGAACTGTCAGTAATGCAGTAGTAATAGCTCCAAGACCTGCAAAGAATATCACACCGAAATTTGTCATTCCTGTGAAACCAGTATGTAAATTCAAAGAAAATGCTAATATTGAGAAAATACATACTAACACAATAATTCTTGAAACTTGCATAGTCTTAGTGAATGCTGTGACACTTGGAAGCCAATCAACTATGTATATCAAAACAACAAGGAAACAAATGAAAGTAAACCAAGAACCGGATTCACTTGTTCTCCCATGCTCGGGCCAAATACTTGGTAATTGACTTTGTTCATTAATCCATAAAACAAATTGTGCATAATACCCCGATACCGATTTTACAACCTCATTCGAAGAATATAGAACTAACAAAATCCCCCAGAACCAATGATCAAACATGATTAATAATAAACCAAATACAAGCGCCTGAAAATTGATATGTTGACTAACTATTCTAAACGAATCTGATACTATTTTTTGAACAGGGGTAATTGCCAGAAGTAATAATCGTGTCAAATCATTTACAGATAAAATTCCAAAAATATATGCAATCTCAGTGACATAAAGCGTGGATTCTGTATCTCGCGCAGAACTAGGTTCTATCACAGATTCATATTTCCACAATAATAATGCTATTGTAAGAAATAGAAAATTAATCCTATACGTTAATTGTCCTAAAATTTTAGAAAAGCTAATTTCCTCAATCTCATTGAATAAAAAGAAAGATGAAAATACAATCATCAAAAGACCAAATATTTGACCAAAAAAGAAAATATAATCTAAAGCCAAGTAAAATGTTCCTGCACCGGCCACAAAGTAATCTATTGAATAGAAAAGAATCAGGATTAAGAACCCCGAACCGAAAAGATTCCTTTTTGTATCAGATGGTGAATCTTTAATTTGGAAATATAAATCAATAACATACAACTTCATATCTGTTTGATAATGAGCTAAAGAAAAGTAAATCATCAGAATGCCCACAATTTGAAGCAAAAGGTAGACAAAATCGATAAGGTAATATGCTGTTCCTGGGCCTGAAGTGTAAATATCTAAAATGCTAACTATTACTACCTGTAAGATTCCAAGAATAGCTAACGTACCCTTAAATGAAGAATCTATATCCTTTATTTTTTCTGATAAGTAGTCTCCTTTAATGAATCTTTCTGGCTCTGGTTCTCCACTCTTTGTAACTCTTTTGCCCTTGAAATTAATTTTAGTCTTTAGAGAGGAAAATCTAAATGTTGGCAAATAAATACTATTTAGGACGCTTGTGAAATATCTTGGCAGATTATCAGAAATCCTCCACTCATTCTTATTCTTCGTTCTTTCAATTTGCCACTCATTAAGAACATGTCCTAAGCCTTTAGGCATAACCATCAAAACTGCAACCAAAAACATGTAAGGCATAGCCTCGCCGAAAGCTGCGTAAGATGGTCGATCTAGGGCGCTACCTGAACCAATCAATATTGGTTCTGCAATAGAACGGACCAAACCAACTATTATTGCTGCAATTAGAGCACCTCTTACTGAACCAAGTGTACCCAGAATAATTACTGAGAAAGCTGGCAATAATATACTCAAACCAACTTCTGGGTTTACCCGAACATACATTCCAAATAAAACTCCACCAAAACCAGACATTCCAGCGGCTAAAAATGCAGTTATAGAATGAATACGCTCTACATTAATACCTGAAGATGCGGCCAAATCGGGATTGTCTGCAACTGCCCGCATTTGTCTTCCCAGGCGAGTCCAATTGAGCATCAAAATCAACAATATTACTGCTGCAAAAACTCCAATAATCAAAGCTGATTTAGTATATTGCAGAAAATAAGCCGAGTCACTAGATTCAAAGAAAGATAAATATTCAGTTATTGT
>Ga0114933_10006125_pt1 | contig 10742 bp, 7 predicted proteins | sample 4SBtaG_FD_89691 | JGI IMG/M metagenome (GOLD analysis project Ga0114933, IMG submission 89691) | Deep subsurface microbial communities from Kolumbo volcano to uncover new lineages of life (NeLLi) - 4SBTROV12_W25 metaG | ecosystem: Environmental > Aquatic > Marine > Volcanic | place: Kolumbo... | reverse complement strand
TTGGAGACCAGTGGTCTGAAAATTTGGAGAGTTTCTCCTTCAAATTGATTTTCTCCATCCTTTCTCTCTCCTTTGTATACGGATAGAGGGGGTCTACTTCTGTTTATCTAACAAAAATGAACGGCTCACTGAAGCGCTGAGCACCCCGTACTCCTTGATTCATACTACTTGAATCAGTGATATCCCCATCTATTTCAAGGGACATGCATGGGATTTAATCATTAACCTTTGTTACATCATTTTACCAGTGCGTTTTCCACCATAATAAAGAGACAGGCGATGGGTTCATACGAGCCGGATAGTTAGCCAGTTTATGCAGCAAAATCTTCACACGGAACTAATCGATGAAATCGTAGATTTACTGTCTGCGGATTCAGAATTCTTGGTAGAAGGAAAGATTTCCAAGGATAGAATCTCCAATGCTGCACTCTCCATGGATCCAGGATTATTGAGTATTCTATCTAAAAGCGAAAGAGCCAGGCGACTTTTTTGCACCGAAGTTGATGGTACCTTAATATTTGACAAAATAAGGTTCCAAAAATTTATTCTGAGCAAGGAGTTCATGCCGAATAATTTTACGCAATTCCGAATCAAATGGGGGTTATACAATAAGAGGCAGGATCAATACCTTGCAGACATTGATGATATTGTTCTCGCCTGGCCATACAAGGATTGTGTACTTGAAGGCGGACAGGATTCTGATACTACAAAGCGAAATGAAGTATTCTGGAGTGAACTTTTGGCCCCCGATCAAATAAACCGTTTATTTGAACCCAAGGCCTTGACCAACTTCAAAGTGGTTGGCGCAGATGATATAGAATTGGCACCTTCTTTGTTGTCTAAAGAGAACAATTTGGTCTTGAAGGGGAACAATTTGATTGCATTGCATTCACTGAAAAAGCGATATGCAGGTGAAGTAGATGTAATCTACATTGACCCACCGTATTTTTTCAATAAACGGAAAGCGAGTGACACATTTTCCTATAATTCAAATTTCAAATTCTCAAGTTGGTTGACATTTATGAAAAATCGCTTGGAAATCGCTAAAGTTCTTTTGAAAGACGAAAAGGGAATTATCTTCATCAGCACTAATGAGGAGGGGCTAAATCATCTCAAAGTCACCTGCGATGAGATCTTCACTGTGGACAAATATATTTCCACGTTCATTTGGAAAAAGAGAGCAGGGGGTGGAAACGATTCAGAGACAGTATCTCTTAATCATGAATATGTTCTGTGTTATGGTTCCCACAATGGCCTTTGCAAGTTACCCTTTGATGAGAAGCAACTGAAAAAATACAAACACAAAGATACAAAGTTTGAGACACATGGACCGTATACCACCAAGAATCTCCATGATTCATCACTCCGGGATAGTAAAGGGCTACATTTTGACATTGAATGTCCTGACGGAACAATTCTGAGAGGGGACGATTTTCAATGGAAATGTAATAAAACCACATTCGAAGAACGGGAGCTTGATGATCGGATTGTATTCAAGGAGAAAAAAGATGGAGGATGGAGTGTACATTACAAAATATATCTCTACGAAAACAAAGGCAAGTTAATTTGGGTAGATCATAATGGTATACAAAACACTGAGGCCCGTGGGATATTGAAGAAGAAAGGGATTGTTCCAAACGCTTTTTTAGATACAAAAAAGGTTGGATTCAATTCTGCCGGTACCAAGGAACTTGGTGAACTATTCCCTGAAGTCAAATCTGCATTTAGTTATCCCAAACCAGTGAGTTTGATTAAGCACTTATTGACAGAGATGATCGAAACCAAAGATGCATTGGTACTGGATTTCTTTGCAGGGTCAGGGACAACTGCCCATGCAGTTCTTGCGCAAAACAAAGAAGATGGCGGTAATCGAAAATTCATTTTAGTCGAGCAGATGGATTACATCACTTCTGTCACAACTGAACGAGTTAAAAGAGCAATTGAAAAATATGATTTTGAAGATTTCTTTATCTATGCTGAGATGGAGGAGTTGAATCAACAATATGTAACTAAATTGAAACATTCAGCATCTAGGTCAAGCACCCTCAAGGTATGGGAAAAAATGGAACAAAACGCATTTCTCAGTTACAAAATAGGTGATGAAATCAAAGCTGATTTGACCAATTTGTTGGACGATGAGATCAAACAATCCTTGTTGTTGATTCTAGAAAATAACATGCTTTACCTCCCTCTTTCCGAAATCGAGGATATCACTTACGAGATGTCAAGTGAAGACATTTCTATGAACAAAATGTTCTATGGTGATGAGGTATGAATATGGCCCGGAAGGTGCTATGTAAAACGCTGGAATCATACCATGGTACAGCGAAAATGTATGGTGAGGATGGATACATCGGAGCACATATCGAGCACAACTTGAACAGAAAATACCCATTAAGGGAATACCAAATCAAAGCGTTTCAAAATTACCTTGCGTATATGGATTATGAGCATCCAGGAAAACCGAAGAACAACCACCACTTGCTATTCCATATGGCCACCGGATCAGGTAAAACATTGATTATGGCGGGTTGCATATTAGATTTGTACAAACGCGGCTACCGGAATTTTTTGTTTTATGTCCATTCAAAAACCATCATTAAAAAGACAAAGCAAAATTTCCTAAGATCCGGGTCCTCTAAATATCAATTTTCAAACACCGTTTCCATCGATGGAAAAATCATAAAAATCCAGGAAGTTACCGCCTTTTCAGAAAATGATTCCGACAACATCAACATCATGTTCAGTGTTATTCACATTTTGCGTAACCAAATCCAAAACCCCAAGGAAAACGGGTTTTCAATTGAAGATATTTCAAGACTCAAATTGGCTATTATTGCAGATGAAGGTCACCATTATCAGGCCGATACAAAAAGTAAAAAGAAGCGTCAAGCAGTATTCTCATGGGAAGAAACCGCAGATCGAATATTCAAGGCCCACCCTGAAAACATACGACTAGAATTTACTGCAACCATGCCATTTGAGACCAATGAAAATTTGTATAATAAGTATGCAGATAAAATCATCGTGGATTATCCATTGAAGAACTTTAGAACGGATCGTTATTCGAAAGAAGTAGAAGTCATTCAAACCGATAGCAAAGATTTGTGGTTTAGATCGTTACTCGCGATTGTTCTTAGTCAATACCGTAAGAAGTTATTTGAGGCAAAAAACATAGTCTGTAAACCCGTTATTTTGTTCAAATCAAAGTTGATTTATGAGAGTGTTGAGTTCCAGAAAATGTTTTCTCAATTGCTTAAAGAATTGGATGGTCAGCAATTAGAGGATTTCTTTCAAAAATGTGAGAATCCATACATCGATGATGCTGTCAGATATTTGGAAAAAAACAAGATCTCTGCAGATAACTTCGCGTATGAATTGAAGGAGGATTTTTCATCATCTAGACAAATAATTGTAGACAGTGAAAATCAAGCGGAAGTGCACCAAATCGCCCTCAATACACTCGAAGATCAAAGCAATCCTTACAGGTGTATTTTTGCAGTTGACATGCTAAATGAAGGATGGGACGTCCTAAATTTGTTCGATATTGTTCGGTTATATAATACAAGAGACCCTACAGGTGCCACCGGCATAGGCCAAGTAAGGATTGGGAAAACGACACAAAGTGAAGCACAATTGATTGGCCGTGGGGCCAGGTACTTCCCTTTCACAGAACATCCCAGTGATGATTTATACAAACGAAAATACGACAAGAATATCGGTAATTCTATGAGATTGTGTGAGACTCTGATATATCACAGCACTTCAAATGTAAAATATGTGACAGAATTACAAAGTGCTCTGATAGAAATAGGCATAGCTCCTACGAAATCAATACAGCATCCAATTCATCTCAAAGAGGAATTCAAGGAAACTGAGTTCTTCAAGAATGGAGTTTTGTACTTGAATGAGAGAATCCCGATATCAAAAACAGAAGGATTGATCTTCACGGATTTCATTTCTACAACAAAGTTTGCCGTTGATGTTGAAACCGGCCGGACTTCAGAAACGGTAATTTTCGTTGAAACTGTAAAAGGTAACAGGAAACCAAGTCGATACGTGCCACTATCAGAGATCCCCTATAGTGTGATATTTGAAGCAATATCTCGCCACCCCGGATTGTCTTTTTCAAACCTGAAGAAGAGATTCCTAAAACTTCAATCAATTAACGAATTTATTGAATCTGAAGATTACCTCGGAAAAATAGAGGTGGAGGTAACATACAGTCAGGAAGAAGATCAGAATTTTTCATCCGATAAATGGCGTTTTTCAGTCGATCAATACCTAACAATCGCCTGTGCTGTTATGGGTGACCTAACAGAAAAATTGACGTCAGAAAAATCAGATTTTCAGGGCTCAATGGCATTCTCACCTCGTAAAGTGAATGAGATATTTCGAGATAAAATCATGAATTTTAATCTTGACCCGGAAAGTGGCGCAGAGTTTGGACGCTCAATATTTGGCGAAGAAACAAAATATCCCCTTGATGTCAGGGAAAGAGAATGGTACTGTCATTCGGATTGTTACGGTACATCAGAAGAAAAGCAAATGCTCCGTTTTATTGATGGAATGATTCCGCAGTTTAAAGAGAAATATTCGGAAATATATCTGTTCAGGAATGAAAGATTTTTCAAATTGCACAATATCAGTAATGGTGCCGTTTTTGAACCGGACTTCGTCTTAATCATGAAGGATAAAGTTAGCAACCGGTATTCACAAATATTCCTGGAGCCAAAAGGTAGTCACCTAATCGAGAAGGATCGATGGAAGCAACAATTCTTAGAAAAACTTCAACAGATTGCTGAATTGGATGAAGATGATTGGAAAATCATTGGTTTGCCATTTTACACAAACGAAAACGAGCGCGCCTTCCTCGAATCTGTAAAGAGTGAGCTGTTGTAACAGAATGCTGAAATCAATCGCTTCTGTATGTCCTCATGAATTCTGCAATATCGCTAGGATCCTTACCGACTCCCGTGATTGGAGCCTTCCAAAAGTGCATCCGAAAACCTCGAATCCACCAAATCTGATTTCCATATCCCAAATCGTTGAGATATTCAACCAATGATTTTTTGTCAATCCAACTGACAAATGTGTGCTCTAGTTCTCTTAGTCGCATGGAATCAAGTAATTCTTCATCAGTTTTATCCAATGGATTGCCAGATAGTGTTTTCAAGAAAGTGTCCCTCTCTTTTCTTTTCCAATTAAAGTATGTCTGAATTGTAAAATCATACGATAGGCTTTCAATTGTGGATTCTCTTTTGATGATTTTTATGTCACGTTCTCTGATTACATTTTGTAACGAGCCGTCGTAGTCGGGAATCAGTGAGGTCTTAACTTCAATCTTAAGCAATTGATCAAATGCGTTACTATACTCCAAATCGATGTCTGTACTATTCGATTCAATCATTCCCGATTTCCTGGCAGAAATACCGTTAGAAGTTAGATGTTTCAAGACCCCCACTTCACCAAGAAATCCCCGTATTTTGTTATCGAAAGAAACGTATATGTTTCTTGATCTTAAATTGTCAACATGAGAATGTTGTCTCGCGTGAGCTATCGCATCCAACAACTCTTGTTCAGTAATTTCGATTTCAATCAAAGCCATATTCATTCCACACAAATATGTTCTAATTTACGACGATTTAGACGGGATAAAAGTGGGTCTTTGTGAAACTTCTCAAGGGATAGAATATTATCGCTTTGCATGCTTTGTAATATGAAGAAAACCTGCTGAGGTTTGAAATGCTTATCCGGATCCAAAATATTCAGTATAGAAAATAGTTCAATCAAGCGAATCCGTTTGATATTTATGTCCAACATTGTACGCAACACATCAATTAATGCACGCCTGCAATCCTCATCGGTTGCAGGGTTTCGGTTTGTTTCGATTTCATCTAAATAATGATTCCAAGCCAATGGAAGAAGAACTTCGGACTTTCTAATAAACCATGACCTGAACCACCTGATAACCTCGTTTTCTGTGATTGATGTCAATTTATAGATGGCTTCGTGAACTTTTTTGAAATAGTCATATGCATCTCCAAATTTAGAAAATGCCCAATTGCCATATTGCGACGTTTCAATTAAATTCGCATCGACTAACATCGTACATCTTTGTTGTATCAAATCGTTAGCAGCAGTGCTTTCACCCCGCTTTGCAAAATCTCCTTCTTTTTTCTTTAAGTGCCCCCTCTGCTTACGCAACCAATCCTTCATCTTCGGATCACCCGGTTTCCAGCTTTCATCCAAATTTCCCACTATATCAGATACAATCGGCCCAATTTCAGCCCTAAGTCTGATTCCACGTGAAACATCGAGTCGTTGATTAATTAGTTTCAACATTTCATATACAAATCCAAAATCCCTCGATATTATAGCATGGCGCGCAAGGCCCGCGACGATTGGTCCTTCGAGAGGATTATATTCGAGTGATGTATCGAATGGATGATGATAGTAGGCCAACAATTTTGCCATGTTCCCCTGAATGGAAAATGCCACGTCACCTTGCTTAGTTGGAAATGGTAAGAGATGATATCCGGAGGCATAAACTGAAATGCATTTCCGCAAAGCCGCTTGACAATCTTCATTGATTACACCAAGATGAGAGCGCGTGTAAAATGAATCTTTGGGGTTCAATTTTTTGCCTGCAACAGCGTGGTTCACAAAATAACTTGGAGAAACAAATTTATCACGTTTGAATGGTTTGACATCCGGACGCGGTGAAGTATAGTCTTGAAACCAGGTTGCTTCCCAATTAGTCAGTACATCTACTTGACTACACTTATCCCTGGTACCTGCTGATTTACAGATTTCAAAGATTAATGCCAATCGTGAAGTTCCTGTTGGTTGCAAATGTTGGTTAATGAACGCATTTGATATGATTTGTTCAGGAGAAAACCAATCCAGTTTCCTATCTTTCACGCTTCGAATCCCCCGTGGACTCTAACTCTCGGGGAGACTTGCACAATTATTTCCCTGTCATTCGGATGAATTGGTAGACTCGACACAATTGCTTGCCCTGGTTCTAATGTTCTCAAGAGATGAGGGTATTCAAATTCTGTTCTTCCGGATTTGATAGATTCAGGGGGTTGGCCCTTTCGATATTTGATTAAATCTTCAACATCCCTCTCAATAGAAAGTTGGTGGCAAATTGTAATATCTGACTGCGAAAGCACTTCTTCATCGACAGCACTAGGTTGCTGTGTTGCGAAGACAAATGATGTCCCAAAATTTCTCCCTTCTTTAACGAGGCGAATCAAGTGTGGTTTGGCGGGGTTAGTCCCTTTTCTTGGCACCAATAATTGCGCTTCGTCGCAGAGAATCCAACAACGGGAGGTCTTCTCGTGTTCATTCTCCCATTTAGGCTCGATAAGTTCGCGCTTACGCACAAACGAATCCTGGCTTCGAATTTTCATTAACAATCTAACAATGACTGAAACCACTACAAAACGCACAGATTCAGGCAGTCGATTCAGCATGAATACTGATACTTTTCCTGGCGATAGGAGTGTTCGGATTTCAAATGATGATGGGGTAACTAAATCGTGGTTATTCCAACTTACAATTCGTTGTGTCACTGCTCTAATTGTTTGGGGTTGGTAATTATTATTGGAAACCTGAGAATCTTCCACAAATTCAATCATTGCTGTAAGAGTCAGCGGTGCGCCTGCATGATTAATCCCGCCCATATCAACCCATCCATTAGGCACAGACATTACAGCATCGGCAACTAATGCTCCTGAGGGGGAGTTCGGAGGAACGTCCAGCAGATACTGCCAATCTTCGACCTCAAATTCATCTAGAGGTAGGCTGAATTCAGAAATAACATTGGGATCTTCAGGTCTGGCGAATCCTGCAGGGGCATAAACATCAATCGCAAATTCTCCGTCCAACGGTAACCCTAACGAACTGCATAATTGATATTGTTTCCCAGGATCTCCTTCCATCGAGTCACTGAGAGGATAGATACTCGTCCAAAAAATATCCATTAGATCAAAACAAATTGCAGCAGGTGATTCATCAGGGTTTGAGTTGAAATAACCTGATTTGTCTGAAAGGCCTTCAATTATTTTACCGAGTGTGTATGATTTCCCACTCCCTCTTTTTCCAAGAATCCCAATCACATGTTCTCGAGAAGAGTTTATTTGCGCCCCGACCCCCAAGGCTTGTCCTTCAGCTAGTTGACCAATTAAAAGATTGGATTCTTCCTCCTTTCCGCCAATAGAGACACAGTTAGAGATGTGCCCTAATCTAGGGTCGACCACATATCTTCTTGGACACATTTCAAAACCTCAACACTCATCCAGCGATTTGGTCCACATCATCTACGAGGATGAAATTACGGCCCTCTTGGATTGCGAGAACGGCGAGTTTATGCAAACGCTGAAGATGAGTTCGCACAGGATTAGATGATGGGGTGAAGATAGTCAAATATTGCTGGAGCGATTCATTGGTGAAGGGATATTTGTTTGTATCAAAGGTCTCTCCCGATAAATCTGCGGGTGTATATCCAGCTGCACCGGAAGTCATCCTAGTCGTAAGTTCGGTTTGATCAACCATACCTGTGAAAAGATTTGTGAAAAACTCCTCGAGGTCAGATATATCGTCGAAGGCAACGAGGTTGAGCATGGCTTGATTCTCAAAGTCATCTTCTCCGCCTAGACGAGTCAGGACCTGGGTATCCATGAAGAATGAAGGTGTTTCAGATCGAGATCCAGTTACAAAGATCCAACCAAATGCCGATTGTTCATCATCAGCTAGTTCAATGGCGGCGGCTTTCCAACTCGATTTTGCATTTGCATTTGTTACATCATTGAGCATATTCGCTTGATCTACGATAAACAGGAAATACCGAGTTTGTGCCTCTTGAAATAACATGGAAAGACAATCGATTAATCTGACTCGTTCGTCAGAATTACAAATTCCAGTCGTCCCTTCATAGAGTTCTTGATATCCTGTCACCGACCCCTCCGGGAGAATTGCGAACTGGGAAATTTTTTGTATGGCATCAACAGCAGCATTTCCTGGTGACACCTTACTGAAAATTGCAGCCAAATCATTCGCAAATTCACTATCGGTATAGACATTCGGAAGTGCTTTTGCTTGTTGTCGTGTTTTATAATCAGCTAATGCCTTTTCTATAGCTTCACGACCAAATGCAGCATCCATCATACGGGCGAATAGGTACTCAAAATTTGTAGTGGTTTGAACCTCACCAATCTCAATATTGATTATCTCCAATGGCCCATATTCCTCGTCGTCAAAAGTCCGCTGTAGAGCATAACCAATTCTGTTAGCGAGATGGGTCTTTCCACTTCCATACTCCCCCTGAATAAGGAACTTCGGCATCATTGCTGAAATTAATCTTGTTTCACAGAGTTGAAGCATTGCTTCTTCATGATTATTATTTGTTGCCATCAATTGACTACTGGTTTTTGTTGGACTAATTCCTGCAGCAGTGTTCGGAATAAACCCTGTAAAAGGTTCGATTAAGCAAAAGCTCTCCTTGATTCGATTGTTACCAAGCATGTACAGGCCTTTGTGTCACATTACATAAACATTGCACTATCAAGACGAGGCAAGGTATTCACACAATTTATGAATATCATCAATCCCTTCTCGAACCAATGTACGGGATGTGATTTTCTTTGTGACCATGGGCCTCAAGTCTTTCAGTGTATGAAGAAACATTTCTGTTATTCTTTCTTCCTGGCCCTGTATTTCTAGAAGAGTTTCGTGATTGGTATTTGATTCTGCTTGCCAGGTCCAATTTGCTGAACCAAAGATTGTGAAACTGCCGCCCATGAAGTCATCTTTGAATTGTATATAGTACAATTTCGTGTGTAAACTAGGGATGATATCAACACTACAGATAGGGTGTTTCAGCAATTGAAGAATGGCTTTAGCATGACTTATTCCACTACCCATGAAATCATCCAATTTTGGGGGCCTAGTCGCAACGGTGAGAAGGACCGTATCCTTATTCACCTTGTGAGATCTAGCCATTGAATCCATCATTTTTTGAAGATTATATTCTGATTTAGTGCGGGGCGTTATCCAGGGACTTACGATTATAATTTGGTGGACATTTTTACTTCTAACTTGTTCACAGACAATTCTGCAAAATTTCGTAATCCCTTGACCATCAGTAATTCGCACAAAACTCGCAGGTGAAACTAGTACTTGAATTAACGACTGTGGAAAAAGTCCTTTCATCGCCTACCCCGTGCTCAACAAATTTCTCTATCACTTTTCTTCAAGCGAAGAAAGCAATAGCAGCATTACTCACAAGCCCCATCAAGTGGTCAGCTAGTGGCCCTATCCCGAACGCTAACGTGCCAACCAAGCAGAGCATGATTGTAATCCTCAAGAACGGCGCATAGACCATTCTCTTACGAGTTGGAGGATCTTCGAAGAACATCACCCACCCCACACGGAGATAGTAGTACAGTGAAAGTGCACTGTTTAGGAACACCAACAGACCGAGGTAAACCACCCAGTGTAGTGATTGTAATGTTGCCAAAACCCCATCATCAAAACTCATTGAGGTGTGGACTGTAGCATCAACAATACCGCTCACCAGTAGTAACTTTGAGAGGAAACCTGCCAGTGGAGGAACTCCTGCTAAAGCCAACATGAAGACGAAAAGTGCTGTTGCCAAAAGCGGTTCTCGCTTGGCTAAACCATACAAATCCTCTATCTTGCTTCCTTTCCCTTCACTCTCTAACATGGAGAGTACT
>Ga0114933_10006123_pt1 | contig 10746 bp, 7 predicted proteins | sample 4SBtaG_FD_89691 | JGI IMG/M metagenome (GOLD analysis project Ga0114933, IMG submission 89691) | Deep subsurface microbial communities from Kolumbo volcano to uncover new lineages of life (NeLLi) - 4SBTROV12_W25 metaG | ecosystem: Environmental > Aquatic > Marine > Volcanic | place: Kolumbo... | reverse complement strand
GGTCCGTGCTCGGCGTCGTTGAGCAGGTTCTGCTCCGAGACGTAGGCCACGTATGGTCCGTCTTCGTTCTCGGCCAGCAGGTGGTAGTAGGGCTGGTCCTTGCGCGGGCGCAAGTCCTCGGGGATCGACTGCCACCACTCCTCGCTGTTGGCGAACTCCGGGTCGACGTCAAAAATGACTCCCCTGAACGGGAAGACCCGGTGGCGCACCACCTCTCCCAGTCTGAACCTTGCTACGGTATCGGGCATACATAAAGGCTAATCACTGTTGGGGCATCCGTCAACTGGCACGCTGCGTTGCTCTCATTTGCCACTTTTGCACCGCTTTCGGCTTGGTATTGCCTCCGCCATCAGGCGGGGTTAGCGTCGGCGGCTGACATGACACACCACGCCGATGCCATAGAAGCCCTTTCTCATCTCGACCAGCGACTCGATCCTCCCGGCAACGTGCTCAAGGCCGCCAGGGTGAAAGATGACCAGGCCTGGTATCGTAGCTGGGAGAAGGACCCCGCGGCCTTCTGGGAGAAGGCCGCCGACGAACTGCACTGGTTCGGGCGCTGGCAGCAGGCGATGCAGATAGACGGCAGTCGCCATCGCTGGTTCGTGGGCGGCCGGACCAATCTTTCTTACAACTGTCTCGAGCGTAATATCGAGCGCGGCCTGGGCGACAAGGTGGCGTTGCACGCCGAGTGCGAAGACCAGCCGCCGCGTGACTACAGCTACTCTGAAATACTGGAGCAGGTTTCCCGCACGGCCAACGTCTTGCGAGGCCTGGGCGTGGGCGAGGGCGACCGAGTGGTTATCTACATGCCGCTCAGTCCCGAGGGCTTGTTTACCATGCAGGCCTGCGTGCGACTGGGCGCCGTGCACTCGGTTGTATACGCGGGTATGGGAGAGCAGGCACTGCGCCACCGCGTAGAGGACTCGGGCGCGCGCGTGTTGGTGTGCGCCGATCTGACCTACCGTCGTGGTGCTGTAGTGCCGCTCAAGCTTATTGTCGATGCGGCGCTGGCCGGCCTGGAGCAGGTGGAGCACGTGCTCGTCTGGCGGCGTGACGAAGCCACCCCCCTGGCCCCCGGCGAGCTGGATTTCGAGCGCGAACTGGCGGCGGCCGAGCCTTCCTGCGCGGCGGTCGCGGTGGACGCCGAGCACCCGGCCTTCATGCTCTACACCTCGGGTACCACCGGCAGCCCAAAGGGCGTGGTGCACGTGCACGGCGGCTACGCGGTGGGCGTACACCTGCTCATGACCCACTACTTTGACGTGAGCGAGAGCGACACCTGGTGGTCCACGTCCGACATCGGCTGGATCGTGGGCCACTCTTACATCTGCTACGGTCCCATGATGGCCGGTGCCACGCAGGTCATACGCGAAGGCGCGCCCGACTACCCCGACGCTGGTATCACCTGGCAGCTGGTAGACAAGTACTCGGTCACGGCGCTGTTCACCGCGCCCACGGCGGTACGCATGTTCATGCGCGCGGGCGAGAAGGCGCTGGCCGACAGCGATCGCTCGACGCTGCGACTGCTGTTCTGCGCCGGTGAGCCTTTCAACCCCGAGGCATGGGCGTGGGCCGCAAAGAACCTCGCGCCCGCGGGTCACGTGGTCGACAACTACTGGCAGACCGAGATCGCTAGCCCGATGATAGGAACCTTCGCCTGCATGCAGGCCCGCCCGGGCTGGGCGGGCCGCGCCATGCCAGGCATCAAGCTCAAGGTCGTCGACGAAGCCGGCGGGTGCATGGACGACGGCGAAGGCGGCACTCTGGTCATGGAGCAACCCGTACCCTGGATGATGCAGACCATCTGGCAGGACGGCGAGCGCTACCAGTCCTGCTTCAGCGAGCGACTGGGCGGTTACGTGACCGGCGATATCGCGGTGCGCGATAACGAGGGTTACTGGGCTGTGCTCGGACGGTCGGACGACGTGCTCAACGTTGCCGGGCACCGAATCGGAACCGCCGACGTGGAGAGTTCGCTTATCTCTCACCCGGCGGTTGCCGAGTCGGCTGCCATCGGCTTGCCCGACGAGCTCAAGGGTGAGCGCATCAAGGTGTTCGTGGTGGCTGCCAACGGTTACGAACAGGGGCCCGATCTGTTCGATGAACTCAGGCAGCACGTTTCCCGGGAGATCGGTCCGATAGCCCGCCCCTCGGAGGTCGATTTTGTTGAGGCGTTGCCGAAGACGCGCTCGGGAAAGATCATGCGCCGGCTGTTGCGCTCCCGCGAACTGGGACTGGACGAGGGTGATACGTCTACCCTTGAAGACTGAACCCAGCTCGAGGCTGAGGCACGCTCTGCCAGGCCTGCTCGTGGTGGCGGCGTGGTTGCTGCCGGCCTTGGTCCTGGCGCCCGCCCCGGTTCCAGCCAGCGAACAGGCAGCGGTCATTGGCAGGGCCGAAGTCGTGGACGGCGACAGCCTGCTGGTGGAAAGCGTCAAGGTCAGGCTTTTCGGTATCGACGCGCCCGAAGTGGGCCAGTACTGCAAGGGTTCGGATGGTTCGCGCTGGCCCTGCGGTCAATACGCCACCGTGGCCCTGGACCGGTTGGCCGGCGGCCGCGCGGTTCGCTGCGAGGTGAAAGACACCGACAGCTGGGGACGCAAGGTCTGTGTATGCAAGCTGGGCGACGACCGCGATCTTTCGGAGGCCATGGTCACCGCCGGTTGGGCGCTGGCATATCGTCGCTTCAGCAATGACTACGCTGACGACGAAACCCGAGCCGAGTCACAGGGTGTGGGCATATGGCGGGGGAGCATGCTCCCCCCGTGGAAGTGGCGAGCCGATCGTCGCGGCCACTGAGGCCCGTCAGTTGTCGCCCTGGCTACCGGGACCGGCACCGAGGTTGTATTTCTTGAGCTTGTACCACAAGCTGCGTTCACTTATGCCAAGCTCCCGAGCTGTACGGGCCTTGTTGTCGTTGCAGCGTTTGAGGGCGATGCGTATCGTTTCTGACTCCACCGCTTCTATGGCCTCTGCCAGGGTACCGGAGTCGGCGCCGCGGGCTATCGATGCATTGTCGTTCAGCAATCGATCGGGTACGTCGAGCAGTTGGTCGACCAGTTCTGACGACACGCTGGGGCTTATCGCCAGCACGGTGAGCCTTTCGCAGATGTTGCGAAGTTCACGCACGTTTCCAGGCCAGGAGTAGTTCTCCAGCATCTGCAGTGCGCCGGCGTCCAGCTCGGGCACGTCGCGCCCGTTGCGTCGGGCTGCCTGTGCGAGAAAGCTTTCCGCCAACGGACCCACGTCGTCCAGGCGCTCCCTGAGCGGCGGGATGTCCAGGGTGAGCACGTTGAGCCGATAGTACAGATCCTCGCGGAACTCGCCCTTTTCCATGGCGCCGTTCAGGTTCCTGTGGGTGGCCGATACTATACGGGTGTCCACGTGAACCTGGTTATTACTGCCCAGGCGTTCTATCACGCCTTCTTCGAGCACTCTCAATAACTTGGCTTGCAGCTGTGGCGGCATGTCTCCGATTTCGTCGAGAAAGAGGGTGCCACCCGTAGCCAACTCAAATTTTCCTACCCGGTCGGCGGTGGCTCCAGTGAACGAGCCCCTGCTGTGGCCGAACAACTCGCTTTCGAGCAGCTCGTTGGGGATGGCTGCGCAGTTGATGGGGACGAACAAGCGGTTGTTGCGTTTACTCAGCCCGTGTATGGCGCGCGCCACGAGTTCTTTGCCGGTACCGGTTTCCCCCTTGATGAGAACGGTGCCCTCGGCGCTTCCCACGCGGCGGATTTGTTCGAACACTTCGCTCATTGCGGCAGACCTGCAGATCATGTCTTCGAGCCGTTGCAGGCCGGTTGACCTGAGGTAACCGTGTTCGACTTCGAGGGTGCTGGTGCGCAGTGCGCGGCGCACCAGCAGTTCGATTTCTTCAAGGTTGAAGGGCTTGGTTACGTAATCATAAGCACCCTTCTTCATGGCCGACACCGCGCTGTCCACGGTTCCGAAAGCGGTCATGATTATCACCGGGCGCTCGGGGCTCTGTACCGCCGAGGCTTCGAGTACTGCCAGGCCGTCGCGGCCGGGCATCTTCAGATCGGTCAGCACGAGGTCCACGTCCTCGTCGAGTTGCTTGATGGCTTCATCACCGTCGCCGGCGCTGCGCACGTTCAGACCCATGGCGCTCAGGGTCGCCTCGAGGACGCGGCAGATGCGCTCTTCGTCGTCTACAACGAGTACTGTTTTGCCTGAATTCACTGCTGATGCCCCTTTGTGCAGCTTCTACTCTAGTCACGGCCGGATTGTGCAGCAAGGACCGTTGGCCCCTGGCGTGACGGCAGCTCCAGTTGCTGGTCTGGAAAATAAGCTGACCAAAAAAAACGGCCGCGGCAAGGCCGGGACCGTTTTCCCCGAAAAAGCGCGGGTCCAAGCTGTGCGCCCGCTACCCGCTTCGTGGCTCCCGGCAGCCGGCCCCTTGGGGGGGGGGATAAGAGACCGACTACCGGTAACACCACACGACCATCCGCTAGCGGCGGCCGAAAACCCGGGCACGGCCATAGGCGTCGTGCCGGGAAAGACGCCGCGACGGGAAACGACCCCGACCCAGGCTCCGAGTAACCCCCAAGAAAGACCACTGCCGCATAGCCTCATCTCGGTAAACCGGGTCTCGATCGAACCCGTCTCGCTCGTCGCGACTGCAGTACAGGAAGCAACGGTCGTGCCAGCCCCCGCAGCTCCTGTTTTCAAGGAAAAACAGTAATTTTCGAAGGAAGTTGTCAACTTGCATGCAGCTGTTTGCAGGCTTTGGCGCCGCTGTTTTGCAGAGCGCCGCGCGAGCTCTCACCCCTGTGGGGGGGGCGCTGACGCCGGTGCTGTACAACACAGCCGTGAGAGCTTAGAACGAGGTATGCCAAGCGAAGTCGACGTCAACTGGCAGGAAATCCACGCCCAGGCGGTGGAACTGCTGTCCGAGTATATTCGCATCAATACCACCAATCCCCCAGGCGGCGAAGAAGCCGGGGCGTTGTTTCTCAGGGGCCTGCTCGAGTCCGAGGGCATAGCCTGCCGCATGCACGATGCCGGCAATTCGCGGGTATCGATAAGCGCCCGCCTGGAGGGCAGTGGCGGCAGCGAGACCAGCCCCCTGGTCCTGTTGTCGCACATCGACGTAGTACCGGCCGAGGCTGAACACTGGGATGTCGACCCCCTGTCGGGAGCCGTCGTGGACGGCACCATCTGGGGACGCGGGGCGCTGGACATGAAGTGCATGGGCATAATGGAGCTGCTCGTGATGGTTCTCGCCCGCCGCCATCGCTTGCCACTGAAGCAGGATCTCGTGTTCGTGGCGGTGGCCGACGAAGAAGAGGGCGGCCTCATGGGCGTGCACTACCTCGAGCGCGAGGCGCCCGAGTTGCTCAGGTCAAGTTGGATTTTTAACGAGGGCGCTTACGGCTTCAGGGAGTTTATGGGCAAGCCCACCCGCATGTTCGGCGTGGCCCCCAGCGAGAAGAGTCCCTGCTGGATACGCCTGCGCACCCACGGCGAACCCGGTCACGGCTCGGTGCCGCACTCGAAGAACTCGCTGGTAGCGCTGGTCAAGGCCCTGGCCCGAATCGAGGAACGCGAGAAGCGCGCACGCCTGACGGCGCCGGTGGAAGCAATGCTCAATACCCTCAAGGGGCAGGGCTTTCTGCCCGAGGATCTCGACCCGCGTGACGACGCGACGCTGGAGGCGCTGGGCGAACTCGACCCCTTCCTGCACGCGATCACCCACGACACGGTAACGCTCACCGGCGTGCACGCGGGCAGCAAGCACAATGTTATTCCGGTCAACTCCGAGTCAACGCTGGACTGCCGGCTGTTGCCCGACAGCAACCCCGACGATTTTGTAGAAGAGCTGCGCGCGGTAATCGACGACCCGGGGGTGGAGCTCGAGTTGGTGCTGCAACACGACTCGGGACAGTCGTCCATGCACACGCCGGTGACGCAGGTGATAGGCGAGGTGCTCGAAGAGCGCTACGGCAACGAGGTGTGCGTACTGCCGATGCTGTCGCCGGGCTTCACCGACTCGCACGCCTTTCGCAAGGCAGGCGGGCAGGCTTACGGGTTTACGCCGGCCCTTCTGTCGCGCGAAGAGCTCTCGACGATACACGGACACAACGAGAGGCTGAGCGTAGAAAACCTGGCGCTGGGTACCGAGCTGTTGTTCGAGGTGACGAGGAGGCTGGCGTGCTCTGGGCCCTCGGCCCGCTGAGCACTGACCAGCGGTTCGGATGATCCTGGCACGCGACAAGATCCTCGAGGCCGTACGCGACGGCGATATTATTATCGAACCGTTCGACGAGGCCCTGGTCGGGCCGGCGTCGGTTGACCTGCACCTGGCCGGTGAAATTCGCGTGATGAAGCGCGACCCCGTGGCGCTGGACATGGTCGACGAGGTCGACTATCTCGACCATACCGAGCGGCAGCTGCTCGACGCGCCCTACGCCCTTGAGCCCGGCAACACCATCCACGGCATTACGCTCGAAAAGATCACCCTCGCCCCCGGTATATGCGCCTGGCTCGAGGGGCGCTCGCGTTTTGCCCGGCTGGGCCTGATGGTTCACGTGACATCCGGTTTCGTGGCCCCCGGGGTCAGTAACAGGCAGGTGCTCGAGATATCCAACGTGTCGGCCCGCACGCTGAACATCCACGCCGGCACGCGTCTTTGCCAGGTAGTGTTCCAGCGAACCGACGGCCAGGCGGTGTACGCAGGCAGGTTCTCAAAACAGGACGGATTGTAGCGGTAGCGAAGGCGACCCGGTCGAAGTTGCTCAGTGAATGCCGCTGGCCGGTGCCAGGGCTTCGGGGTCAACGCCCAGCAGTCTTACCGAGGCTTCCCACTGGTACTCGCAGGGGGTGTCGAACACGAGATCGGCCGAAAGGGGAGCGTTTACCCAGCTTCCGCTCGTGAGTTCAGATTCAAGCTGGCCTGGTCCCCAGCCGGCGTAGCCCAGCAGCACGCGCATGCGCGGGGGCGGTCGTGATACGAGCACCGACAGTGCCTCGGGCGCAGCCGTGAGGTGCACGCCGTCAAAGACCTCCCGCGTCGCGGGTTCGCCAAGTCCGGGTACGGGCTCGTGTATAACCCAGCCGGTTTCGGGCTGCACCGGGCCGCCCGTCCACACCCCCGCCTGCTCGTCTCCGCACCAGTCCATTTCGAGACTGGAGATGAGATTGCATACAAGGTCGTCGGTGGGTCTGTTCAAGACCAACCCGAACGAGCCTTCCTCGTTGTGCTCGGCCACGAGGATGACGGAACGCCGGAAATTCGGGTCGTTGAGCTGCGGCATTGCGACGAGTATCCCCGGCGCAATAGTAAGTTCGGCGGCCATGCACCAATAGTTACCCCCTCTTGGTACGGGTCGGCAAGACTGTTTTTTCTACGGGGTGTCGCAGGTGCCGTAAACAGCGGTATTAGGGGTCAGATTTATTTTGACCGGGAATTCCGCGAGGAGAGCGGGCGGGGGTGGCGGCGATCAAATACCCGAAAAGGTGGTGCTGGGCCTACCCGAACAGGTGGGCTGCCATGCACTCGGCGGCAAGCTCGGCCGAGTGCACGCAATCGGGTATGCCTATGCCACGGTAACCGTTGCCGGCCAGGGCCAGGCCGGGCAGGGCTTCCACGTGTTTTTCTATACGGGCCACCCGTTGCAGGTGGCCGCGGCCGTACTGGGCCATGGCCCGGGGATGGCGCGAAATTCGTACGTGCAGAGGCGGGCCCTTGAGTTCCAGCAGTTCGGAGAGATCATGGGTGACGGCCGCCAGCAGTTGCTCGTCGTCGAGCAGGGCTGCCCCGGGCTGCATGGCGCCACCGGCGAAGGCCCTGAGAAGCACCTGGTCAGAGGGGGCTCGGCCGGGAAACTTTTCGTGGCTGAAGGTACAGGCCAGCAGTGTGCGGCCTTCGACAGCCGGTACGACAAAGCCGAAGCCGTCCAGCGGGTGAGTCACGTCGCGGCGGGCGAAGGCCAGGTTGATGGTCGCCGTCGAGGCGTAATCAATGGCGTTGAGCTCGGTCGTGAGATCGGCGGCAATTCCGGCCGTCAGCTGGCCCGTAGCGTGGCTCGGCAGTGCCAGGCACAGCGCGTCAGCCCGCAGCTGCAGCCCCGGGCCGCCCAGCAGGTAGCCATCACCGTCGCGTTTCAGGCTCTCCACCCGCTGCCCGGTACGAACGCAGCCGTCTGGCAGGGCTTTTACCAATGCCGCGGGCAATTCGCCCATCCCGTCGGCCAGGCTCACGAAGAGGTCGTAGCGTGGCCCGGTGGTATTGGCCGGGGGCATCGCGCGGCGCGCCTTGTACATGCCCAGTATCAGGCTGCGGTGCTTGCGCTCCATATCGACGAAGCGGGGCATGGTGGCCTGCAGGCTCAACTTTTCAGGGTCGGAGGTGTAAATGCCGCCCACCAGGGGCTGCGCGGCGCGTTCCAGGGCTTCGTTGCCCAGTCTCCGCCTGACGAACTCGGCCAGGGTCTCATCGCAGCCGTCGTCGCTGCTTTGCCCGCCTCTTGGCAGCAAGAGGTCCATTCCCATGCGTAGCTTGCCCAGCGGCGAGAACAGCGGCGTGGTGAGAAAGGGCGCAAGGCGCGTCGGTGCGAGCATCTGAAAACCGTCGGGGATGGGGTGGAGGCGGTGGCCGCGGGCTATGAAGCTGCGCCGCCTTTGGCCGGTGCCCAGGACCCGCTGCTCCAGTCCCAGCTCGCGGCACAAGGCCAGCGCCCAGGGTTTCTCGCTCAGAAAGGAGTCCGGCCCGAGCTCGCAGATAAAGCCGTCGACGTTTTTGGTGTTTATCGCTCCGCCGACGCGGTCGTCTGCTTCGAGTACCGTTATGTCGATATCACGCTCTTGGCGTGCGGCTTCGCGTTGCAGGTACCAGGCCGTTGCCAGTCCCGAGATTCCGGCACCTACGATAAGGGCCTGCATCAGTTGCGCAGTCCGAACTCGTGCACCGCGTCGACCAGCGCGATGACGTTGTCTACCGGTGTGCCCGGCAATACGCCGTGCCCGAGGTTGAAAATGAAGCCGTCGCGGTCGCCCACTGCCGTCAGCACGTCGCGGCAGGCGCTGCGCACGGCTTCGGGTCCGGCGAAGAGTATGGCAGGGTCCATGTTGCCCTGCAGCGCGAGGTCGCTGAAGCGCCGTGAAGCCTCGGCGAGGTCGCTGCGATGGTCTATGCCCAGCACGCTTCCACCAGCCTCGACCTGCAGGTCGAGCAGGGCCGAGGTGCCGGTGCCGAAGTGTAAGCTTGGGGTTGACGGCGGCAGTGCGTCGAACACGGAGCGCGTGTGGGGTAGCACGAACTCGCGGTACTCATCGGGTGACAGGCAGCCCACCCAGCTGTCGAACAACTGCACGGCCTGGACACCGGCCTCGACCTGGGCCGAGAGATAGCGCGCCACTGAGCGCGAGATGAGCGCCATCATGGCGTCCCATGCGCCGCGGTCGCTGTGCATCAGGCGCTTTGTGTGCTCGTAGTTACGCGAGCCGCCGCCCTCGATGATGTAGGAGGCAAGGGTGAAAGGCGCACCGCTGAAGCCGATCAACGGCAAGCCCGCGGGCAGCTCACTGCGCGTGCGCCTGATCGCGTCCATGACGAAAGGCAGCGATTCGTTGGGGTCGACCTCCTGCAGACGGTCTACGTCGGAAGCATCTCGGATCACGTGCTGCAGGCGCGGGCCGTCACCCCGGCTGTAGGTCAGTCCCAGTCCCATGGGCTCGACGATCAGCAGGATGTCTGAAAACAGTATGGCTGCGTCTACTCCGAGCCTCGCTGCGGCGGTGACCGCTACCTCGGCTGACAGCTCGGAGTTCTTGCACAGGTCCATGAACGGGGTTCTCGCGCGCAGCTCGCGGTACTCGCGCATGTAGCGACCGGCCTGCCGCATCAGCCATACCGGCACGCGTTCCACGGGTTCTCTTCTGCAGGCTCGCATGAAGAGGCTTTGTTCTGGATCGTCGCTCGCGAACTCCCGGCGGCCGGCAGTCGGCGGTGGCCCGGGTATGGCCTGGCGTCGGCGCTGCTCGAGCAGCGGTAGCGCCTGCTCGGCTGCCGCTTTTACCAGGGCGCCCAGCTTGCCGCGCTCGGGTTGCACGTCGACGGGTATGCCCAGTTCATCCAGTGTCTCGCTGCACACCGGGCCAATCGACGCGACCACTACTTCCTTGAGCGCGTGGCGCAGTTGGTCACCGATGTGGGCAGCCGAAGCGATTTCAATAACATTGCGGGCCTGCATCGAACTGGTAAACAGCAACACGTCGGCCGTGCCCGAGATGATTTCGCGCAGCCCTTCGAGCAGTGGCCTCGTATTCTCCGGGGTCGCCCAGCGGTAGACCGCTACGCTCAAGGGCGTGGCACCGCGCTCGGCCAGTCCACTGGCGAGCTGGGGGCTGCCGACACCGTACTCCTGCACGGCAACGGTCTTGCCTTCAAGGGAAAACGTAGACTGGTTTGCGTCGAATGCCGCGAGCACCTCCTGCCAGGTGTTGGGTTCTTCGGCGCGAAGGTCCACCCGGACACCGAGTTCGCCCAGCGCCCTGAGTGGTTTAGGGCCGCGCACTGCCACGGTGGTTTCTTTAAGCGCGGCCACGAGCTCGTCGCGTTGATGCACTGTCTCCATGGCCGCAAACAGGTGCCGGGTGCCTACACCGGTCAGGAAGACCACCGCGTCCACGCGGCCGGCGAGCAGCTGGCCTGCAAAGCTGATGGCCGGCCCGTTGTCGCTGAGTTCGACTTCGCGCATCGCTGGCGCGCTGATCGCGATGCCC
>Ga0114933_10006122_pt1 | contig 10747 bp, 7 predicted proteins | sample 4SBtaG_FD_89691 | JGI IMG/M metagenome (GOLD analysis project Ga0114933, IMG submission 89691) | Deep subsurface microbial communities from Kolumbo volcano to uncover new lineages of life (NeLLi) - 4SBTROV12_W25 metaG | ecosystem: Environmental > Aquatic > Marine > Volcanic | place: Kolumbo... | reverse complement strand
GATCGGCAGCAGTATCGGCTGGTGCGCCGGCCAATACCGGTGCTGGTGTTGCGAAATCATTTGGCCCTGGCCCCATTTGACCGAAAGGGTCTGCTGGTGCCGGTGCGACACCACCCATATTAGGATCAAGACCACCAATTGCCGGCCCCAGCGGTGCTGCACCGGCAAACGGATCAGCGGGAACGTTACCAGCTAACGGATCAGCAGGAGCATTTCCTGCTAATGGATCCACTGGAGCAGCCCCACCAACGGCTAACGGGTCGCCAAATTGCACGCTATCTGAAAGCGCAATTACCTGTGAACCGCTGTCTGATTCCTCAGATAATTCATCTGACGGCGCCAGCATGAATTCATCGTCCTGCTGTATATCACTAATGTCTTCAGGGAGTTCCAATGATGGAGATGAGCCGCCGATGAGATCGACAGCGCCCTCTTCAAGGGAAATTCCACTATCCGATGGGCTGCCAAGATTGATACCACTATCACCAGCCAACGCGACGTCGCTGCTTCCGGCACCACCGGCTAGTTCCGAATCGTCCCCGATTACCAATTCATCATCATCTATTTGGAAACCGTCGGTGCCGATGGCGAATTGAGTATCTTCGTTCTCGTCGGCGTCATCTAAGTCGATAGCCAGCTCATCATCGCCATCGAGATTGAGTGCGTCGCCTTCGGGCAATGTTCCACCGAATATGGTCTTATCATCTTGGTCGACATCGTCTAATTCCAGAGACAATTCATCTGCGTCGAGATCGAGCTCACCACCAAATACAGTCTTTTCATTTGGATCGAGGTCGTCTTCATCGTCGGCCAGATCCAACGACAAGTCATCCAAATCAAGGCTTCCGTCACCGAGAGAAAACTTGGTGTTTTCATTCGGATCCTGTTCGCTGTCGTCTTCGCTCTCGTCGTCTAGCAGATCAAGTTCACCGGAGAGATCGAGTTCCATGCTCTGATCGGCACCATCGATTAACTCCAGGACGTCGTCCAGTTCGTCAGCGAGCTTGAGATCACTATCGGCGGCTGCGCCGTCACCAGTAATAACCGACCCTTCTCCACCTTCGTTCACTAACACGGATGCATCATCGCCGAGCGTTATACCCTGCTCATCTGCGTAGCGTTGCAGCTCTGCTTCTTTAAAGCTGAAACCGTCGTTGGAACGGACGCCGTTGATCTTGGACTCTTGCGCCAGTGTGCGCAGGTCATCCTCTGTAATGTTGAGCAGCTTCGCAGCTTCGGAAAGGCTTAACAGGTCAGCCATGGTTTACTCCACGATCTCGCGAAAATTGTCGCATCCAATAAACACACTTGGCTCATGCGAATCCCCCCTAATTGGACTCGTCACGGAGGTGATCGCTGTTATGACCCGCAGGACGTGTCATAACGGCAATCCCATTTGTGCGCATAATACTACCTACTTCTCAGGTTCGGCATTATAAAACACCGTCCTTTAGGCTGTTTTTAACGCATTGTGCAGTGCGACCACTGCTACGAAGATATTATTAGGCCTGATGAAGCAAAAAGCCAATCATTGATTGGCAGAGATTAGCCGTTATCGGATAAGACTCTGGATTTCACGGGGTGTAGGGCTGGTGCCGTTGAATTCGTCTACGTGAAAGTCCCAGTATGCGTTTCGCGAACTCTGTAGTGTTATTTTGCCGCTTCCCGAATCGACCGAATACACCGATATATGCTTAGAATCGGGGTCAACAAGAATTAGCTGCGTTCCGGTATTTGTCGGATTGGAAATACTTAGCAGTTTTGTTCCTGGAGTACGCTGATTGGTTTGGGCATGTGCATCGGATTCAAAATTTTGATAGATCAGCAAGATTGCTGCTAGCAATGCTAATACGAGACTGCCTGTAACTGTCACATTGCGCATTTTTGCACTTCCTCCATGAAATGTCTGCTAACCCTACCTTGGTAAGCTGTTTCGCGATGGTACATTCTATAGATCAAGTCATTTCACACAATATTGATTGGCTCGATAGGCGGAATTGTTATTCACCAAGTCTATCCTTCCATGACCAGTGATAAATTACTGGGAATTTTCACAGATCGAAACAAATAAGGCATCGGTATGTACGGAATTACTCGCGAAATAGACTTCTGTTATGGCCATAGATTGCTCAATTATGATGGAAAATGCCGTCATTTGCATGGTCATAATGGCCGCGCCATCATTACGATCGCCGCTGATACGCTTGATGACCGCGGCATGGTTTTTGATTTCTCGGATGTCAAAAAAGCGGTCGCGACTTGGATTGATGAGAATCTTGACCATCGTATGCTGCTTTGCAAGGATGACCCGGTCGTGCCGATTCTGGAAGATTTGGGTGAACCAATGTTCTTGATGGACACCAACCCAACGGCTGAAAATATTGCCAAATTAATCTATGAAGTAACCGCCAATCACGGATTTCCTATCGTTGAAGCTAGTCTTTGGGAAACTCCCAAGTGCTATGCGACTTTCCGCGGCTAGGGTTTAGTGGGCTCTTTAACCCTTAAAAAATTGGCCATTTGGTGCCGTAATCGTTCGACATTTCTTGAGAATCTGTAACGATTGTGCCGATTTTTATGATTGAGTGCCTGTGCGCGACAAGCTGCTGCTGCGCGCACGTTTTCAGGGCATGACGTATTCAGCCAAAACAGCAAGGCAAGTGAAACTTAATGAGTAAGAGCAACTCGCACACCACATCCGGTATTCTTCGATCACTCGGTTGGCCACTTTTTTGGGGTGCGCTTCTGAGCATGGGCTTTTATAAGCTCATTCAGGATGGCCCATTTGCCAGCGAATTTACGCAACGATATTTCCTTGGGCATCCGGTTGCGATCGCCACAACGTGCATGTTCTTTGTCGGTCTTGCCGCATTATTGTTACGCTTTTTCGGAGTCTTTGGAGAGATCGTGACGCTCAATGAAGTTGTGTTACCCGAAAACGCTGTCGGCGGTGACTCTCCAGAGGATTCCGATACGTTGATATCACATTTGGAAGAAATGCCACGTCGGTTGCGAAAGGGATACATGTGGAGGCGACTCCACGCAGCGTTGTGTGCGGTGAAACGAAACGGAACTGCAGACAACATGGATACGCACCTTCGCAATCTCGCCGAAGACGATTTAGATAGCCAACAAGATGGATATGGACTTGCAAGAATTATCATCTGGGCTACACCGATGCTTGGTTTCCTTGGAACGGTAATCGGAATCACAGCAGCACTGGGAGATATGGCCACGCAACAACTTGGTGACGACTTACAGGGAGCAATGCAGGGATTGCTCAGTGGTTTATACGTTGCGTTTGACACAACAGCCCTAGCACTCACCCTCTCGATATGTCTGATGTTTACCCAATTCCTGGTTGACCGCGTGGACTCCCACTTGCTCAGTTGTGTATCAGTCAATTGTTTGGATCAGCTGGGAAGTCGCTTTGCAATGGAACCATCGAGCGAGTCGGCGGCCCTAAGTAGTGACGATATCGCTGCCGTATTTTCGGAAAGTCAATCGGAGTTGTTTGCATCGGCCATGCAAAGTGTGCAGGAAAACTGGGAGAAGTGGGTCGACTCAACCGGCTTGAGAATGCGTGATGTTGTTGCTGCGGCTTCCCAGGGACTGGTAGATTCTCAGCAGGTTGTTTTACAGCAACTTGTTGACCACCAATCGCAAATGCACAAGACGGTTGAAGCTACCAGCGATGTAATTCGTCTAGAGACGGCACTAAACAACAACCTGCGTCAGTTGTCAGAAGCCGGCCAGTTTGAGCAGGCGGTAATGAGTTTGTCGGCCGCTGTGCAGTTACTTGCTGCCCGAACAAATGCGGCCGACTCTTCGAATTTCGATAATAGACAGGATCGAGCTGCATGAGACGTCGCAAACGGCGTGCTGATGTAACGCCGACAATGTTTCCATTTCTTGCTGTGCTGATTTGCACCATGGGTGCACTGATTGCGCTATTAGTGATCGGAGTGCAGCAAGCTCGCGTGCATGCAAATCACCTCGTTGACCAGCGTGCTGAAGAACAAGACTCAAAGGAAGAGGAGCTGCGAAGGCAGCAAATCCTATTGGAAGATTACGAATGGGAAAAGGAAGTTCTCATTGCTAATCGCGAGGACAAAGAAGAGCAGCTTCGCCAATCCAGGTTAAAGCTAGCAAATATCGAAACGCACATTAACGAGCTTTACGACAAGGTACGTCTCCTCAGAGCCCGCCAGGATGCTCTGCGTGACCAAGACTCGCTGGAGGAGAACGAAACGACCAAAGAACAGCTTGATGCGCTGCGCCAGGAAATTGAGAACGCAACGGATGCATTAAAGGCGCTTCAGGAGGAGCAGAGCAAGATAAATGACACGTTTGCTATCCTTCCTTACAAAGGGCTTAACGGAACCGTTCACCGGCCAATCTATCTGGAATGCACATCAAAGGGCGTGGTATTTCAGCCTGAAGGTGTGTTGCTGCCACTGGTTGATTTGCAGGGTCCGCTGGGGCCAGGTAATCCGCTAGACGCGGGTTTACGTACTATCAGAGAATTCTACGACAAGCACGCAGGATTCCAGGACGACTTCAAACCCTACCCGCTGATTGTTGTTCGTCCTGACGGTGTAGAGTCATATGGACGAGCGATGGCGGCTATCAAGAGTTGGAAGGATGAATTCGGATATGAGCTGATCGACGACGATGTGAATCTGACGTACGGCAATCCTCAGCCATTACTTGCCACTCAAATCCAAACTTCGCTTCGACGTGCCAAAGACAGACAGAAGACACTCATCGCTGCCATGCCAAGTCGTTTTGGTGGTCAATCCGGTTTTGCAAATTCTCCGGGCTCTCAGGGAAACACGCAGCCTGCTACCTCGAATCCCGCAGCACGATCTCAGTATCCAAGCGGGCGGTCGCCAGGAACTACCCGTGGTGGAGATGGCGGTCAGGCGAAAACCGGAAATGGGCAACAAGATAGCACAACACATATTGCCGGTGGTGGCGGAACCGGCGGTGCGTCGTCCATGTCCGGAGCTGGCCCACGTCGCAAACCCGGTTGGGCATTGCCTGATGGGGAGGTGCCACGTACCGGAGTGCATCGACCAGTCCATGTAGTCTGTGAGATTGACAGGCTAACGATTGTTCCCGGGCGTGGTGAGCAAATAACGCCTCTGATAACCAAGATCAATGACACGGTGTATGACAACATTGATGAGTTTATCGCGTCCTTGCATACATACATGCAGACGTGGGGTTTGTCGGTTGTCGGCGGGCAATGGAAGCCAGAGTTAAGTGTCGAGATCAAGCCCGGAGGCGGTGCACGTTTTCGGGAGTTGCGAACTGTATTGCAAGGAAGCGGAGTAGGAGTGCAGGTGCGGCGGTAAATGTTACTGTCGTGTCACTGGAAGGCTCGTAATGGCTAGACGACAAAACTATGACGAAATGCTTGGTGGTCAGGACTCGTTTCTGGACATCGTTGCAAACCTGGTTGGAATCCTTGCGATTCTCGTCATGGTCGTGACGGTGCGCGCACGCGACAGTGTTGTGCAAAGTCAGGCTGTTGAGGTGGAGCCAGTGGAAGATCTGAACGTGATGGCTGTTGCGGCAGATGTAAACAAGGTTAACTCTGACATTATCGACATTCAGAAGCTTATAAAGCGTCAGGAATTTGAAACGCAATATCGGTCTGCTGAACGCAATAAACTGATGGAGGTAATCGAGCATCTTGAATTGCAAACAGCTGAAGAAGAACAGCGACTCGAAGAAGATACGCAACGACAACTCGCCAGAGCCAACGAACGCCGGACATTGGAGCAACAACTTGCATCGCTTGAACAAAGCCAACGCGTCGTGAGAAACATGGCGCCCAAGACGAAAGTTATTGAGCATAAACCGACTCCTCGCGCGCAGACTGTTTTTGGTGAGGAATTGCATTTCCGGCTCTGCAATAACAGAATCGCCATGATTCCATGGGATGATTTGATTGCGGCCCTTAAGCGTGACGCCCCTCGGTTTCTTGACGAGTTACGTGAAGGTGACACGGTGCAGGAATCTCTGGGTCCGATCGATGGTTTTCGCATGCACTATGAACTTGGTACAACGACAGCGGTCGAGCGTTCTCGAAATGGGTCACCGCACATGAGATCCTATGTCGGGCTGAGGCGTTTTGAACTCCATCCGGTCGATCCCAATGTCGGAGAAGAAACCGAAAGTGCGGTGATTGTAGGTTCGGCATTTCTACGTCAAGTGCAAGGACACCGGCCGGAAACAACGACCATCACCATTTGGGTATATCCGGAGAGTTTTGAGAAATTCCGGTTGATCCAGTCCAAGCTTTTCGAACTTGGATTCAGTTGTGCCGGCAGACCTTTGCCAGAGGGGACAGCAATTTCCGGGTCACCGCACGGTACGAGATCTCGTGCACAGTAATTCTCGTAGTTGCACTGTGCTACCTAAGTGCTCAATGCTGACAGAATTCAGTAATCGCGTTGTCAATCGCGTCAACGATCTCATCTAACTGCTCTGCCGAAACACACAGTGGCGGCATGATGACCAAGACATTGCGTAGTGGTCGCATCCACACCCCATACCGCATCATGTGATTGCAAATCGTAGCTCCCACCGATAACTGAGCATCGAATGGCTGCTTGGTGTCACGGTCGGCAACAAGCTCGATACCCGCGATAAGTCCGCGCTGTCGAATGTCACCGACGATTTCATGTTTGGTTAACATCGATAATCGGTTGGTTAACTGCTCGGCTCGGCGATTGACGTTTTCAAGTGTGGATTCCGCATTAAACAAATCCAATGAGGCAATGCCAGCTGCCGCCGCAACGGGGTTGCCGGCATATGTGTGTCCATGGAAAAACGTTCTTGCTTCATGACTTGGTGCCAGGAATGCGTTCCAAATCTCCGTAGTGGCAAGCGTGGCGCTCATGGCCAGATATCCCGCTGTGATTCCTTTGGCCAGACACAATAGATCAGGTTGCACGTCTTCCTGCTCGCATGCAAACATGGTTCCCGTACGCCCAAATCCCACAGCGACCTCATCACAAATCAACAGCACATCATATTGGTGTGTCAACTTGCGCAGGCCAGCAAGGTATCCGGCTGGTTGCATCACAAGTCCAGCCGCACCCTGAACGATGGGCTCTACAACCAGAGCAGCAATTTCTTCGTGGTCACTCTTGAGGACCGCCTCTACCTGTGCAAGGTAGTGATGGCAACATTCATCGGCAGCGATACCATCGGGCAAACGATAGGTATCGGGCAAGTCGATGCGAATGCAATCAAATAGCAAAGGTTCAAACATCTGGTGGAAACGTTTTACACCACCAACGCTGACACTTCCAAGTGTGTCACCGTGGTATGCAAGTTCTAATGCAATGTACTTGGTTTTTGAGGGTTTTGGGTTTTCCCGCTGATGCCAGTACTGGAAGGCCATTTTTAAGGCAACTTCCACAGCACTTGCACCGTCACCGGAAAAGAAGACGTGATTTAGCCCGTCGGGAGTAATGTCGACTAAACGGTTGGCAAACTCGATGGTCGTCGGGTTAGACATTCCAAGCGAAGTTACATGGGCAACTTTCTGCAACTGTTCATTAATCGCATCATTGAGATACGGATGGCAGTGTCCATGTACGTTACACCAAACGCTGCTGACCGCATCGATATACTGGTTGCCGTCAACGTCGTAGAGATATACTCCGTTTGCGCGGTCGATAATGAACGGCTGATACTCTGACATCTGCGTAAACGCATGCCAGACTCGACTCTTGTCGATATCAATCAGCTCATTACGTGAAAGCTTGGCAGAGTCATTCATGCAGCAGGCTCAATAAGAAATGCGGGCTACAATTTGTTGATAATGTCGAGGCAGATTTGACGAACCTGACCAGGGTTTACGTTTGGGTTTTTCTGTTTGGCCTGACCGATCAGTGCTCCGACAGCTTTTTCATTACCGGATTGCACATCGGCAATCACTTTTGGATTGGCCAGTACGATTTCACGGCATAGATTCTCAAGTGCCGAGTCGTCTACCTTTTCGATGCCAAGTGCAGCCATGGCATCTGTTGCGTTGGTGCCGGCAGATAGCATTTCAGCAAATACTTCTTTGCCTCGTGAATTGTTCAAATCGCCTTGCTGGATCGCTTTGAGTAAATCGGCGAGGCCTTCTGAGGAAATAGGAAAGTCACTTAGCTCCCAGTCTTCCTCTTTTAATACTCTAAGGACTTCGCCCTGAACCCAGTTTCCAGCTTGTTTGGCATCTCCGGTATGTTCAGCAAGCGATTGGAAATAAGCGACAACATCCGGGCCTTGATTGACGATGACTTCAGCAGTGTACGGAGTAAGTGAAAATTCATTTTCCAATTTCTCGCGTAACGCGGCCGGTAACTCTGGAATCTGTCGCTGGAATTCTTCTATTTGCTCATTCGTAATCGTCACAGGTACTAAGTCCGGATCTGGGAAGTATCGATAATCCGACGACTCCTCTTTCTCACGCTGAGCACGTGTAAGCTGCGCGGTATCATCCCATCCGCGAGTTTGTTTTGGCACATCGCCGATTCGGTTGCCGGTTTCCTGCCAGATTTCATATTGCCGCTTCACTTCGTAGTGGAGAGCTCGTTCCACAGCCCGAAAGCTGTTCATGTTTTTGACTTCGACGATGGGCGTGGCAATTTTCTCATCGGTCTCAGTGTGAACATGTAGATTGACATTTGCATCAACTCGCAAGCTGCCTTCCTGCATATTGCAGTCAGAAACATCAAGGTAGGTAAGCAATAGTCGAAGTTCCTGTAAATATGCACGCGCTTCTTCGGCACTACGCATGTCAGGTTCACTGACGATTTCCAACAAGGGTGTTCCCGTTCGATTCAGGTCAATCCGTGTATCAGCACGCCCCTGTGCTTCATCGTGCATGCTCTTTCCGGCATCTTCCTCCAGATGAGCCCTGGTGATACCCACGTTCTTATCCTCAAATTCTCCGTCTGGAGAACTGATAGCCAGATGGCCATGTTCACTCATGGGTAAATCAAACTGGCTGATCTGATACCCCTTGGGCAGATCCGGATAGTAATACTGTTTTCGATCCCACTTTGTGAAATTAGGAATATTGCAATTCAGTGCAAGTGCAGTCTTAACGGACAGTTCATATGCCTTTCGATTCATGACCGGCAAGGCACCAGGTAATCCCAGGCAAACGGGACAAGTCTGAGTATTCGGTGGATTCCCAAATTCCGTACTGCACCGGCAAAATAATTTCGTGTTCGTGCGTAACTGAACATGAACTTCAAGTCCGATGATCACATCATAGGGTGGATTCGTCATTGGATTTCCGGCCTCCGTGTATGCCAATCCGTCGCGGACTGATACATGTTGGCCACTCTCAGCAGTTTTTCTTCCTGAAATGGAGCGGCTTGAAGGTGGAGCCCGATTGGCAGGTTATCAGCAGTCAATCCACACGGCAGAGAGATGCCGGCAACACCGGCTAGATTGGCGTTTACGGTATACAAGTCTTCGAGGTACATCGCGAGGGGGTCGTTCGTTTTCTCACCACGACGAAATGCCGGGGAGGCAGTTACTGGTCCAAGAATGCAGTCGACCTGATCAAAGGCGGCATCATAATCTGCACGGATCAACCGACGTACTTTGAGTGCTTTGAGATAGTAAGCATCGTAGTATCCTTCGCTCAATGCATAGGTACCAAGCATGACTCGGCGTTGCACTTCTGCACCAAATCCCTCTGAACGGGACTTGCGATACATCCGCACAAGCGGTATCTCCCCTGCTCCGTCCGATTCGTTTGCTTCCTCAGCCAGTTCATCCAACATAGTCTGTTGATCGGTGCGATAACCGTAATGTGCTCCGTCGTATCGGGCAAGATTACCGGATGCTTCACAGGGTGCGATGATGTAGTACGTCGCAATACCGTATTGCGCGTGTGGCATTTCAATTTCTTTGATTGTTGCGCCAAGTGATTCATAGACGCGAATCGCTTCTTTCACAGCTGACTCGATATCGGTGTGAAGTCCTTCTTGATAGTGCGAAGGAACGACACCAATGGTGAGATCCTCCAATGGTGATTTAACGCTGGCTGTGTACTGAGGTACATCGATACTGGCTGATGTACTGTCTCGCTTGTCATGCCCTGCAATTGTCTCAAGAAGTAGTGCAGTATCTTCAACGGTCGTCGCCATCGGTCCAACCTGATCAAGGCTGCTGGCAAAGGCGACGAGGCCGAAACGACTGACGCGACCATATGTTGGCTTCAATCCGACGACCCCACACAATGCTGCCGGTTGACGAATTGAACCTCCGGTGTCGGTGCCGATGGAAAGTGGCGCCATGGCAGCGGCCAAACAAGCTGCTGCGCCACCACTGCTGCCACCGGGAATGCGATCGAGGTCCCAAGGATTACAAGTTGGTTTGAATGCGGAGTTCTCTGTAGAGCTGCCCATGGCAAACTCGTCCATGTTTGTGCGTCCGATCACAACGGCATCGCTGCCGAGTAAGTGTTCGATGACCGTGGCATTGTATGGTGGGATGTAATTCTCAAGCATGCGAGAACCACAGGTTGTCGCTTCCCCTTCTGTGCAGAGAATGTCTTTCACTGCTATGGGGATCCCTGCAAGCTTTCCAAGAGGTGCGCCAGACCGGCGTTTTTCATCGACAGCTTTTGCTGCCTGCAGTGCAGACTCTGTGTTTACTTTTAAGAAGGCGCCAACGCGTGATTCCACAGCGTGGATTCTGTCGAGAAATGCGGTAGTGACTT
>Ga0114933_10006120_pt1 | contig 10752 bp, 10 predicted proteins | sample 4SBtaG_FD_89691 | JGI IMG/M metagenome (GOLD analysis project Ga0114933, IMG submission 89691) | Deep subsurface microbial communities from Kolumbo volcano to uncover new lineages of life (NeLLi) - 4SBTROV12_W25 metaG | ecosystem: Environmental > Aquatic > Marine > Volcanic | place: Kolumbo... | reverse complement strand
TAGGATCTCTAAATGTTATTATAACTTTAAGATCAATCATATCACCTAATTTATATGATATTGAATTATTAATAACTATTTCAATATCAGTATATTCAATATTTAATTTGTCACTAAATTTTTCATGATACAATTTACAATTAACATCTAAATCCATATCAGGAACAAAAACTCGAATATGATCTTCAAATATACTAACTATATATCCATTTGTATCTATTTCAGTTATATTATCTTGATACAAATTATATATTTTTACTAATATTTTAGATTCCCTTTCTGCTTTTTTTATGTTATTATGAGTATCGTTAATATAGTCCATGTAATCGCTAATAACTTTACATGAAATAGTATTATCTGTATTAGTTAAACTATTATATAACATTCTGTGAGTTACTATATCAACATATCTACGAATTGGTGAGGTGAAATGTGTATATAAATTTTCACCTAAACTTTCATGTTCACCCTTACCCCATATATATTTAGCCTTTTCTGTATGATAAATATTAATTCTAGAAGATATTTCTGAATCACAATCTAATTCTATATTAATATTCTTATGAACTCTTGATATTAATTTTTCATACATACCAATATCATTTATTTTTTGTGCAACTAAAACATTTGTTAAAACCATGAATACTTCAACCATTTTATGAATATTAAATGGTTCATTGATAATATCTGTATTATATTTTTTGTCATATAATATATTTGCAATGTTGTATAATGATGATATTGGATGTTTCTCATCATTAATATAATCATTTGCTTCATCATAACTCATATTATTAGTAACTTGTATTATTGTCTTTTTAAACTCATAATCAATTATATTATAATCTGAATCAAATTCAATAAAAATAGAAAAAGATCTTGAATCTTTATTAACTGATAAAGTCATAATATCAACTAATTCATCTGGAAACATATTATTTTGCACCCACTCTAGATATTGTGATTCACAACGTTTAGATATTTCTAATTCCATTTCTGAATCAATATGTATAAATGATGATACATCAGCAATATGGACTCCAACTTCTATATTTCCATTATCTTTAATCATACAATGAAGTGCATCATCAATATCTTTACAACCACGAGGGTCAATACTTATTATAATTTGGTCTATAAATTCTCTATCAGGGGTTAAATCTAATAGATAATTATTTATAATAATATTTCTATATTTTTTAAATTGAATATTATTTCTGTATAATAAGTATTTCTTCTCATCTTTAAAACATCCAATATCGCCAATTTTGATTGAATATAATCCAATACGATAATCATGTTCTATACGATTAGTTAACTTTATAACACCGTATTCATCTGGTTGTGTTTGTCTTTTTCTTGTAGATACTAAAAAGGTTGGTAAATCTAGATTAGCTGGATAAAATTTTTTATATACACCTTGTTTAGTTTTTCCCATAACCGGGCCACTTAAATTTAAAATACCAGAAATTTTAACATCATAATCTTCTTTTTCTTCCATTGTTACATTTATTTAACTTAATATTATATTTATTTTATAATATAATAAATATTCAATTTTCTAGAAGTTGTATAGCATCTGACAATGAACATCTATTATAATCTTTAAATTCTAACATTTGTTCAATAACTAAATATAATGAATTATTGTATTCTTTTTTATCTATATTTTTTTTTAATAATTTTAAATTAGGATGTTTAAATTCATTATATCTATATAGATTACTATGTGAATTCATATTTGATAATTTTGAATCAAATGGATATTCATTAGTTATTAAGATATAAAACATCATACCAAGTGACCATATATCAGAATATTTAGTATATATTCTCAAATCATAACTTTCAGGTGATAAATAGTTTATTGTTCCAAATAAATTATTTGATAAATATCCTTCTTCATTATCTGGAATTTTTGCAAGATCAAAGTCTATAATAACTGGTTTGTCATTTTTAACTATTATATTATTTGGTTTAATATCACAATGTAATATATTTTTTTCATGTATAAATATTAAACATTTTAATATATCAATAAATAATAAAACTATCTCATTATTATTTAAATTATTGTTTTTTATATGATTATATAAAGTTATACCATCAATATATTCTGTAATAAAATAAATATATTTATCTATTATATTATATTCTATATAGTTTGAAACATATTCATTTTTAATATTTTTTAATATATAATATACGTTAATCTCATTTTGACAATCATCCTTATACTGTCTAATTTTACATACGAATTTTTGATTATCCTTCTCAATTATATATATGATTTTCTTAACTGTACTACTAATACATTCTATAAAACTATAATTTGACAAACATTTCTTTATACAATCATTCATATTAAAATATAATATACAATATTATATTTTAAATTAATTTATGTTGTTAACCATTATTTTTAATATAACTAATTAAAGTTGCTAATAAACCAATAAATCCTAAAAATAATAATACCCAACACCAATAAATTATACAATCTTTTATATCTTCTTCTCTTTGTATACGTCTGTTTTCAAGTATTTCATCCATAACTTATATTAAAATATAATATTTTTTATTTAATTTTAAGCCTGGGTATTATTTACAACATTTTTAAGAAATGGTCTTTTAAGATAGTTTTTTTTTGAATTTCTTTCATTTCCTGCTTCATGATCTTCATAACCCATACTATATCCTTCTTCATATCCTTGATCATAACCTACAGCAAAACCAGCTTCATGACCTTGTCTATATAATTGTTTATTACCTGTAAATTTTTTTTGATTAGAAAATTTATTTACTTTTTGTCTGTAACGAAATGGAAATACTAAAACCTTATTTCCACCCAGATTTACATCTCTATCTTCCAATGCTTCATCAAGATTCTCTTTATTGGTAAAACCAACTACACCATGTCCTTTAGGTTCTTTTGTTTCTCTGTCAAGAAGGACATAACATTCACTAACATCTCCAAATCTGCTAAAATATTCACGTAGATCATCTACTGTTGTATTACCTACATTTCTAGCAAATAGTTTAAATGTTGTTGGCTCATCATCTTGATTTCTAAAAACATTTCTCATATCATCTGAATATCTATTCATTCTAAGCATTCTTTCTGATAAAAATAATTCTGTTTCCATAACATTTGTAAGATCATCATCAGTTTCAAACTCAACAAAACCAAATCCCCTTGTGAGTTTTGATCGAACTCTGTAAATTAATTCAGCTCTCATAAATCCCTGCATATCTTTAAAAACATCGGTAAATTCTTCTAAACTACATTTAAAAGGTACATTACCGACAAATAATTTATAATTTTGTTCTTCTTTCATATCTTCCGTCATTTATTTGATACTACTTATATAATCATATCTTTTTAAATGTCTTTAATTTTATTATTTAATAATACTTAAAAATATTACTATTATAATATAATAGTAATGGAAAAAACAATAAGTAAAATATGTACTAAAAGATTAGTAGGTGATTTAAAATTATTAGCTAAAGAACCTCTTGAAAATATTGAAACTTATCCTGATGATAATGATATATTAACATGGTATTTTTTAATAAAAGGACCAGAAGATAGCCCATATAAAGATGGATGGTATATCGGAAAAATTTTACATAATCCAGAATATCCTTTAAAACCTCCTGATTTTATGATGTTAACACCCAATGGTAGATTTAGTATTAATAAAAAGATATGTATGACAAATACTGGTTATCATACAGATAGTTGGAGTCCAATGTGGAGTATTAAAGCTATATTAATCGGATTTTTATCTATTATGTTATCTGATGTGGATACAGGAATTTCCCATATTAAAAAATCGGATGAAGAAAGACAATCATTTGCATTATCATCACATGAGTTTAATACTACTAACTATGGAGAAATATTTTGTAAATTTAGTAGACTATTTAATAATAATATCAATAACAATAGTGAAAAAGATAATTCTAATGAAAACGAACCTAAAAAGAAGAAAAAAAGATATATTAGAAAGAGAAAGAAAATAAAAAATTGAATTATACATATATTGAAATAATACATAAATATTTGTTTTTATATACATAGCAAGATGCCCAAAGGTAGAAAGAAAGGAAAAAAAGGTAATAAAAGAATAGAAAAATCGGTTTATCAATTTGATATTGAAGAGAAGGATATTTTAGTTGCACATGTTGATAATCTACCTGGTGGTAGACATATTGATGTAACGTGTAATGATTCAATTCAAAGAAAAATGTTTATTAAAAATAGTATTAGAAAATGTGTTTGGTTAAATCCAGGTGATATTCTAATTGTTTCGTTAAGACCAGGATTGTCAGATGATAATAAATGTGATTTTCTTCATAAATTTAAACCAAATGAAATTAAAGATTTTAAAAAACAAGGTAAATTAGGATTTTTATCATTGTTAAATAAAGAAAACGAAGAGGATGATATTATTTTCGATGATGAAAAAATAAATGTAGATACAAAGTATGATGATATTATTTTTGATGATGATTTAAACTTTGATGATATTTAATTGGCTTAAACATGTAATAATTAATCGTAATAGTTTATATAATGAATGATATCATTAAGGGTTATTTAGAGTTAAATAAAGATCAATGGGTACCATTGAATACATTTATACTAAGTAAATATATTACAGATTTATTTAAAAACAAAGAATCATTAAATAATGATACACTAGAACTTATATACAGTTTATTATATGATATTGATACTATTCAAAATGGTTATGAAATGTTTGTTATAAATTTAGGTAAAATAATTATAAATAATGATAATAATCATGAAGCTATTTATAATTTTATTAAAATATGTTCTCCAAATTATGACAAATATGTTACTAATACGATATTATATTTAATTAATATTAATTATAATTTTGATATTGAAAATATATTTAATTTAGGATTACTATATAATAGTGATGTAGCATGTTTATTTATGGAAAAGATAAAACCATCAATTGATTATTTAGAAAAATCCATTAAACAAGGTAATCATATTGTTATGCAATATTTAATAGATCAAAAACTTCCAATAAAAGATTCATATCTGGATATAGCATTAAGTATTGATTCACCTAAATGTGTAGATATTTTACTAAAATTTAATATAAAATTATTAGAAGAAGATGTTAATATGATATGTATGAAATCAAAGAATCCTGAAATGTTTAATGTTATATTCAAAAAATATTATTTAAATAGTATACCCGAAGAAAGATATCTAAAATGTGTTATTGATAGATGTATACAAGGTCTAATAAAATACAAAAGATATTATAATTATACAATAAATCGGTATCCTGATCATTTAGATAATAAAATTATAACACAAATTATTAATATTTTTGTCAATTATGGATTTAAAATTAATAAAGATATTGTAATTTATTGTATTAAAAGAAGAGTAAAAATAAATGATGTAGCAAATTATATTATATTAGATGAAGATATATGGAATTCTTGTATTAAAGAAAATTATTATCCATATGATTTATTTAATATTCAAACATCAATGAATACATTATATAAATTATGTATGAATAAAAGTAGTTTTGAAATTATAAAAAAAATAATACAGAATGGTTTAGAACCTGATATTATATGTTTAGAAAAAGCATGTTTAGTATCATCAAATAATCGTATAATAAACTATTTAATAAAAACTTGTGGTCTAAGACCTAATAAAAAATGTTTTGAAAATATATCATCTTCAATTAAAAGTTCTGGATTATCAGAACTAATAAACTATATTCCAGACAATATAAACAGTAATATAAAAAAGAAAATAAAAAAAAGTAAAAAATCAAATATTAAAAATAAAGTAAAAAAACCTAAAATAAATGTGGATAATAACCTAAATATAACAAGTATTAAATCACCAAAATGTAAAATTAAATTGAGAAAAAAATATCACCCAACAAATAAGATTATTAAATTTTTTAATATTGATAAGGATATAAAAATTTCATTTTATGAAGTTAGGAGAATGATAATGAATTATATTAAAACTAATAGTTTACAATTATTAGATAATAAAAATATTGTTAAAATAGATAAAAATATGTCAGGAATTTTAGAATTGGATGGTAAATACTTTAAATTTGATGATATAGATAATTTAGTTTTATTATTTTATGATAGTTAGTCAATATATATAAAACGAAAATAATATTATATAATAATAGTATTATTTTTAATGAACTTAATATTAAATGAAAATACGTATAATTATTTAGGTGAAGAAATAAAAACAAAAAGATGTAAACATGAAACATTATATAATAATAATGATAACCATAGAAACGATAATACCTATCTCTGTATAAATATATTAAATAAAATTAATGTTTTACTTGAAAATGAGATAATACCAACACCTGAATTTCTAGAGATTTTTTTATATAATATTTTTAATTCTAAAAGAATAAATAGAGGAGGATATACATATAATCGAAGAGTTTGTTATTATTATGCAAAAAATATTTTAGATGATATAATTTATAAATTATTAACTGTTGTTACTCCAAATTCATCTAGTATAATATTATTATTTAAACAAGAATGTAGTAATGCAATACAAATAATCCATAATAACGGATATTTATACGATTATGATATATTAATTCAAATTTTTAATTTACCCAATATTAAAATAAGAATGGAATTCTTTATTAATAATATTGAACCAAATAATTATAGAAAAATATATGATTATTGTTTAAATAATAGTGGTAAATTTAGAATTAATGATCCTATCGAATTATTTATTACAAATAAATTAATTATTCCGAAACAATCTGATTTAGAAATAATATGTAAAATTGAGTATGATATTACTAAATTAGTTGAAATTTTTACAAAAAATGGAATATTATATAATATAAAATGTTTAGAAAATGCATGTATAACGTTAAATTATAATAGAATTAAATCGATTATAGAATCATCTAAATTAAAACCGAATGAAAAATGTTTTTATAATACTCTAAAAAGTAATACATATATACATAATAGACATACTGCAAGTGGTGGTTTAATCACAAAAAATAACCTAATACAAAAAATAATAGAATTATTAGTATATTATGGATATATGATTACACATGATAATTTAATTGAATCTATTGAATATAAAGTAGAAATAAAAGATTTAGTTCGTTTTAACATAACACCAAATAAAAAAATATTAGAAGAATGTTATAAACATAATTTTTTCCCAGCATCTTATGATACAGAAAATATTAAACCAACACAAAAAGTACTTGAATATGTATGTTCGCGTGGTCACAATACTAGTGATATACGAAGAATAATAAAAAATAATCCAAATTTAGTCCCAAATGAGAATGTTATGAAAGCTGCATGTAATTTTAGAAATAATAAACAAGTAATTTCATATTTAATTGAACTTGGTGGTAAAATTACACCTGAATGTGTTAAAGTATGTTCTAAATGGTTTAAATCTAATGAAACATTACTATTTATAACAGATCAATTAAATGTTAATAATGTAAGTTGTTATTTAATAGAGAAATATGATAAAAAAATAGAAGAGTTAGAAAATAAAATTAAAGATTATGAAGAAAAAAAAGAAGAGATTAAAGAAGGTGAAGTGGATGAAGATGAAAATATAAATATAGTAAATATTATTGTACCTGATGATATTAATAAACCTAAAAATCAAAGAAAAAAAACAACACCAACAGATATAATGATAAATATATTTGATTTTAAAAAAAGTGTATCATTTATTGATATTAGAAAATCTTTCAGAGAACTAATAAAAATAAATAAATGGTATATGGAAAATAATAAATCATTGATTGATTTACCACAAAATATTAAAGATATTTTGAATATTAAAAAAGATGGATATATAAGTCACACACAATTAGATAATTTAGTTTTATTATGTTATCAAGAATAATTTATTTTATCCCTTTTGAAGCTATATTACAATATGGATTAACATAATATACTTTTAAAGCTAAAACATTCATATTTGCTGGAAATGTTGATACATCATTAATATGTTTTATCAATTTTCTTCTTTTATACTTTTTTTTATATAAATAAATTTGAGCATTTCTTTGTATTTTATTAGCATATAAGTTACGTAGATTATTTTTTGCCCACATATTTAATCCTTCTAAATTTTGTAATAATAATACTTTAGGATCAATATTTATTAGCTGTACTGTATTATAACATACTAATTTATTTAATGTGTGTGGAATATTTAAAATTTCATTTATCGGATTATTAGAACAATCTAATATTTCAATTGTTTTTGGTAAATTATTTAATTTAATAATTTTATTATTTGAACAATTTAATGTTTTTATATTTTTATTATTTATACTATCTATATCAACTAATTCATTATTACTACATAATAGTATCTGTAATGAATTAGGAATATTAATAATGTTACAAATTTTATTATTGTTACATATTAAAAAATGAATATCAGATAAGATATTTAGATCTTCTATGATATTACCACTAATATCAAGCATTTCTAAAGAATTAGTTAAATTTTCAACTACTTTAATGCAATTATTAGTAATTGATAAAGATTTAAGATTAGGTGGAATATTTTCTATTTTTTTTATCAAATTAGAATCACATCTTAATATTTCAAGATGTATAGCTTCCTTCAGTTCTATTGGTAATTCTATTAAATTCATATCTGATATATCTAATGTTTCTTTTTTCTCATCAATACATTTATTAATTTCTTTAATAGCAATATTTCTCTTATTAAAAAAATTCATCTAACCTATTAGTTATATAATAATAAATAGATTATTTTCATTTAAGTATTGTTCGATATAAAAATTTAATATTATTAAAAATACAAATAAAAATAATAATGCAAAAATAAATTTTATATTACGTATTATTAAATCTTTTATAGTACAATATACATAAATTATTAATAATGAAGACATAACAACAATGAATGAAAAGAATAGTTTTATTTTATAAATACTATTATTCATAACTATATAATTAGTTATTGTAAAAATTCATCTACCATTTTTATTTATTCAAATTTCTTTAATTCATTATCACCTGATCTACCTGTTATCAATATTGGTTTCTTTCTTTTAACAATAACTGTAAATTTAACCTGTGCAATATAATCATCTTTTTTTGTACTATAAACATTAAATGGTTCTAAAATACCATTATTGACACATTCATTTAATCCAAATGATAATTTGGTATCGTTTAAGTCTCTAATATTTACTGGAAATTTATTTTTACTAAATTTATTAATAGCATTTTTTGATGCCTTTAATTTTAAATTATATCTTTTATTATGATTTCTTTTATAAATTGTTGTTTTATCTTCAGTTTGATTTATTTTACCATTACCAGATGACATTGCAATATCAATAACATAAACTTCATTTTCTATAAACTCTGTTTCAGCCATGGTAAAATCATAATCTTCACGTTCTCTATTTAATATTATATTATGTATATCATCACCATCACCATCTTCGTTATCATCATATATTATATTTTGACTAACTTGGTAAGATATAACTCCAGGTGCTTTATGATCTGGATTATCCATATACAATAAATTACAATTATATTTATCAGCTGTTTCTTTAACACAAGATACAATATTAGTATTTTTTTTTCCATCTTTAAATAAAGATAATACATTTTTACTTGCTTCAATTACAGCTTTTACAACTTTAACTTTATCATCACTATAATCCTCACCATTATTATTAACAACAACTGTATATCCAACAATAGCAGGAAATCCATCTATATGAACTCCTAATTCTATATTAACAATATCACCATACTCTATTTTTTGTTCTTTTTCAATTGGTGAATAAAATCCAACATAATTATTTCTAGAAACACATGTAGGAAAAGCTATACCTTTCCCAAATTCTAGTTTTGTATTTCTATATACTTGTTCAACTTCATTATTAATACAATTATCACCCTTTTTACAAAGATCATAAATGTTAGCATTGGGTTTTGTTAGTTTAATTAATTTATCTAATACTTTACAAACAATATTACCAGCAGTTCTATATTTTTCTAGATTCTCACTTTTATCCAATTGATCTAAACAATCTTGCATTTTTTAATTATAATAGTTAAAATATTTTTATATATTTATTTATCCTTATCTGTTTCATCATTTGTCTCATCTAATTTTTTCTTGATTTTTCTTAATGTATTATTATCCATTCTATCAATAGCTGTAACTAATACATTATCTTGTATATTTTTAGTAATATCTAATACCATACCAATTGTTATATCGCAATATACTTTCATATATGAAACAACTGAATTGATTACTTTCTTATATTTATTAAATGCTAGTTGTATAAATAAATTATAAAATGAATCTAAATTTTCGTCACTACTAAATAACCAAAAAAATACACCAAGTTTACCAATATAATAGACGATCGATATTGGATATAAAATATTAATAATACTCATAAATTTTTCAAGTAAATTACAAACAGAATAACATCCCCACATTTTCAAAGTTATTTTTAATTTATTATTATCATCGTTATTATCAACAGTTGATAATGTTTTATATCCCATATATGATGTTAAAACCATATCTAATATATTTCCTTGTAATAATAATATTATTGTACAAATTGATACAATTGTATTTATTTGTAATTTATATTTTTTATATATCTCTACCATATT
>Ga0114933_10006119_pt1 | contig 10754 bp, 12 predicted proteins | sample 4SBtaG_FD_89691 | JGI IMG/M metagenome (GOLD analysis project Ga0114933, IMG submission 89691) | Deep subsurface microbial communities from Kolumbo volcano to uncover new lineages of life (NeLLi) - 4SBTROV12_W25 metaG | ecosystem: Environmental > Aquatic > Marine > Volcanic | place: Kolumbo... | reverse complement strand
TACCCAGGCCATGTCGACGGCGAGGGCCTCGATGGGCGTCGTTGCCTTCATGAAACCGCCCAGGCCGAAGAGCACGGCGAGCAGTACTTGTACGATCCAGAGAGCGATCTTCATCGGGTCCTCCTTGCGGGTTCTCATGGATCTTAGTAGGTTCCACTACTGCAACCAGTGGGTGTTTTCATGACCTAGGGTTGCGCAGGTGCAACCTTGAATCTCATCGATTTGAGCACGTTCTGTCGCGTCGCTGCGGCGGGCAGCCTGACGCGCGCGGCCGCCGATCTTGGCGTGCCCAAGTCGACCGTCAGCCGACGGGTCGCGCGCCTGGAAGACGAGCTCGGACTAGCGCTCCTGACACGCACGGGGCGGAGCGTCGCGCTCACCGACGTCGGCCGACGCCTGTACAAGCGTACCGAGCCCTCGCTGCGCGAGATCCGCGATGTCGAGCGTGAGCTGGTCGACGCGTTCGACGAGCCGGCCGGGACCCTGCGCGTGACGGCGCCAAACGACATCGGAGGGACCCCGTGGTTTGTGCACATGCTGACGAGCTACCGAGCCCGATTCCCGGAGGTCGTGATCGAGGTAGAGCTCTCGAACCGTATGGTCGACCTCGTAGCTGAGGGGGTCGACGTGGGACTCCGTGCTGGCAGTGCGGGGTCGAGCTCGACACTCGTCTCGCGCGCGCTGCTGCGGATCGAGGGCGGTCTTTACGCGAGCCCCTCCTATCTGGAACGCCGCGGCGTGCCGCGAGAGCCTACCGACCTAAGCCACCACGCGTGTGTCACCCACAGCGCGATCTCTCGGAACGGGCGCTGGACCCTCCTCCACGAAGACGGCCATCAGTGCGAGCCCGTGATCGGCGTGGTGCTGTCGGCCAACGACTTCAACATCGTGAACCAAGGCATTCAGGACGGCGCAGGAATCGGCTTCGTGCCCCGGTTCGCTGCGCAGCCGCTCCTCGACTCCGGGGAGCTCGTGCGCGTCTTGCCGCAATGGCGCACGCCGGGAGGCTCTCTCTACTTGATCTGGCCGGCGAGCCGTCACCTCGCGCCCCGCGTGCGGGCGTTCGTGGATCACGCCGTCGAGATCGCCGGTCAATTCGACTTGCGTTAGGGTCTCGGGCCCACCGCCGGCGGTCGTTGGAGCGCGACGAGAACGCCCAAGCCGGGCAAGAGGGGGAGGGGCGCCGCGCCGCCGGTGCCCACGCCCGAAACCGAGCACGCGCCGCCGTAACCCCAGCCCCACGCTCCGGGGGTGTAGCCGGGGTTGGCCTCCATCGCGTCGTCGTACGCTTCGTCCAAGCGCATCTGCTGCGCTTGTGTCTGGTCGCCCATCAGATGGACACGGCGGACTTCGTCGATTTGGCCCTCGACCCGCTCGGGCAAAGAGCCGGGCGCAGAGTTCGCTGAGACGCTCATTTCCGGCGGACTCTACGTTCCAGGCGAGCCTCTATCCCACGAAGTTGTCCGGCCGGGACTCGCTTCGCGTTTCGGCGGATCCATGGTGCCTCGCTACTCGCCGGTCGGCGTCGCACGACGCAAACAGATCGCCAGCGTCTGCAACCGAGCTCCAATATCTTCGGGCACCGGCATCTCGTGGCGACCGTTGGGCAGCTGAAGCTGGATGGCCTCGACCCGTGCCTGACCCAAGGCCATCAGGGTCGCGTCGTTGACCACGGACAGCACAGACCACGTTGTGAGGGTCTCATAGTGCTCCTGAACATGAGCCGATCCCGTGCCAGCCTCAGCACGTTCGTGCCCAACGGGTGTGGCGTCTCGTCCAACCTCGAGTTCGAGCACTTCACCCCCCAGGGCGACCCGAAGCGAAGTTCCACTTGGAATCCCCTCGCGGACATCCCCATCCACCGTCCAGATTGTCTTCAACGCTGTGAGTTGCCCCTCACGCGTGATGAGCCCCACTCCGGCCGTGTCTGCTCGGAAGCGAAAGACGTTGCCACGGCCATCAGGTCCAAAGGAACTCTCGTAGGTGCGCGCCATCTGACAGGACTCGGGTCCATGCACGACCGCCATCGGACCGCATCCCACCGAGATTCCTAAGGTGACCGTGAGCACCATCCAACGAAAACGTCTGACAAGCATCCTGCCTCCAAAGTTCGGCATACGATGGCAACACGCTTAGCGTAAAGCAAGGTGCTAACAGCTAGTGGGCAGTTCGGCGTTCGCCCCTCACATCGGCAGCACTTCGGCCGGCCTCAGCGCGACGCCCGATTTGCGGAAGCCCTCAATCAGCGTGTTCAACTCGAAGAGCGTGCGGATAGGAAGCACAACCGCCCTGCTGCACCTGGCATCTCGCCTCGCGCGGGTCTGAATCCAACGCCGCCCATCGGTGCTTTGTGACCAGCGGATGAACACCGTCTCAGGCACACTGGATTGGAGTTGCCAAAACGGAAGCCGAGCTCCCGACCGGCTGCGGACGCGCGCTTTGGGCAATCGACGGACGGAGCCCGCCACCCACGTCCACGTCGCGACGTGTCAGGCGTCCCAGTCCAGTGGGTAGGTCTCGGGCGGGGCAGAAGCCGGCGCGGTCCGGACCGGCTCCGGGGGGAGTCCGAGGTGCTCCAGGATCCGACGAATGACGGCGCCTTGTTCGATAGTAGCGATGAAACGCAGGGGAGCGCCGCAGCCTTTGGGGCACTCGAGGCTGTCGATGTCGAGGCCACGACGCATCAGGTCTGCCCAGCTGTGGTTGGACCGGGCCGCAAGCCGGCATCGGCGCAGGCGGCCGCGACGGGGACGGGCCTGGCCTTCGGAACCACGCGACTGCGCCGCTTGGCGTTCGGCGCGAGCACGCCGTGGTAGAGGATGAGGTTCGTTCGCGGGCGGGGGACGAGAGCGGCGAGGCGTCTAAGGAGTTGGGCGGGACTCGAGCGAAGGTGGGTGGGGCCGTCGGACCAACGGCTCTTGAGTCTGAGCAGGAGATCTCCGCCGTCGAGCCGTTCGAGACGCTGATTCGAGATCGCGGGCGTTGCCCTGACGCCGGTTCATCCAGCCGGCCACGGTGAGGACCAGGACATGGAGGCCGTTGGTTCCACGAGTTCGGATCTACGACTCGGTGTGGGTATGCCGTCAGCTGCGCTCGAGATGCGGGCGATCCTGGGGGAAATGGGCCGGATCGAGCTTTGGTACAGTACGGAGTTGACCTCCAGCCGACCGGGGCGTTCCGGGTCGCCGTACTTCGCAAAGGCTTCAACCGAGTCGGGGCACCCCGCGACGGATCGCATGAACGTCGACCCGCCACTCGGCGCTCGGGATTCGCAGCGACTCGCCTCGCTCAAGTTCCAAGCGCAGCCCCGTGGGAGCATCGCCGTCGGGTTCATAGCGGTAGCCTACGATGCGCCCACGGCCTTCCCCCGTCACGGCACCTCCGGTGAGCGTCCACGGAAGGACGTCGTCGGTGGTGCGTTGGCTCCACCATCGGTGATCACCGCGCGCAGTCCCCGGTGGTGGATCGGTGATCAGCTGCAATAGCAGCTCGACCCGCCCTTCATCAGGATGCACCGCTTCGACCCACGCGTCGTCGAGCAGACCCTCGTCTACGAGCCAGCGCGCGAGCGTGACGACGCTCGAAAAGCCGTGTGTGCCAGGCGACATACGACGAGCATACCGGGACACGGCCCGCGAGGTCTTGGGCTGGGCGATTGCGTCGACGAATCGGACTCCCTTAGGGTTTCGTTACTCGATCCGCTACACGGCGCTCCTTCACAGGAGCTCACGAGTCCACCGAGGCGCTGCTTCCGGACCACTTCGGCGTTGTCATTCGCAGGCCCGGCGCGCGGCTGGATGAGCAGGTTGTCGAGGCCCTGATGGTTGCGTTCGAGGTGGTAGTGCTCGAGGTACTCGCGGAGAACGTGCCGGAAGGTGGGCCACGCCCAGAGGGACGATGTGATCGAGGCACTCCTGGCGGATGGAACGGACGAATCGCTCGGCGTGGGCGTTGAGATTCGGACTCCGTGCGGGGAGTCGGACGACGTCGACCCCGGCGTCTTTGAAAAGTCTGCGGAAGGCGGTCGTGAAGACAGGGTCCCGGTCGAGGATGCGGAAGCGCTTGGGCGCGAGGAACCCGTCGATCTCATCGAGGAGGTTTCGACCGCTCTGCATCATCCACCGCCCGCCGGGCTCGTGGACGACGCCGGCCACGTGGTAACGGACGAGTCCCACGAGCGAGAACACCTCGACAGTGAAGAAGTCGGCGGCCGCGATGGCCTCCCAACGAGACCGGAGGGAGGTGTCCCACCGAGCTTGCTTGTCCCACTCAGGAGCGGGCAGGGCACCTTCCTCTGCGAGGATGCGCTGGACCGTGGAGCGGCTGACGGTCCGGCTCAGATTGTGGAGGGCGCCGACGAAGCGGGTGTAGCCCCAACGGGGATTGTCACGAGCGATGCGGATGATGAGTTGACGGATCTCATTGGCCACTCGGGCGTCCGGGTCCGCGCTTCGCGTTGCCATCGTACTTGCTGGCGATGAGGTTTCGGTACCAGCGCAGGGTCGTCTGGGGTGTCACGAGGGAGGCGAGGGCGGCCAGGCGCTTCCTGCCGAGCGGCTTGCCCGTCTTGGCGAGCCGGCGCCGCTGCGCGTTGGTGAAGGGCAGGCGCCGCTTGCCGAGGTGCTCGCGGAGCACGCGGTTCTCTTCGAGCAGGTACTCGATGGCGTCGCCCTGACGCCGGTTCACCCAGTCGGCTAGGCACGCGGCCTTGCTCGGCGCCCGCCCCCGACCGCAGCGAACCCCCGGCGCCACGCGACGACGCTCATCAGGGCGACCGCGAAGGTCGACCAGACGATCGCCCTGCATCGTGCCAGAGCTTCCCATCGCGATCTGCGCGCAACCTCCGACGCTCCGCCGACCGACGATGTATCCCCTTTGCCCCCGGCGTCGCCTGGGGGGCGCGAACGCGCCGCGGCAGATGCCGCGTTGCCCAGAAGGCTCGGGCGTCCCCGCGAGCGGAGGCAGAGCCTTCAGGTTCATATCGACGCAAAGAGGAGCGCCTATACTGCGCGGTGGTAGATGAAAGTAGGACTCCTCATCGTCCTCGGGCTGCTCGGCTGCGGCGTGGCTCCATCGGGTGCCGCCCCGGCGGCCGGCGCGCAGCCGTCGCCACCAGCGCGCGCGATCGTCGAGTCGCCGGCTGGGTCGCCGGTAGTGGAGGCACCACACATCGGCGGGTCATCGGCCGAGATCGAGCCTGAGCCTGAAGCTCCGATCCTGGATGTGCTTCTACCGGGCCCCCACGAGGTGGAGGGAGGGCAGCTCGCCCCGACCCGAGGCCCCGTAGAGAGCGCCGACGCCTACTGCGCGGCGTTCCTGCACTCGGCTCCCCCGGACCGCGCCTTCAACGCCCACATCACGGTCACCAGTAGCTGTGAGGTGGTCGGTCGCACCTCCGAGCCGAACCAGCCAGCGCCGCTCCTCGACGCGACGCCGCCCTTCGGTCGAGTCCGCCTGGTCCGGATCGTCGCACCCTACGAATACGAGCCTGATCGGTGGGACGACTTCGAGGAGATTCGTCTCGCCATCGAGACCGAGCAAGGCGTCGTTGTCGACGAGCGCGGCCTCGAGATCTCGCGCGCCCTGCCGGCTAGCTGCGTGCGCATCGTTTCGGCGGTCTCTGAGGACGTCGTGGCCGGCGGGGACCTGGAGCTGCGCGTGGAGCTCGAGCTCTTCGTCGGCGCCGACGAGGGCGTGCCCGAACGGACCACTCGCTACGACGTCGTCTGCGGCACGGGCCCCTCGGGCGACCTCTCATGCGCGCGCTACCGCGGGGGGGCACGACAAGCGAGCCGGCTGCGCTTTCCATGACGGCGGACGACGATCGGGCGCGCGTCGGAGCCCTCGATCGGCCACCACGTCCTGCCGCCGAGAGAGGGTGTAGTCCCGGTCCTGGGGCTGATGACGGCGCTCATGATCTTCACGACGTTGTCGGCTCAGAGATGTGTAGCGTGCGCGCGTGGCGACAACTCCGCTCGGCGACGCTGCCGTGCATCTCTTGCAGCCCTCGCTCGATGTCGATCTACTCGGCCGATTCGCCACCTCGACCGCGATGGCGACTGCCGTCGCTCCGATGGCTCGGTGAAGCCTGCAGTCGACGCGCCTCAGTCGTCGACGACGCGCTCCAGCAAGAGTGGCCCGTGCACGAGGTAGCTCACCGCGCCCGACTCGCGGTAGCCGTCCCCCGCCTCGAGATCGCCTTCGAGCCTGCTGTGGACGACCACGCGATCGCCCACGCGGAGGAGATTGAGCTCGGCCCCGCTGACATGGAACGACGGATCGCTCGTGTGATCATTCCACCACCATACGAGGCTGTGGTGAACCGCTTCGTCGCCCAGATTTCGCGCGCCTCCCTCGGGCCGCAAGAGCAGCAAAGGCCCTCCACCGACGTGGACGCGGCCGCCGTCTTCGTCGAGCTCGATGTCGAGCTCTCGGACGTAACCGTCCGTGGGTGTCACCCGATCCAGCGGGTGGGTGCGCAAGTGGTACCCAAGCACCGGCCCGGTCTCCGCAACGAGCGTACCCACACGAGGTGTGCCGAGCTCAGGCGCGACGCCGGCATCGCGCTCAGGGGGCCGCACGCCGCGAAGGTCCGCCTTCCTCCAACCGAGAACCGCGCTCGCCACGAAGAAGGGAACCGCGAAGCCGTAGGTCCACCACTCCGGACCCATGGTGAGGTAAGACCGGAGATGATAACGCCGGAGCAGAATGAGGTCCGGCACGATGAACGCCGCGCTCACGAGCAGGATCCCGAGCCCGATCCAGGCAAGCTTCCTGAGGACAGCGCGATTGGGGCGAACGACCCGACCGTTTGCGCGCGCCCACGGAACGACCCACGCATACGTCACGAGCAACGCAGCGACAGGAACGCTCACGAGAAGCGAGTGGAACGAGATCGGGTCGTACGTTTGGTAGTGGAACGAGAGCCGTACCATCCACAGCGCACCGACCACCCCTCCCAACGAGAGCACCGCCGCGAAGCGACGAAGCTGTTCGAGTCGGGTCCGCAGGCCCGAGCGAGGCGGGGCCCCGACGATCCGCCGCCAGTCCGCACTGTGCAGCGAGACGGCGGGCCGGTCGGGGTGCCTCCCGCAGGGTGGATCGACGTCGTTTCGAAGGGCGCCGCACCGCACGCAGATCCGAGTAGGACGCGCCCCCCGAACCGAGACCATGAGGTCGCGCAGCGCGACACCGTTCACGGCTTGGCTCGGTCGAAGATCACGGTGGAGGCTACCACCGCGAAGGAGATCCAACGCAGGTTGGCGTTCGCCGCGCGCCGGTTGCGAGGGCGTCGTCGGACGAAAGATGTCTCGGGCAGGGCGCGTGCTCCACGGTCTCAGCTTCCTCGTCGACGTCGGTAGACGCGTCGACGGTGTCTGCGCTCTCGTCGACCACGCGAGGCGCGACGGACGGGCGAGGCCGCGGCGCGGGTAGGCTCAGCCTCGGCGCACCGAGCGCGTGGGCGAGCGCGTCGGCCATCGCTCCCGCGCTGGGCCATCGGTCCTCAGGCGCCTTCTCGAGCGCCGGGCCACGACATCACTCGCTGCCAGCGGGATGCGCCCGTCCAGCTGGTGCAGAGGCTCCGGGTCCGCGGTGATCACGCGAAAGAGGATGGCCTGCAGTGAGCCGCCATCGAAGGGCGCGCGGCCGGATGCGCAGACGTAGGCCAGCGCCCCGAGGGCGTGCACATCGGTCGCGACGTCGACCAGGTGGGTGCGGGCATTCGGGTGTGCAATCACGCGACTCGTTGCGCGGTCCGTGTGCATCCCACTTCCCGATGCGGCCCGGCGCCAGCGCGTTCAGCGGACACAGGCTCTGGCACGTCGCCTGCAGGGATCAGCACGGTGCGACCAGCGACAAAGCGGCGGCCTCGGAGTGATGCATCGTGCGTCCGCTGCTCCGGGACTCTCTGTCGAAAGAGGAGTTCAATGTGTAGATGGGTTGTGGTTTTGTTGTCGGTATCTCTTCTGGTTGGGTGCGGGGATACTGCTGATCCGGACTTCGCCGCGGTCAGCTGCGCTGACTTCGCGCACGCCAACTGCATAAGCATCCCCGGAGGTGACAGCGCCGCGTTGCTGGACGCGGTGAACTCGCTCGACGACGACACCGTGCTCGTGCTCGGTCTGGGCACATTCGAACTCGACAACCAGGTCACCATCCGCGCCGACCGGATCTGCGTGGCCGGCCAAGGCATGAATGCCACGACGCTTTCGTTCGGAACCGCGACCACACAAATCAATGGCGTGGACGCGATCTCGGACGGCTTCCTGATTCAGGACCTGACCGTGCTTGACGCTCCGAAGGACGGCATCCGCGTGGAGGTCAGCAATGGCGTCACGTTCCGGCGGATCCGAGCGACCTGGTCGAACCCGGGGCTGGAAACCAACGGTGCGTACGGCATCTACCCGGTGCGCTCGCAAAACGTCCTGGTCGAAGACAGCGTGGCCGACCGCTCCTCGGACGCTGGCCTCTACGTCGGGCAGTGCATGAACGTGATCGTTCGCAACAACATGGTCCGCGACAATGTCGCTGGTCTCGAGATCGAGAATACACAGTACGCGGACGTCTACGGGAACACCGCCGAGAACAACACGGCGGGCATCGTCGTCTTTGATCTTCCGGGCAACCCGATCGTTGGCCGCGACGTGCGTTTGCGCGACAACGTCATCACCAACAACAATCACCCCAACTTCGCGCCGGCGGGCACCACAGTCTCCATCATCCCTTCCGGAACGGGCACATTCGCCATGGCGTCGCGCCGGGTGGAGATCACCAACAACACCTATGAGGGCAACGACACCGGCGACATCGCAGTGCTCAGCGGCCTGGTCGCCGAGCCGGTCGCGACCTTGTGGGACCTCAACACCGCAGATTTGACCGGAGACTGGATGGACCTCGGCCTCGCTGAGGGCACAACGGCAGGAACCATCACGAACGCGCGCACCGAGAACATCGTCATCTCCGGCAATACGCATTCGGGCAGCGGAACCAACCCCGACCGCAGCGCGGACTTCGGCACACTGCTCGCAGCCGTTTACGGCACTCGGTCAACCTCTTCGATTCTCTACGACGGCATCGGCGAGCCCCTGTTCTCTGCGACCGATGCGAGCATGACGAGCAACGAGAATCGCATCTGTGCGGGAGGCAACCCCATGGCGGCCGGCTTCGCCGTCCTCGACGTCGCGACGCAGCTGCTCTCGATCGGTTCTCCCATCTTGGTCATCGCTGATTCACCGTTCGCGCCGTTCGACTGCACGACGATGGACGGGGGCGCGGTCGCAGAGGTCCTTTTGCCATGAGCGCGGCATTGGATGAGGCAGGTGATGTCGGCCGATGGAACCGCCCTCACCGCCGATGGAACCGCCCCCGATGGAACCGCCCCGGAACCAACCGCCCCCGATGGAACCGCCCGACGTACAAGTGATGGAACCGCCCAAGATGGAACCGCCCGACGTACAAGTGATGGAACCGCCCACTACGTGATGGAACCGCCCTCCTACGTGATGGAACCGCCCGACGTACAAGAAATCATGCCCAGATACGTGCACCTGTCATCCGCGACCGGTGGCGCAGGCTTGGCAATCCTCGTGCTCCCGGCCCAGCCGACCCGGCGATCGCCACCCCCGGATTCGCCACTTCGCCGTTCCGTCGACGCAAGTACCCGTAATCACTAGTACACGCTGCCGGAAGTTCGATCCGGGTAGATTAAGACCTCCTTGGCAGTTGGCGCGTCAGTGTCTGGATGACCCGTGGACCGCAGCCAAGTGAGCTCAACATCCCACGCCAGACGAAGCGCGAACTGTATCGGATCGTGCATCGACATCACGCCCCATTCGCAGTCGTTCAGCGAGCGCAGATGATCTTGCTGGCGGCGAAGGGGCTCGGCACCCGCCCACTACGTGATGGAACCGCCCGACGTATAAGAAATCATGCCCAGATACGTCGCACCTGTCATCCGCGACCGGTGGCGCAGGCTTGGCATCCTCGTGCTCCCGGCCCAGCCGACCCGGCGATCGCCACCCCCGGATTCGCCACTTCGCCGTTCCGTCGACGCAAGTACCCGTAATCACTAGCCCCCATGTCCGGCACGGCGCTTGATCACTCGCGAATGCGTGACCGCACCCGCCATCGTGGTCGCCGGGGCCACCATCGCGCTCACCCGGCGGACGGTACTGCGCAAGGCCTTCCTCGCTCCGTGGCATCCCCTCGTGGACCGAATCTGGCTCTACGCCCTCGCGGACGCCCAGAGGAATACCGGCGTCGCCGTGCATCACTCAAAGCTGGTCATCACGCACCACCACACGAGTGTCACCGCTTCGCAAGACAACCTGCCTGAATTCAAGCGACGCCTTCACAGGGACGTCAGTTGCGCCCTGCACACATTGCTCTGCCGCGAACGCTACGACGCGCCGCGTGAGCTCTTCGACGATCGCGCCACTCACGAGATGCGTCTCTTGGACGACGCGGCCCAAGCGAGTCACCTCATCTACGAGTACCTCAACCCGGTCGCCGCCGGCCTCGTCCAGCGTCCTGAGCACATGCCGTTGCGCAACCTCGACTTCGGCCTCTGGAACTCCGGCTACATCGAGGTCGAACGACCCTCTCTCTACTTCGGGACCAACCGCCCGGAACGACAGAGGCTCTACCTCACACCCCCGCCCCTGCTCTACCGCAGCTTCGGCGGAGACATGCAGCGCCTGGTTCACCACATGCACCGGCTCTCAGAACACGGTCTCAGAGCGATCCGCGCCAAG
>Ga0114933_10006118_pt1 | contig 10757 bp, 10 predicted proteins | sample 4SBtaG_FD_89691 | JGI IMG/M metagenome (GOLD analysis project Ga0114933, IMG submission 89691) | Deep subsurface microbial communities from Kolumbo volcano to uncover new lineages of life (NeLLi) - 4SBTROV12_W25 metaG | ecosystem: Environmental > Aquatic > Marine > Volcanic | place: Kolumbo... | reverse complement strand
CAAAAAATCATTGACTCCTAATATTGATAAAATCGTAGCAAACGGTCTATATTTTTCTCAAGCGTTCAGTGCATCTGATGCAACTTTATTTTCTTGGTCTAGTATGTTTACTGGATTATTTCCATTTAAAACTGGAATAGAAAATTCTTCAAAATTTAATAAAATAAATGATGACGTAACAACACTTTTTGAAATACTTTCAACAAAAAATTATAATTTCTATGGGTTTCGTCCAAACCTATCCGAATCAACGGGAATCTTTCCAAATTTTTTAAATAAAAATTTCTTATATGATTTAAATGAATCATTAGATGAAAATCTTGGAAAAAATATTCTAGAATTGCTGACGTCAGGATTAAGTAAAACACCCTGGTTTTGCTTCATACATCTAAATGATCTTCATTTTCCGTTAAGTATATCTAAACAATTCAATAATTCAACATTTGGAAAAAGTAAATATGAACGTGCATTGTATAATGTTGATTTCTGGATTGGAAAATTTTTAAACGTAATTAATCTTGATGATACTTTGTTCATATTAACCGCGGATCATGGTTCTTATGTTAAATTTTTAGAAACTAATAATGAAACATTTGATTTTGAAGAAATAACATCAAAAGAAATCGCTAAAAATAATATAACAAAGAAAATTCCAAAAATATTCAAACCTATTAAAGATAATTTTTTCTATAAATCTGAAATTAAAAAAAATAATGAACGTCAAAAATTTCTTGATAAAACTAATCTAACGATTTCAGAAAAACGTGAATTATCTGAAGGAAAATTTTCAATTAATCATGAGCTTTTTGATCCTAAAATTAGAATTCCATTATTATTTCTAAATAGTTCTATCAAACATAATATTGAAGATAAATTAGTTCGGTCTGTTGATATTCTTCCTACCCTTTGTGACTTTGTAAATATAGATTATAACAAAAAAATTGATGGGATTAATTTATTATCTGATTCAGAAAACCCTCCTGAAAATTTGGTTGCATATATTGAGAGTACCCCATTAATTGATATCTCCTCTAATGATGTAATTGGAGTTCGTACTCCACGTTTCAAATATTTCCGTGATAAACTAAATCCCAAAGAACGAATTCATTTATACGATGTTCAAAACGATCCTGTTGAAGAAAAAAATCTTGCTTCTTTAGAATTAAAAATAGTCAATGAGATGGAGGAATTGTTGTTAACTATCACTAAAGATTCACCAGAAACATCGAATAAAACGAACGATGATGATAATAGTCTAATTGAAGAAGAATTAAAAAAAATGGGTTATGTTTGATGATTAACGATCAAATTTAGCAGATTTATGAGATCATTTTTTGTTACATCTCTTGGGTTATTATCCAAATGTTTTCTATCCTGTAAAATTACCTCTGCTGCATCATCAAGGTTACTTTTCAATGTAATTTTTTCAAAATTTAATTCTTGTACAATTTTTTTAAACCTTGTATGAAAAATTGAATTATTGAACTGATGAGCTATTTGTGTTGTAAATGCCAATGCATGTCCATGCGAAAAACCTTCGTTAGAAAATACATACGAAAGTGCATGTCCTAATGTAGTTGATGCATTTCCAAATCCTAATCCAGTTAACAATGTCCCAAAAATAATTTTTTCATTATTTGATTCTTTTACCCCTTGTTCAATATTATCAAAGCCCTTTTGACAAAGAAATTTTGTATAAATATTTGAGTTTTTACTATCAAAAGCTTCTGTACTCTGTGCACATGCGTCTATTATTGCATCATTGATTATTTTTTTTGGTGTATTTTGCATAAAAATTGGATCAATTATTGCTACATTTGTAAAAATTCCATCATCATGAAAACTCTGTTTTTTATTATTTACTTTTAAAACTGATATTCTTGTAACTTCACTTCCACTTCCAAAGATAGTCGGAATTGTAATTTTCTTTTTTTCCATTTTAAAACCTACAAACTTTGCAACATCCATTACACTTCCACCACCTAATCCTACAATATGTGAAAAATTGGAATTTTTAAAATCCTTGATAATGGTCTCAGTTGTTTGAATAGATGGATTACTTTCTACTTTATCAAAAACATAAAATTTTTTTAAAAAATCTAAATCTAACCAACCTCGTTTTTTGGCACCCTCTGATGAAATTAACAAACATTTTTCTGGAAATTTATAATTTTTCAGGCTATTTTCTCCAAAAATTATTTCTGAAGGCTGTTTTATCGTATACATGTATTCTTTAATGGAACATTTTTTATAAGTTAATCATTTTTTCATTTTAGAAAAACATTGGAGAATTCTGATTTATTACATGAACTTTTGCATAAAAAGGATATACTGAAAGTTGGAGGTGCATTTGATGCAATGTCTGCAAAATTAATTGAAATAAACAACTTTGATGCAATCTGGACTGGAAGCTTTGCTATTTCAGCTACTCACGCATTACCTGATGCTAGTATTCTAACAATGACTGATTTTTTGAATGTATCTTCTAGTATCACTGATTCCTGTAAGATCCCTGTAATAGCAGATTGTGATACTGGATTTGGAGGGCCTAGTAATGTGAGTCATACTGTAAAAAAATTTGAATCGATTGGAGTTGCAGCAATTTGTATTGAGGATAAAACTTTTCCAAAACAGAACAGTCTTTTAAAAAATGGAACGCATCAATTAATTTCTGAAAAAGACTTTGTAGCAAAAATTATGGCAGCGAAAGAAGCTAAAGTTAATAAAAATTTTATGATTATTGCTAGAACTGAAGCACTTATTGCTGAAACAGGAATGGATGACGCTTTAGCACGAGCCAATGCATACGAATCTGCTGGGGCAGATGCAATTTTAATACATTCTAAAAAATCTACGCCAGATGAGATTTTTGAATTTTCTAAATTATGGAATGGAAATATACCCTTAGTTGTAGTTCCTACAACTTATCCAAGTGTATCAATTGATGATTTAATTAAAAATAATTTTAAAATGATAATATATGCAAATCAAACACTGCGAGCTTCATACACTGCAATGAATAATGTACTAAAACAACTTGATACCTCAAAAAGAATTACTGATATCAAACAAGAAATTTCTTCAATGGAAGATATTTTTAGTTTACAGGAAATGTATGAAATAAAAAATCAAGAAAAAATAATTGATGAAAATTTAAAAAAAATGGGTTATATCTAGTTGAACGAAAAAGTACAACGTGAAGTTTTTAATTATCTTCAAAAAAAATTCATAAAAAATTTTGTTGGAGTACCTGATTCAACATTAAAATTTTTTATTGATCAAGGATTCAAAAAGAAAAAAATCGTTATTGCAAATAGAGAAGAAGAAGCAATTGGAATTGCTACTGGGTTAATTCTTGCTAAGAGTCCTTCACTGGTATTTATGCAAAATGCTGGTTTTGCAAATTCATTGAGTACTATAACATCATTAGTTCAGTTATATGAAATACCTATTTTATTTTTGATTGGTTGGAGAGGGTATTTACATAACGATGCGCCTGAACATGAAAAAATTGGAAAAATTCAACCACAACTTTTAGATTCATTAGACCTAGAAAATCAAATTCTAACAGAAAAAACATGGAAAAAAAATTGTAATTGGGCTCTTTCAAAAATCAAACAAAATAAATCGGTTGCGCTCATAATTAGGAGGGATTTTCTTGATTAGACGAGATGCAATGGAGATAATTTGTAAAAAAATTAAAAATGAAGTCATTGTATCTGCAAATGGATTCATTAGTAGAGATTTATTTTCTACTTTAGAAAAACCCTCGAATTTTTACATGATAGGTTCAATGGGTCTTGCATCTTCTATTGCGTTAGGAATTTGCATGAAAAAGCCACGAAAGAAAATTTTTGTATTTGATGGAGATGGAAATATCTTGATGAATCTTAATTCATTAGTAACAATTGGTTCATTTCAACCAAAAAATCTAATCCATGTAATTTTTGATAATAAAATGCATGAATCTACAGGAGGGCAACCAACTCATTCTAAAGAAATCGATATATCAAAAATTGCAAAATCTACAAATTATAAAATTTTCAAAACAAATTCAAAGAATTCATTAGAAAAAATACTTGAAAAAATTAAACAAAATTCTGGTCCAATACTTATACAAATTCAGGTTTCAAAAAGTACGGAAAAATCATCTCGTGTGGATATAGATCCTCCAGATATTAAATCACGATTTATCAAAGCGATTAATTGAGTTAAAATGAAAGCTATAATAATTGCAGCTGGTTCTGGTAAAAGAATTTCTGAAAATTTTTCCAATACTCCAAAATCATTAATTCCAATAAATGGAAAATCAATAATTTCAAAACAAATGTCTATTCTCAAATCTAATGGAATTGACGAAATTATTGTCATTACTGGTCCATTTCAAGAAAAATTTTCCTTTTCTGATGTAAAATTCATTCATGATGAAAATCATCTCCAACATGATATCTTAGGTAGTTTAATGGTTGCTAAAGAAGAATTAATTGACGATGTAATTATTACATATTCTGACATCTTATTTGATGATTCAATATTGAAACTGGTTGTTCAGTCAAAAAATGATATTGGAATTGCTATAGATCTTAATTGGAAGAAACAATATACAAATAGAAAATTACATCCATTATCTGAAGCAGAAAATGTATTATTTGATAATTCAAAGAAAATTGTACAAATCAAAAAAAACATTCAAAAACCAAATTCTGTAATCGGTGAATTTTTAGGAATAATGAAATTATCAAAACATGGTTGTAAAAAATTCATAGAAATTTTTGAAAACATATCTAATACAACTGAAGAATTTCATGGTGCTGAATCTCTTAATTCTGCTTATCTTACTGATATGCTGCAAGAATTAATTGATTCCAATGTCGAAGTACATCCTATAATTATTGAAGGTAAATGGTGTGAGATTGATACTATTGAAGATCTAAAAAATGCTGAAAATATTTTTTAATTATTCTTCGTGACGATTTTTTTCTAATTCCTCTACTAGTATTTTCTCAATTTCCAATTCTTTATTGATAAGATTATTTTTTTCATCTTTATCATTCTCAAGATCGTATAATTCTCTTGTATCATCATGTTCATTATAGATTAATTTCCATTTTGATGTTCTAACGGAGCACGTGTTTGGTTCTTTTGGAGGTTTCTTTTCATATAATGGATTACCAGTTTCCGAATATGCTATTTTCTCTTCTATACTTTCTCCATTAAATAATGGAATTAATGAAATTCCATCAATTTTTCTATAATTTGTATCAAAATTTATTTTTAGATAATCTAAAATTGTTGGCATAAAATCTATTGTTCTTGTTTGTTGTTTAATCTCACTAACTTTCAAATCACTTGCCAAAAAATATGTGAAAGTTCTTAGTGTATAATCATAACAAAATGCTCCATATGCATGCTCGCCGTATTTCTCACCTTGACTAACACCATGATCTGACATCACTAAAATTAAAGATTCATCATCAAGTTTTAGATTTTTAATTTCTTCTAAAATTGATTCTAAATAACTTTCTGCATTACCGAATAAATTTTTATATCTTTTTTCATTTGTTTCTTTATCATCAAAAAATTCTTTACTATGATTTCGATAAACATTCAAAACTTCGTTTTTAATTCCTGTATGAATATCACTACAATGTAAATATAGAAAGAAATTTTTTCCATTTGATTTTTCTAAAATATCTTGAAGTATTTTCTTATGCCTTTTTGTTAAATCATCATTATCTTCATCATGAACAACGAATTCATCAAAACCTTGTTTTGGAACAATCAGCTGATTTATGACATCGGCTTGTGTATAGTAATCATTATCATGTAAATACTCTGTTAATGTTTTGAATTCATTTTTTTTAAATTTGAAAGTTGACCAGTAGCTATTTGTTCCTGTCTTTGTACCATATGTTCCACTAAATACTGCATGCATTGCAGCAATGGTATGTGGAGCATATGTTATTGATTGTGAAAGGAAAATAGATTTTGATTTTAATTCAGAAAATATTTTAGAATTTTGTGCATAATCTAATCTCCCCCCATCTATCATTAAAATAATGATATTCTTTCTTTTCATTTTCTATCAAAAACTAATTTCTAATTTTTTCCTTTTGAATCAAACCACTGCATTGTTTCATTGATTGCTCTTTCTGTATTTTCTTTACCTACAATTGATAATTCTCTCTGTGGATCCCCTGCAACTTTTCCTCCTATTCTTAAGACCAATAATTTTCCTTCTCCACAGAAATTATGTTCTACAAATGGTTTGATACATGCCGAATCTCCTGGGTTGATACTTTCATGAAAATCTCTATTGTTAAATCTCCAATTAATTTGAATTGAGTTTTCTCCGATATTGTAAATATATTGATGTAATCCAATCTCTAAATTCAAATTATTTTTTTCATCATTTCTGATTTTCATTTCAAAAGATTTTGAAAATGGTAATGTTTTTGATTGTACTAGTTCGATAAACTCATAGGATTTTTTTCCTACTGGGAAAAACCATTTTTTTCTTTCATGACTATATTTTACGACAACTTTATCCTCAATTTCATCATTTGGTAAAATATCTCGTAGATTAACTCCTAATGCACTGGCTATACTTTGTAATTCTTGATTATCAGCTAATTCTTCTCCTGATTCAATTTTTCTAATTTTTTCTAGTGAAATATTAGTTCTATTTGCTAATTCTTCTATAGTTAAACTTGTAACTTTTCGAAAATATTCTATAATAGATCCAATTGTTTTTTCTTTAGTTGTAAAATCTAATGCAAATTTTGAACCTAAGTTAGATAATGTTGATAATTCTTGTTGTGTATCTCCTGTCAGTTTTCCTCCGTATGTTAACGCTAAAATCAATCCTTTTCCATTAGAATTTTTTCTTGTTGCAAAAGTATGTGGAACAAATGGTGTGATGTACATTGAATCACCTGTGTTCATAATGGCAACTTTTTTTTCACCATTTTGTCCTTTGTAGTAAAAATTTACATTTCCAATGAAATATGTAAACTGATGTAAAAAATGACCATTATTCCATTGTATTTTGGAATTTTCTGGATTATTATCTTCTACTTCACATAATTCCAAAATCCATTCTGGTCTAAACGGTGCTGTTTTTGTCATTGCCGTATCTCTATACTCGTAATATGGATTTCCCGCTCGTTTCATAATTCTGGAACTTTTTTCAGATTCCTCTCTCCTCATAATAAAAATTCCATTGGGTGAGTCGTCTTTCATTATAAAGAAATCTCTTTCACTAACTGGCCAAATATCGACGGCTTTTTGTATTAATTCTAATGAAATTGGTTCTTCACCTCTAATTATTGATTTAATTTGATCAATGGATACACCAAGTTCGTTTGCAGCATTTTCTGGTTGACGTTTAATGTCGTTCAAAATTCCTAAAAAATTATTTCCAGATCTAACTAATTCTTCTTTTATCTGTTTATTTTCTAACATGTTTATTTCAAACTACTTGTTCTTAAATTCCTTTATTTCCCTTTTGTATCATTTATGAGGGTAACTAATGAAAATAATATTACGGCTGTCATTAATAGAACTGCGCCCAACACAACACATCCAATACCAATTAACGAAACATTTGTAATAACTTCTTGATGTGTTGAATAAATTTGGATTGTCCATGCAATAAAACCTAAACCAATTCCTAAGAAAATTATTCCTGGAATCCCATAAAATTTTAATGGGTTATGAATTGATGTAAATTTAATTGTACTAAGTATAACCGTACTTCCATGTGATATGGGATCTTTTGTCGAAGTTTCTCCTTCATAACTTACTTTAATTGGAACTTCAGCAATCTTCAAATCCAAGCTACTTGCTTTAATCAAAATTTCAGTAGATACTCCCATTCCTTCATCTGAAGGAATTATTTCGTCCAATGCTTTTTTGCTGTATGCTCTAAATCCACTTTGTGAATCTGTTAGTTTTTCTTTTATAGACAAATTTGTTACTTTTGTAATTAATTTAATTCCAACTTTTCTATAATTTGGCATATCTTCAGATTTAGTCTCTAGAAATCTTGAACCAATCACAATTTCTGCTTTATTACTAATGATTGGCTCTGTAACTGTAGGTATATCTTCAACTCTATGTTGTCCATCTGCATCAAATGTCACAAAAACATGTGTTTCTAATTCTTTTGCTTTTAAGAATAGTGAATTGATTGATGCCCCATATCCTTTATTTTTTCCATGTTTAATCACAGTTGCACCCATACTCTCTGATATTTTTCCTGTCAAATCAGTTGAACCATCATCACATACAATTATCGAATTTGCATATTTCTTCAATTTAGAAATTATTCCAGCAATATTTTTTTCCTCGTTATATGCAGGTATTCCTATTGTTATATTCATCAAAATTCATAACAATTTTTAGATATAAAATTTAACTGATGAATTATTCTAGACTCAATCTTTTTTTGATAAATTCAATAGAACTTACTGGTGATGGATCAGTATTACTTAATACTGCTGCATAAATTGAGGAATAATCTAACAAATACACTAAATTTGTTATTTTTGATAATATACTTCCGTCTAATGATTTTACCACTTTGTAAGTAATTTCCTTTGTTTCAAAAAATTCTTCAATAATCTTCCACCTTTCAATTGTTTTAAAATAATCATCTTTTCCTTGAAGGAAAATCGGTGTTATCTTTGATTTTTCATTCCATGAAACAATTCCATTATGACACGATTCAATCACATCTTCTACCATCGCAAAAATTTTAGTATTTTCTTGTAGGGAATTTTTAAAACGTATTGCAGATGCTTGTAACCCTGCAGGATATAAAATACATACTGTATTTTTAATAAAATTAGCCAATTCCAATGAACTATTATTAACATTCAAGTTTTTTGAACAAATATTTTCTCCTGTTTTTTTTAAACTAGTGAATGATTCAGTAATATCTCTTTGATTGATTGGTAGAATTTCTTCTAAAATATTTAGTATTGAGTATAAGAAATTGGTATACGATGCCCTAGGAGAATGAATCATAGGTATATTTTGGAAAAATATATCATTATTTTTACAAAATGTTTCTAGTTTACCACCTGATGAAAAACCAACAATTTTTGCATCAGTTTTTTTTGCCATTTCTAAAACTGACAACGTTTCAGAAGTATTTCCTGAAACACTTGTTGCAATAATTAATGTTTTAGAATCCACTGTTTTTGGCAACAAATATCCTTTGACATTACTAACATGAACATCCTTTTTTGATAAAATTGAACTTATAGTATCTCCAATCGAACCCGAACCTCCCATTCCTGAAAAAACTATATGATCTATATCTTTAATATCCAATTTCTTAAATTTTCTTTCAAACGATTCTACTGCAATCTCTGGCCACCTATCATATTCTTTGAACATATGATTTTTGTCTACTCTCTCTAAATCTTTTAGTTCCATAACTAATACATAGCCTAACATATTGTAAAATACTTACCTACAAAATTATTACATTAAAATAATAATACCTCATCTAAATTCATTATATGAGTCTAAAAACAGTTGAATGGAAAAATAATTCTGTTATCATGATTGATCAAACTAAGCTGCCAAATGTTCTTGAATATGTAACGTATACAGATTATAATCAAGTTGCTGAAGCGATTCGTACCCTAGTTGTTCGTGGTGCTCCTGCAATTGGTGTTTCTGGTGCATTTGGTCTTGCTTTAGCTGCATTACAAAGTACTGCTACTAAAAAAGATGAATTAATTTTATATCTTGAAAATGCTAAAAAAATCCTATTTGAAACTAGACCTACTGCGGTAAATCTTGGATGGGGTTTAGAAAAAATCATGGATATTGCTAATCAAGCAGGAACTGTGGAAGAAATAAGAACAAATGTTGTAGTACATGCAAAAAAAATGGCCGAAGAAGATATTCAAATTAATATGTCAATGGGAAAACATGGGTCTGAATTATTTAATGATAATGATACAATTATGACTCATTGTAATGCTGGTGCATTAGCTACTGTTGGTTATGGAACTGCATTAGGTGTAATACGTGCAACAAAAGACAGTGGTAAAAACATCAAAGTTATAGCAACTGAAACTAGACCTATACAACAAGGTTCACGTTTAACTGCTTTTGAATTACAACATGATGGTATTGATGTCAGTTTAATTCCTGATACTGCTGTAGGCTATTCCATGGCAAATAATTTAGTAAACAAAATTGTTGTTGGTGCAGATCGAATACTTAGAACTGGTCATGTGTATAATAAAATTGGAACATATCAGGTAGCAACTATGGCAAAACAACATAACATTCCATTCTATGTTGCAGCTCCCCTTTCTACATTTGATATGAAAAGTAATCCTGAAGATGTAATAATTGAACAAAGAAAAGCATCTGAAGTAACTGGAATAGGAGATAAAAAAACGGCACCTGATGGCATTAATGTTATTAACCCTGCATTTGATATGACTCCCCCTGAATTGATTGCAGGTATAATTACAGAGAAAGGCATCGCAAAATCTCCTTTTGAAGAATCAATCAAAAAATTATTCCAAGCTAATTAATAGAAAGTTTTTATTCATTTCATGTTACTTTTTCTCATGAGTACTGTAAATGTAGAACATGTACGTGATTCACTAAAAAAATGCATGGATCCTGAAGTTCCATTAAGTATTGTTGATATGGGTTTGATTTATGGAATTGATGTAACTGAAAATAATGATGTAAATATCAAAATGACAATGACAACAAAAGGT
>Ga0114933_10006117_pt1 | contig 10757 bp, 9 predicted proteins | sample 4SBtaG_FD_89691 | JGI IMG/M metagenome (GOLD analysis project Ga0114933, IMG submission 89691) | Deep subsurface microbial communities from Kolumbo volcano to uncover new lineages of life (NeLLi) - 4SBTROV12_W25 metaG | ecosystem: Environmental > Aquatic > Marine > Volcanic | place: Kolumbo... | reverse complement strand
TTCCATTTCGATATCACGAAAAGCCCTCCCTGAATTATTACCTTTAATAGGTAACCCATCTAAATACTTACATGTAGCCAATTTTAATGTTTTCATATTAAGTTCAGCAGAAGTACCTCCAATAACAATACCTAAATGATAGGGCGGACAGGCAGCTGTACCAATATTTTTAATTAGTGGTTTTAAAAAATCTAATATTTGCTTAGTTCTTATTACAGAGGGAGTGGCTTGGTATAAAAAGGTTTTATTTGCTGATCCTCCGCCTTTTGCTACAAATAAAAAACTATATTCATTATTATTTGAAGAATAAATATCAATTTGGGCAGGAAGATTTGTTTTAGTATTTATTTCCTCAAACATTGATAAAGGTGCTAATTGACTATACCTAAGATTATTTTCTTTAAATGCTCTATAAATTCCTTTTGATAAATATTCTTCATCGTCGAAATCTGTCCATACTAGTGAACCTTTTTTAGCTACAACAATTGCTGTTCCAGTATCTTGGCACATTGGTAAGACTCCACCCGCTGCTGTATTAGCATTTTTAAGAAGCGTTAAAGCAACATATTTATCATTTTCAGATGCTTCAGGGTCTTCAAATATTTGTGCTATTTGTTTTAAATGAGCTTCACGTAAAAAGTGAGAGATTTCGTAGAAAGCAATTTTAGTTAACTCCTCTAAAATATCTCTTGATACATGTAATATATTTTTTCCATTTATCTCAGTTTTTTTAATAGGATCAAAATCTAATTTTCTATAAACTGTTTTGTCTTCGCCATATTGAAAAAGTTTCTCATAATTAAATTCAGTCAATTATTTATCCTTTTTAAAATCTTTAATGTTTACAATATTAATTTTATCCGTTGATTTGCTATTTAGTTTTTCAGTTTCATTGTAATCAAGTTTAGGAAATTTTAAATGAAAATTTGCATATGGATCTGAAAAAGCAATTAATGAGTTAAAAGGTATTATAAGTATTTTTTTTATACCATCAAATGAAAGCTTCAAAGAAAAATTATTTTCTTGAACAAGTAAATCCCAAAAAGAATTTTCAATAACAATAGTCATCTCATCTGGATAATTACTTTTAATATCTTTTGGTATTTCAACATTCTCATAATTAGTAATAAAAGTTATATAAAAATGATGCTTATTTGGTAAGCCATTTCTAGACACTTCATCTAACACATTTTTTACCAAATTTCTCATTGCTTGGATGGTAAGAGAATCATAATTTATAATAGGTTTATTATTATCATTTTGCATAAGCTTATATTTTATTCCTATAGCTAGAAGTGGTAGATAAATCTACCACTTCCAAGAGCGTTCTGTTGCCAGGTGCTTCATTATACCTCGCCCAAACGGTGTGACGCGCTGGGAGTTTAACCACGGTATTTCTTACTGACTACGCAGCAAGAGCAACCTCACGACTGTTGTCGTTTGCAGTTATAAAATTGGCCCATTACGTAGGTACCATCCCGAGCAAAAGTAAATACCCTTCAATGTATGTCGATCCTATTTCACCCCCTAAAAAATCTTTGGTGGAGGTGCCGGGTACCGCCCCCGGGTCCATTACATTTATATAATATTCCGTTTATTGCCATAGCTGATATAAACCAGCATTATTATTATAATTAATAGTAAATTTTTATAAAGGTTTTTAAAATATTTCTTTATAAATATAAAATAATTATTTTTATTGGTTTAATTATCGTTTATATATTTATAATAATATTTTAACTGAGGTTAATTGATGAATAATTTAAAAAACAATCTTTCTAGTGATCAACTCAATGAAATTAACTCTTCAATTAATAGTTCTAGTAAGACTATTAGGCCTGTTGCACCAGGTATAGAAAAAATATTGTATCAAGTGTTTCCAGCATTAGACCATGGCTTCGTTAGAGTAGTAGATTATATGGGAGATGATCAAGCAATTGTTCAAGCTGCAAGAGTTTCATATGGTAAAGGTACTAGCCGTGTTTCGGAAGATAGAGGACTTATTAGATATCTTATGAGACATAGACATTCTACTCCTTTTGAAATGTGTGAAATAAAATTACATGTTAAATTACCTATGTTTATTGCAAGACAATGGATTAGGCATCGTACAGCAAGTATAAATGAATATTCAGCTAGATATTCAGTGCTAGATAAAGAATTTTATATACCAGAAGAAAAAGATTTAGCAGTTCAGTCTAAGCTAAATAAACAAGGAAGGGGTAATATTCTTTCGCCTAAAGATTCTGAAGAAGCATTATTTTTATTAAAAAGAGATGCAGAAAAATCCTATGAAACATATGAGTATTTATTAAATGAAAATAATAAAGGCGAAGTAATTGATGAAAACCGTGATGGGTTATCTAGAGAGCTAGCAAGAATAAACCTAACATTAAACACATATACTCAATGGTACTGGAAAACTAATTTACATAATTTAATGAATTTTATTTTTCTAAGAGCGGATAGTCATGCTCAATATGAAATTAGAGTTTATGCTGATATTATATATAAAATTATGGAATCTTGGGTGCCAATTACAGCAGAAGCTTTTAATAGCTATAGATCTGGATCTGTTGAATTATCTGCAGAAGCTATAAATGTAATAAAACTTATGTTAGCGGGTAATAAAGTAGATCAAAAGACTAGTGGATTAAGTTTAAGAGAATGGAATGAATTACATAATTATTTAAAATAATTTAAATTATTCAAATTTTATAGTAGGTCCTTCAGTTTTTGCGTTTTCAGATTTTTCAAGAAAGTATATTAACTTATCCGAAATATTATCAAAATAAGTTGCGTTATTGCTTTTTTCTAAAATTGTTTTATTAGGTTTTCCTTCATCGGAGTTAATACGAATATTGATATCTAATGGTATCTCTCCTAAAAACTCAACTTCCATATCTTTTGATGTTTGTTTTGCACCGCCATGACCAAATATTTTAGCTTCTGATCCACAATTTGTACATATATAATAACTCATATTTTCAACTATACCAACAATTGGTACATTAACTTTTTTAAACATATTTAAACCTTTTCGAGCATCTATTAAAGCAATATCTTGAGGGGTTGATACTATTATAGCTCCAGATAAAGGAACTCTTTGACTCATAGTTAATTGAACATCTCCTGTACCCGGAGGCATATCTATAAGAAGTAGATCTAATTCGCCCCATTCAACATCTTTGATTAATTGTTCCAATGCTCCTTGAACCATTGGCCCACGCCAAACCATCGGCTTATCTTCATCAATTAAAAAACCAATAGACATACATTTTATACCATATTTATCTATAGTTGTAATTTTTCCATTTGCAGTTTGTTCGGGTTTCATATCTTTTAATCCAAGCATTCTAGGTTGGGAAGGTCCATATATATCTGCATCTAGTATTCCTACTTTTATATTTTTATTACTAAGTGATAAAGCTAGATTTGTAGTTAAAGTAGATTTACCTACTCCTCCTTTTCCTGATGCAATTGCTATAATATTTTTTATGCCCTCAGGTTTTATTCCATTATTATTAATCACTTTATTATCCGTATTTTTTTTAGAAATATTTTTACTATCTAATTCTGAAGTTAATAAAATATTATAATTTAAATTACTTTCATACTGATTTAGAAGTTTTTTACATTCTATTATAATTTTTTCATAAAGTTCTTCTTTATATTTTATATGAAAAATTATAGATACTAAATTATCTTCAATAATTATGTTTTTTAATGTTCCAGTCGATACTATATTTTCTTTTGTTTCAATATCCCTAACATTTTTTAGGATATTTATTATAATATTTTTATTAATTTTTATCATTTTTACCTTAATTTATTAATTTAGCTAATTATAGCTTGTAATATAATAATTATATACCAATATATTATAGTAATAATATAAGAATAATTTATGAAAGTTTGCAAAAAATAATACGATTGCTATAAATATTTAAATTTAAAAAAAGGAATTAAACATGCCATGGAATAGTAATGACGATGGTCCATGGGGATCAGGCGGGAGCGGCCCCTCAAATAATGGTTCCCCAAAAAATAATAATCCGTGGAATAATAATAATAATATTGATGACATTATAAAGAGTGCTAAAGAAAAAGCTAACTCTTTTCTGCCTGGAGGTAAAAAAGGAATTTCATTGATATTAATCGCTATCTTAGCAATATGGATGGTAAGTGGCTTTTATACTGTAGGACCAGAAGAGCAGGGTGTTGTTTTAAGGTTTGGAAAATATATTGAGACAACTTCTTCAGGTTTAAATTATCATCTTCCTACTCCTGTAGAAAAGGTAACAGTAGTGCCAGTCACTACTACCAGAAATATAGAAATAGGTTTTAGGAAAGGCTCAGATAGAGGTGGCCAAATTAGTTCTAGAAACCTGGATGATGAGTCACTTATGTTAACAGGTGATGAGAATATAGTTGATGTAAACTTTGTGGTGCAATGGTATGTTGGAGACGCTGCTAACTATTTATTTAATATCAGAAATCCTAGTCAAAATATTAAAGATGGCGCAGAAAGTGTTATGAGAGAAATAATGGGTAGGACAAATATTGAGTTTGCTTTGTCCGAAGGAAGAGAGCAAATTAGACAAGAGGCACAGCAAATGCTTCAGGACATCTTAGATTCTTATAACGCTGGAATAATTATATCATCATTATTAATGCAAAGAGTTGATCCACCAGCAACTGTAATAGATGATTATAGAGATGTTCAACGAGCTAGGGCAGATAAAGAGAGATTAATAAATGAATCAGAGGCTTATGCAAATAGAATAGTTCCAGAAGCAAGAGGAGAAGCTTCAAAAATTATGGCAGAAGCTGAGGGTTATAAAGAACAAGTTATTGCAAGAGCAGAGGGAGCTGCTCAAAGATTTATTTCTATTTATAATGAATATGCTAATGCTAAAGATGTTACTAAAAGAAGAATATATTTAGAAACAATGGAGGAACTAATGCAAAATACAAAAAAAATTATCATAGATAAAAACGCTGGTACTGGAGTAGTTCCTTATTTACCTTTACCTGAATTAAAAAGTAAGAATAGTAATAACTCTGTAAGTGGAGATTCTAGATGACACCTAAAAAAATAGCTGTAATAGTATTTGCTTTAATAGTCTTTTTCATAGGAGGATCTAGCTTTTTTTATGTAGATCAAAGAGTTCAAGCTCTAGTTCTTCAATTTGGAGAACCTGTAAAATTGATTAAAGAACCTGGACTGCAATTTAAAATACCTTTAGTGCAAAACGTAGAATATTTTGATAAAAGATTAATTTTATTTGATAATCCTAGAGAAGAAATAATTAGTTCAGATAAAAAAAGACTTATCGTTGATGCTTTTGCAAGATATGTAATAACTGATCCACTTAGATATTATCAATCAGTTAGATATGAGGCTGCATTAAGAAATAGATTAGGGTCTATTTTAAATGATAGTTTGCGACAAGTTTTAGGCCGAGTTCCGTTAAAAGACGTTATCTCTAACAAAAGAAAAGTACTTTTAGATGAAGTAGGAAATTTAGTAGCAGAAGAAGCTAAAGAATTTGGAATAAAAGTTGAGGATGTTAGAATAAGGAGAGCAGACTTACCGCCAGCCAATTCGGAAGCTATATTTAGAAGAATGCAAACTGAAAGGCAACAAGAGGCGGCTCAATTTAGGGCAGAGGGAGCTGAAGAAGCGAGAAAGATAACATCAGAATCAGAAAGAGAAAGAACGGTTCTTTTAGCTAATGCTGAAAGAGATGGAGAAATACTTCGCGGTCAAGGTGATGCAGGTAAAAATAAAATATTAGGGGAAGCTTTTAGTAGAGACCCTGAATTTTTCTCATTTTATAGATCTATGAAAGCATACAGTCTTGCATTAAATGATGAAGATACAACTATGGTTTTGTCACCAGATAGTGAGTTTTTCAATTTTTTCAGTAATATTGATGGAAAATAATAATTATTTTTATACTTAATGAGTTTTGATTTAGATATTATAAGACTAGTATTTTTTTGTATATCCATAGTATTTATATTTGAGGGTATAATTTACGCTCTTTTTCCAGACTATGTAAAAAAAATGTTAAATTATATTATTAGTCTAAATAGTAATTCAATCAGAATAATAGGTTTTTTGTTTCTTTTGGTTGGAACTATAACACTTTATATAATTTTCTAAAAAGTGATCGGAATTCTATTTTTTTATGTAAATAGATATATAATTTGTTTCATTAATAAATTTTAATATAATGGAAATATTCTAGTTAGGTTTATTAATATATATAGTCATTATATTGTAATATAAAAAAGGTAGTATTATGTCATTAAATTTGTCTTGTTTAAGAGTTTTTTTAACATCTTGCATTTTAGTTACAGCTTTTTCTTTTAATTCATTTGCAGATAGTTATCCACCAGACTTTTCAGAACTTTCTGCTAGGCTTTCTCCTGCTGTTGTTAGTATATCTACTACTATGTCATTAGAACCAGCAGCTCCAGGCGCTCCAAAATTTCCCCCAGGTTCTCCTTTTGAAGATTTTTTTAATGACTTTTTTGAAAAGCGTGGAGGACAAAGACCTCCTAGAGAAAGACGACCACAACAAGCTATGGGTTCTGGTTTTATCATAGATGAAACTGGGCTAATAGTAACAAACAATCATGTTATAGAAGACGCTGTATCTATTAACGTAATTTTAACAGATAATAGGACATTTAAGGCCGAGTTAATAGGTAAAGATAAAAAAACGGATTTAGCTCTTCTTAAAATTGAGACAGAAGATAAACTGCCTACAGTGAGCTGGGGAGATTCAGATACAGCTAAAGTTGGAAATTGGGTCTTAGCTATTGGTAACCCCTTTGGTTTGGTAAATACTGTTACGGCAGGTATTATATCAGCAAGAGGAAGGGACATTAGTGCAGGACCCTTTGATGATTTTATTCAAACAGATGCATCTATAAATAGAGGCAATTCCGGTGGGCCTTTATTTAATTTAGATGGTGAAGTAGTTGGCATTAATACAGCAATTTTCTCTCCTAGTGGAGGAAGCGTGGGTATAGGTTTTTCAGTTCCTTCAAACTTAGCTAAAGGTGTAATATTTCAATTAAGTAAATATGGAAAAACTAAAAGGGGGTGGTTAGGTGTAAGAATCCAAACTGTTACTGATGATATTGCCTCTAGTTTAGGGTTGGATGAAACTAAGGGAGCTCTTATATCTGGAGTTATGCCTGATGGTCCAGCTAAATTAGCAGGTATTAAATCTGGTGATGTAATAATTAAATTTGATGGTAAAAATGTAGAAGATATGAGAAGTCTTCCAAGGATTGTAGCTGAAACTGAAATAGATAAACCTGTTTCTGTTGAAGTATGGAGAAATGGTATCCCTATGAAACTTCAAGTTATAGTAGGAGAAATGGAAGAAGAGGAAAAAGTATCAGAAATCAAACCAAAAAATAATCCAGATGAGACATTAGAGATAGAAGAATTAGGTCTTCTGTTAAGCAATATATCAAATGATTACAGGACAAAATTTAATATACCTAGTAATCTTAGTGGTGTACTTATTCTTAATGTAAGATCAGAAACTGATGCATCTGATAAAGGAATACTTCCGGGAGACATTATTATAGAAGTATCTCAAAATAAGGTTTTTACTCCTACAGATGTAGAAATGAGAGTAAATGAAGAGATTAGGTCTTCTAGAGACTTTGCTTTATTATTAATAAATCGTAAAGGAACTTTATCTTACATAGCACTAAAGTTAAGTAAAAATTAATTATTTAAGGATTAAAAATTAAAATAAGTAATTCAAACCCTATAATTGTTATTGCCGGTCCTACAGCTTCAGGAAAATCAGAATTTGCAATATCTTTATGTAAAAAAATTAATGGAGTTATAATTAATTTTGATAGCATGCAGGTTTATAAAGAATTAAGGATCATTTCAGCGAGGCCGGATAAGTATTCAGAAAAAATAGTCAATCATAAATTATATGGATATATTTCTGGTAAAAATAGATGCTCCGCATTAATGTGGAGTGAAAGAGCATTATATGAAATTTCATCTGCACTAAAAAAAAGTATTATTCCAATATTGGTCGGTGGTTCCGGACTTTATATAAAAGCATTGATAGATGGTATAAGTGATGTTCCTATAACTTCTGTAGAGTATAGAAAAAAAGCCGAAGATGTTTTGTCAACTGATGGTAATGAAAATTTTTACTATAGATTAAAAAATATTGATAATAAACTTGTATATAATATTAGCATTAATGATAGACAAAGATTAATTAGGTCATACTCAGTTTGGTTAGCAACGGGGAAAACTTTATATGAGTGGAGGTTAAGTGATAAAAGGTCTAATAAGATAGATAATAAATTTCTGAAAATTAAACTATTATCAAATAGAAAATTACTTCGTGAAAACATTCGAGATAGGTTTTTTAAAATGATAGAGCAGGGAGCCTTAAAAGAAGTTTCTAAACTTGAAAGCTTTGATGAAAGTTTGCCAATAATGAAAGCACATGGCGTAAGAGAATTATTATCGGTAAATAGAAATGAAATTTCTCTTGAAGAAGCAGCAGAAGTTACAATTAATCATACTAATCAATATGCAAAAAGACAAGAGACTTGGTTTAAGCATCAGTATAATGCGGATTATGAAATAATTAATTTTAATGATAATATCGATAAATATTGTAGTAATGTCTTGTCTTTGTATAAGAAATTGTATTAATAAGGTCTTAATTATTTTTATAAACAAATATTTTGTAACATATTATAAATAAAAAAGAGTAATTTATGAGATTATCGGGTTCTGAAATTATTATAAAAACTTTAGCAGATTTAAATGTTGAAGTTATCTTTGGCTATCCTGGTGGAGCAGTATTACCTATATATGATGCAATATTTAAACAAAATAGAATTAGACATGTTTTAGTTAGACATGAGCAAGCAGCAGTTCACATGGCTGAAGGATATGCTAGATCTACTGGTAAGGTTGGAGTTATTTTAGTTACATCAGGCCCAGGAGCTACAAATGCAGTAACAGGATTAACAGACGCACTCATGGATAGTATTCCTTTATTATGTTTAACTGGACAAGTGCCTACACATTTAATTGGAACAGATGCATTTCAGGAAGCAGACACAATTGGAATAACATCTTCTTGTACTAAACATAATTATTTAGTTAAGGATATAAATGATGTAGAGAGAACAATTGCTGAGGGTTTTTATATTGCTAGAACAGGTAGACCTGGACCAGTAGTTATTGATTTACCAAAAGATATCCAAAATTCAGTAACAAATTTTAAAGCTATTAAAGTTAATAGTATGAATTCATATAAACCATTAAAGAGAGCCAAATTAAATAATATTAAATTAGCAATAGATATACTGCTTAAAGCTAAAAAACCAATAATTTACTCAGGTGGAGGTGTGATAAATTCAGGGGTAAAAGCATCATCTATTTTAACTAAATTAGTAAATTATCTTAATATTCCAATAACGCAGACTTTAATGGGTTTGGGAGCAGTATCTGCAGAAAATAAAAATTTTTTGGGGATGCTTGGTATGCATGGTACTTATGAAGCAAATATGGCTATGCATGATTGTGATGTAATGCTTTGTGTGGGTGCTAGGTTTGATGATAGAATAACGGGTAATTTAAAATACTTTTCTCCAAATTCTAAAAAAATACATATTGATATTGATCCATCTTCAATAAATAAAAATGTTAAAGTTGATATATCTCTAATAGGAGATTGTTATTATGTTCTGGATGCGATTTTTAAGGAATTAAAATTAAATAAAAATAAACTGGATGATAAGAGTATTAATAAATGGTGGAATAAAATTAATAAGTGGAAGAAAAAAGATTGTTTATCTTTTACTGACTCTAAAAATATTATTAAACCTCAAAAAGCATTACAAGTTCTTAATAATGAAATTAAAGATATGGATGCATTTATTACTACTGAAGTAGGACAACATCAAATGTGGGCTGCGCAATATTTAGATTTTTATAAACCAAATAGATGGATGACATCTGGTGGCCTAGGAACAATGGGATACGGTTTTCCAGCTGCAATAGGAGTTCAAGTTGCTCATCCTAAAAAAACAGTAATTTGTGTTGCAGGTGAAGCCTCTTTTTTAATGAATATGCAAGAACTTTCATCTTTGCGGCAATTAAATATTCCTGTTAAAGTTTTTATTTTAAATAATGAATATATGGGTATGGTTAGACAGTGGCAACAGTTCTTTCATGGGGGTAGGTATGCCGAATCTTATACAGATTCTCTTCCTGATTTTATAGCTTTAGCTAATTCTTTTGGAATAAAAGGAATGCGAGTTATGGATCCAAGCAAACTAAGAAGTTCTATTAAAGAAATGCTTGAGCATGATGGCCCCGTTTTGATGTATGTTTGTGTAGCTAAAATGGAGAATGTTTTTCCTATGATTCCTGCCGGTGCTGCTCATAATGAAATGAAATTAAGCGATAAAGATGATAAAAAAACACAAACAGCTGAAGGATTAGGTTTATTATAAATTTTTAAAAATAAATTTTAAATTTTTGCAAGGCTTTTAATATGGATGCAGAAAAACATTATCATCATGGTGACCTTAAAAATCTTCTCATTACTAAAGTATTAGAAGCAGTAAAAAATAATTATTTAGAGAAATTTTCAATAAGAGAAGCAGCTAGATATTTGGGTGTTTCTCCAGCAGCACCATATAATCATTTTAATGACAAAGAAGCACTAATTCTT
>Ga0114933_10006115_pt1 | contig 10759 bp, 9 predicted proteins | sample 4SBtaG_FD_89691 | JGI IMG/M metagenome (GOLD analysis project Ga0114933, IMG submission 89691) | Deep subsurface microbial communities from Kolumbo volcano to uncover new lineages of life (NeLLi) - 4SBTROV12_W25 metaG | ecosystem: Environmental > Aquatic > Marine > Volcanic | place: Kolumbo... | reverse complement strand
GGTGATGCAAACGACATACTCAAAACAATAGAATCCTATAGGGAAGCCGGTATTTCTAAGTTTGTTTTGACACCAATTGGAACTGATGGACCCGACATAATGCATCAAACCAGAAGACTGATAGACGAGGTTATTCCCGTTATACATGGCAAATAGAGAAGAAAGCGAGTGATCCAATGGATGTAGCATTAGTTACCGGTTCAAGCACGGGAATAGGTGAATCAACGGCATTACATCTCGCAAGAAATAATTTCCATGTGTTTGCCACAATGCGCAATCCGGATGCAGGTACAGCACTACTCGAGGCGGCAAAATCCGAAGGCCTCAGGCTCGAAGTGCTGGCACTCGACGTGAATGATGCTGATTCTTGTTCTAACTGCGTAGCTGAAATAGTCAATCGTGCGGGTCAAATAGATATTCTGGTAAATAATGCCGGGATAGGTTCCGGAGGGCCTCTTGAAGAGGCATCTATGGAGCATATTAGAGACGTCTTCGAAACCAATGTATTTGGGGCTGTACGAATGATGCAACTTGTGCTGCCAGGGATGCGTGAACGTCGGCATGGGACGATCGTTAATGTGACCTCGGTCGCCGGTCGTGTCGCCAATCCCAACATGTCTACATATTCGGGGAGTAAGTTTGCGCTTGATGTGATGACGGAATCACTTGCTGCAGAGGTAGTTCGCTTTGGGATTCGTGTGGCACTTATCGAACCTGGTGTCATCCAAACTCCTATTTTTAGTAAAGGAAGTAATCCGCCCAACCCGGAGTCTCCCTACAGTGAATTTGTGGAGCGGGCTGGTCACTGGTTTGGAGTGCGTTTGGAGAAGCCAACATATCCGCAGGAGGTTGCAGAATTAATTGAACATGTGATTGTGACTGATGAACCAAAACTAAGATACCTCGTCGGCCCTGACGCTTTTTCTATGGTCCAGGCCCGTTCCGAACTCACTGACGAAGAGTGGCTTGATACGGGGCGAGAAATGAGCCTTGAAGAATATATTCAGTTACTAAGTGATCGGGGCATATCTTCCTATTTGGACGAATAGTCGCTAGGCAGTCTCCTTGGACAAAGTTGGCGCCATAAACCAGAGAATGGATGGAAGTACAAGGAGGGAAGCTGCAGCGGCGAAGATTATCATTACTGCTGTGAGTATTCCGAATGTGGCGAATAAAGGCATCGGTGCGAATGCCATAATTGCAAATCCAATCGCACTCGAAACTGCAGAGCCAAGAAGAGCGACCCCTGTAGTTTGACCTGAATTGATAAGAGCCTGACGACGCTCAACGCCTAATTGAATATCTTCACGGAATCTCATCGTGAAATGGATAGCGTAGTCAATACCGATACCAATTGATATTGCGCCCACCGTGGATGTCACCATATTGAGCTGGTATCCGAAGAAGTACATAAAGGCGTAGAGCCACGCTGCAACCATGACTATTGGAACGACACAGGCTACCGAATATCGTAACGATCGCATGAAGAATAACGCTACTAAGAAGCAAAGAAGTAGTGCTACCGGAAAAGAGCGAAGTAGTGTTTGGAGACTCGCATCTAATGTAGCTTGTCTAGTGAATGGAGGCCCGGTAAGTTTCGCCGTTGCATCATTTTGGTTGACCTGTAATTGTCGTTCGATGTCGACTAGGCGAGGCTCAAGATCTTCCTGAATCAACTGAATGTTTTTTACATCCCGTGTGTCTGGGAATTGCAAAGCAATGTAGGTTGCGATCGTGTCGGAGGTGATATCTCTCCATACGATCTGCCTGACCAGTTCGGGGCTATATTCCTGCACTCCATCTTGATTGTTTACTCCGTTGACTAGTGCGTGATCGATTGCAGCGTTTATCTGTGATTTTGAATCCGGTAATTGGTTATTGTCTTCATCGGAAAAGATAAATCCTGACGATCGACCGATTGATTCGGATTCAGATTTTGTTGCGAGTTGTAGAGACAGCATATCCAGCAAACTTCGTGACCGGACGATGTCCCCATCAGCGGTCCTTGCATATAGGTCTGAACCCTCCCGATCAAGATCATCTATACCTGTTTTTATGGTGCGAAGTGCATCTGGTTGAGATAGATCCCCCTGAAAATATAGGTAACCCGGCTCGCCTCCTCGTTGGCCAATATGTTCGTCTAATTTATCGATGCCAATTACCACTTCACTATCCGGATCGAAGAAGTCAGAGATATCGAACGCGGCCTTGAGGTTCAGAGCGGCTGCAATGGATCCAACCGTTATTAACACAGCCAACGGCAGCACTAGGAGTCGTCGATCTGCGAGCGCTACGATCAGTCTGCCCAGATATATTTCCAGTCTTGGTTGACGAGGTGCAGATATTAAGAGACTGTCCGTATCGGCATCAGTATTTGCTCGATTTGACCTGGCTCTTCTGACAATGAGAGACGGAATGAAGAGAAATATAACACTGTGCAACAGTAGGATGGCAACCCCGATTTGTGGCATGACAATTAGTAAGAGAACGGCTGCTCCCGCCGATAGCGAAGAAAGCAAGGAGGCGATTCCTCTGATCCATAAAGCAGGACTTGAATGGGCTGGATAGTCAGATTGAAATTCTTCAAGCTTTGTGATGAGAAGTGGAACAGCAATCCCGAGAATGATGAATGATACTAAAAGAGCAATGGCTGCAGCAATCCCGAACTGAACAATGATCGGGATTTGTGCCGTGGTATTTGCCAGAAATGCTGCTGCATCACTAAGGAAGGCAAGCAGTAATGCCGCAAATACAGCACTGAGCCCAACAATGAAAGCTCTCTTGAAATTTTTGTGAGTCCGTTTCATCGATTGATACCGACCAATGGCGTGGAACGCTGAATCAACTCCAAACGAAATCATAGCGATTGGGACAATAAAGTCATTTAGCAATGAACTTTCGAGGCCAATTAAATTGGAAATGCCTTTTAACCAAATAATGAGAATACCGATACCAACCGAAACCGTGGTCACCGCCCAATATGATCGTAGGAAGATACCTACAATCAGCAGCACAACTACGATCGTGAGAGCAATGTACGGGGCGGCACTTTCTCCTTGTTCAATTGATTGCAGGTTTACGTCAATACCTATGCCCCATACCGAGAATTCCGTCTGGTCGCCCCGCAGGATGTTCTGAATGTCTCGACTGTATTCTTCTTTTGTAAAATCATCAGTACCAAAGGGGACAATTATCGGTCCGCCACCAAGTGCCTCATTATCTGCTTCAACTGTCACTATCAATGCAGGAGCTATCCAGGCATTGAGTTCTTGATCGTCAACCGTTATGGCGGTCTGTTTACTGTTGATCGAGAGAGTATTGACGAGTGCACGAGTGGGGGAATCTTTTGCCAAAACTTGTGTTACGGCCCGTCGAACTTCGGACTCACTGGATTCGGATATTGACTGTTCAAGATTTATTTGTAAATTCTGTTCGACTGCATCCGCTACTGTATACAGCCCCATTGTTTCCGTCTTGGTATCCGGATTGAATTTCCACTTGAGTTTCCCCCCCTGCGGTGACTGCTTGAGGTCGTGGGTGACCTTGATTAGCTCGTTCAGCGATTGCTTAGTCAGAATATTTCCGTCGTTTGACTCGATGATAAATCCGATGAAAAATGTGTCACCGGGGAAACGATCGTCGATCAGAGCCTGAGTATCGAATACTTCGGCCGGTGGATCCGCTGATGCTGTACTAGTTGGCTGCATTGTCAGGGCAGGAATTAAAAGTATGGCTGTGATCGCTATGATTGCGGAGAGGCTCAGCAAGCTTCGTGCATATACTTTTTCGAATACCCGTACCAAGCTACATCTCCCCACAGAACAGCGCTTCTTAAAAACTCCTGAGTGAAATTTCCTTTTCAACTCTAGATGCGTAATTGTTTAAAGTCTGTTAATACATGCAGCCACGGGCTAGACTCGAATGGGGGAAATAATCTTAATGAAAGCTGTAACCTGTCATTCGACCGAAGGTATCGATTCCCTGGCTTTGCTGGATGTTCCATCGCCTCTGGTCAACGAGTCTCAGGTCCGAGTATTGACCGAGGCGGCCTCTGTAAATTTCGCGGATATATTACTGACTCAGGGCAAGTATCAGGAGAAACCTCAATATCCATTCTCCCCAGGACTTGAGGTAGCAGGTGTCGTTACCGAAGTGGCTGCCAATGTTGATGAGTCTCTCGTGGGAAAGCGCATTATGGCCCCACTTCGATACGGCGGTTTTGCCGAAGAAGTGATTGTTCCGGTAATCGACCTTGTGGCGATACCTGATGATATGCCTGCGGCGGTAGCTTGTACTATCCCGATCGCCTACGGCACGTCATATCTGGCCCTCGCCGATCGAGCTCGCCTCGCAAGCGGTGAAACGGTACTTGTTCTTGGAGCTTCGGGTGGAGTTGGATTAACTGCAGTGGAAATTGCTCATGCCTCAGGTGCGAGAGTAATTGCCGCAGCCAGCTCGCAAGAAAAATTAGACATCGCTCGCTCATATGGAGCCAATCACCTAATAAATTATTCGACTCACAGTATCCGCGCCGAGGTGGAGCATAGTGTTGGCGGTGTTGATGTGGTGTTTGATCCGGTCGGCGGTGACGCTTTTGAAGAATCTATGCATTGTGTGAATCCTGGTGCTCGAATCTTAATTATTGGTTTTGCAAGTGGGGAAATCCCCGAAATTAAAGCGAATCACTTATTGGTGAAAGACGTGGCTGCTATGGGTTTTAGTGTTGGTAAAATCCGCGAACAGTCCCCCGAGCGTATGCAAGAGGGTTTGCAACAGATCATTGAATGGTGGCGCGAGGATAAAATTCATCCGTATATTTCCGACCAATTCCCTTTAGAGGATTACAGGGAGGCGTTGGAACTTATACGCGACCGTAAAGCCACCGGGAAGATCGTATTAAATATATCTAACAAGGATTCTCGATAGTCTGTCTCGTTGCAGACGACTGATGTACCGTTGACCACAATGTCTATTGCAAAAAAATTAAATAATATGTACTACGGCTGGTTTATTGTGATCGGTCTTGCACTGGTGACTTTTCTTGATTTTGGTGCTCGTGCGTCGTTCGGTGTCTACGTTCATGAATGGGAAAAAGAATTTGAAACTTCGGTGGGTAGTATTTCTGCTGCCGCATCAATAGGTCTCGTAATCGGTGGACTATCATCGCCAATTTATGGAGGATTAATCGACCGGTATGGTGGGAGGGTGGTTCTGTTATTCGGAGCCACTTTGACCGGAATTGGTTACATTCTTCTGTCGTTTATTCCGAGTGTGTTATTTCTTGCTGTCGTTTGGGGTTGTGTCATCGCTTTAGCTACGGGGGGGATCTCGGTAGGGATGACGACAGTCACTGTTGCGCGTTGGTTCAGTAGATACCGCGGTATGGCGATGTCTTTCATACTGAGTGGAGCTGCGCTCGGTGGGTTGTTGCTAGTGCCCTTTTCGTCATATCTAGTAGAGATCGTCGGCTGGCGAATGACCGTGACCGTGTTTGCCTTGGGTTTCCTGACAGTCGGTGTGCCGGTTATCTGGAGCCTTGTCAGGAATTCTCCTGAGGAAATTGGATTAGAGAAAGATGGCCTATCTACTGATCCTAATCAAGAAGGCACTGTAGTTGAGACCACCTCACCCTTGGAAGTTAGTCATTGGAGAGAGGCTCTGAAGAGCTTGCCAATATGGAAAATATCCATGGCGTATGTGGTTTGTGGCGTGAGTACCTCGATTATCTCAGTACATTATGTTCGATGGGCCATATCCGAGGGCATATCTTCCACTCAAGGGGCAATGGCCTTCGGGTTACTTGCAGGCGTGAATGGAACTGCTCTTCTCTTTGTGGGTTGGTTATCCGACCGAATGGAACGGAGACTTTTACTAGGTACGGTATATGGAATTAGGGCGTTGGGATTTTTGTGTCTGGTAATTCTTCCTCCTACTTGGGGCCTCTGGGCTTTTGCCGTGATCGGTGGTGGTTCATGGCTCTCGAGTGTCCCACTCACTACTAGTTTGACTGCTGACATCTATGGTTTGAAACAAGTCGGGACCCTGACCGGACTTGCCAACTGTGCGCATGCGTTAGGTGGTGCCGCCTGTGTGTGGATAGCCGGAACGCTATTCGATGAAATTGGGACCTATGATTTCACGTTTATGGGAGTTGTTGTGGCACTAATTGCAGCCATGCTTATTTCATGGTCGGTTCAGGAGAAGAAATTATCTGTAAGATATCAGACGAGTCAATTGGAGACCGGCGGTGCTACAGCTAGTTAAGTTTCAGCTTCATCATGATGGTCCAGTTGATCCTGTGTTGCTTGGCTGGATACGTGAAGTCCTCGATGGATTTTTAGGGTCTGGCGTGGCATTAATTCTTGGCGTGGGAGTGATTACTGTTCTTAGTGCAGCTTTACTTATTTTCGTAGGTCGACGCGTCAGATATTCAAATCATTCCCAGTAGTTGCAATGACTAGATTTCATGATATCTGTGAGTCATAGCTTCTGGTTCGAGTGCGATCGTTCGGTAACCACAGGAACCAACGATAGGATAGCCAACTGCTCCCGTGGCAATTAGTTTCAGATTCTTATATTCAGCCTCTCTGTTGTGATGGAGGTGCCCGGCGAGCATGAGTGAGACTCGGGATTCCTCTAAGAGATTCATTAAGTCTTTCCTATGTGTGGGCTTGAGCTGTCCGTATGTGTCATCATCTAAGGGGTCCTCTAGGAAAAGAGGCTTATGCATAAAGGCGCAGATACTATGAGCGTTTTTAGCTTCTTGCGAATTCAGAGTATCCTTCAAAAATTCCATTTGTGTCTCATATTCATTACCAAGTAGGTCACTGGAGTCAAAGATTTCAGAATTCAGCCCTACAAATAAAGCCTCGCCTGCTACGAAAGAGTAATAATCAGCACCGAAGACACTCCTATATTCCTGTAGTGCTTCAGGCGAAGCGTTATAGAAATCAGGACAGAGGTCATGATTGCCTGGAACCAGCCGAAGTGGGATGTCATCGTTTAACTGTTCGGATATTTCGAGCAGTGCGGTTCGTTGATCTAGTTGATCAAGATTATTGATTAAATCCCCACATACCATGACAAAAGCGGGTTTGGTTTCGTTGGCTTTGTTCAGCACCTTCGAATAATTTTCGCTCTCGATAGCCATGTCGGTAACGTCGACCGGATACGGATTTGGGAGCTCTCCCTCTTTTACGAATCCGTTATCGATCCAGCGCTGCTGGCGAGTTGCTTGAGTTTGTGGATTTTCCTTAGCCTGATGACTCATCCATCGCCTCATCCCAAACTGCGTATCGGCGAGTTGCATAAATTCAACCATAATCTCCACACTCCTTTTGAGTTGCCTGTCGGTCCGAGAATAACCCGAATCCAATATGCTGATCACCAAATGCGATGAACTCGTTGTTAGGAATGGATAATTTCACCGGATGTTTGGAGCTTTAATTTGCTAGTCAGTGCTGGTACCTGAGCCCTGAATCGAGTTAGTCTGTCGAAACTGATTGGAGTTCTACATGAATGGTGTTGAGATAAAAGAAACACTTGGATCCGGAGGTCGAGTATTCGGTTGCATGCTCTCCGCAATGGGTGTTACTCGTTTTCGTTCTGCTTTAGCTGGATCGACAATGGATTTTGTAGTGATTGATAGCGAACATGGCTCTCGAGATCGGAAGGAGATCCAAGAGCTTTGTACTATGCTGCGTGACGCTGGTATTGCACCGATTGTGCGAGTTCCGATTCCTTTATCGCACTGGGTTGCGATGGCACTCGATGCTGGTGCTGCTGGCGTACTCGTGCCGTACTGTGAGACAGTTGAAGAGGTGCGTGAGTGTGTGGCTACTGCCAAATTTCATCCACTGAAGGGTGAGTACCTGACGAGGGCCATCACGACCGGGGAATTTCCCAGTGAGAAAACAAAGCAATACCTCGAGAAGCGTCATGAAGACAGTATCGTCATTATCGGGATTGAAAGTGAACCAGCCTATGAACGCTTAGAAAGCATTCTGGATGTTGGTTTGATCGACGGCATTTTTGTCGGCCCAAATGATATGACTACTTCACTTGGTATTCCTGACGAAGTTACCAATGAAACCTATTTGGATGTGCTCCGAGGAGTTATCGATACCTCAGAGAAGTATGGGGTGCCGGTGATGATCCATCAGCAGACTATTGATACCTCCAAAACTGCGATTGAGCTGGGTGCTCGTTTTGTAATGCACAGCTCTGACGCGCGACTTATGCAGGATGCGATGCGTAAAGATTTTGCAGAGCTGCGATCTGCAGCTGGAGCCGCGTCGGCTGAGCAGTCTGAAGACACAATCGAGACGGTATAGATTACAGGGAGGTGCCACAATGGCTGCACCTATAGTGACCAAGATAGAAGTAACTGAGTTTTCATATGAGGTACAGGATATTACCCCTCACGAGAAGACTCGTATCCCCGTGTATCAGAAGGGTAAGGTCCATAACGCCGTGGGACGTGTTCTCCAAATATTCACAGATTCTGGAGTGACGGGTGAATATATGGGTGGAAATGCTTCTGAACTTGCGGGAGTTGCGCAGTGCGCAAATGCGTTGCTTGGTAGGAATGCACTTGCTAGAGAAGCTTTTTACAACGATGCCAAACAGGCGCTCAAACAACAAGCACGTATGGGGATGTCCCAGGTGGATATAGCTCTTTGGGATCTTGCGGGTAAATTCCACGAGGCTCCGATATATCAGTTGCTTGGGGAATACCGTACGAAGTTGCCCGCGTATGCAAGCACGATGGTTGGGGATGATCAGCCTGACGGACTGAGCTCGCCGGAGGCATACGCGGACTTTGCTGAGCAATGCCTCGACATGGGTTATCCGGCGTACAAGATTCATTGGTGGCGAGAAAGTTCACTTCGCCGCAGAATCAAATTACTTGAGGAAGTCGCAAAAAGGGTGGGCGGCAAAATGGACCTAATGCTAGATCCAGCGAGTAGTTTATTGACTTGGGGTGACGCTCTGCAGGTGGGTAAAGCCTGCGATGAGTATGGGTACTATTGGCTTGAGGATCCGTATCGGGACGGTGGGGTATCTGCCTTCGGACATAAAAAGTTACGCGAGCTGATTAAGACACCACTTTTGCAAACTGAACACATTCGTGGTCTCGAGCAGCACGTAGATTTCGTCATAGCCGGCGGGACTGATTTTTTGCGAATCGATCCTGATTACGATGGCGGTATTACAGGAGTCATGAAGATCGCACACGCTGCGGAAGGCTTTGGACTGGATGCCGAACCTCATTCACCGGGACCATCACGGCGACATGTGATGGCTGCAGTTCGGAACTGTAATTACTATGAAATGGGTCTGATTCATCCTCGTGTGAAACGTTCAGCTCCACCTGTGTTTCTGGATTACGAGGATGAGATAGATAAAATCGATAGTGAGGGATGCGTGGACCCACCGACGGGGCATGGTCTCGGGGTTACCTTAGATTGGGAATTTATAAAGGCAAATAAGCTGGGGTCTAAAATTTATGAATGAACCTGTGATTCGATAATCTGTTTGGTCAGTTGCAGATGTCCTAAATGTATGGCCGTGTGATCCACTGTGTGTAGTAGAGCGTCTCCTATCGATAAAGTCTCTTCATCCCGCCAACCGTTGTTATTAAGCTCATCATTCGAAATCTCCATGACTCTTTCTTTAAGCAGAGGCATCCACGAATTCTTGTATGCGACGAGGTCTTCGACGCTACCAACCGCCAGAAATTCTGAATCCCTATCTCGGTCTATTCTGTGCCCGGTACCAAAAAATAGTCCCCATTGCTCAATACTTCCTAATACATGACGTCCGAGTACAAAGGGAGTGTTTACTTCAGGGATACCGACGTCTTGATTGAGTAGCTCTGTCGGGATGTTCCTAAGAGTACTCAGGAGCTCTGTTACGAGCCCGTCGGTCATGGAAATCAGGCGTGACGCCTCATTTTCTGCAGTCATGCTCTTGCTTGTGACTATCCTCGTGGAAGGCCAAGGCCTCGTGTAGCCACGATATTTCTTTGAATTTCGGATGTCCCTCCGCCGATAGTAGACGAAACGCTCGTGACGTAAGATTGCCCGATCGTGCCTCCCATCGGTGCGCGTGGTTCCTGCGGTCGTAGTTGGCTGTGCAATCCGATCATCTTGCTTGATGTTCGTGCGATTCTTTGATTCAATTCCGAGCTGAACAGTTTCGCGGCCGAAGCCTCATAATTAGCGATTATTCCGTTCGTCTGCATATGGACAATTCGATAGGCAAGATTAGTTCCGATCTCAATTTCGGTCATGCGATCGGCATACTCTAAACGAACATCCGGATTCTGCTCGATTCTTGCAGGATTTTCATTCGCGTAGGCGATGTGCTCTTCTACCGTTCTTCTGCTTCCAGAAAAACCAGCGATACTCGACCGTTCGAAATCTAGTGCTACAGCGAGGTGGTACCAACCACGATCCTGCTCACCAACGAGATTTTGTTTAGGAACTCGGACATCTTCGAAGAAGACCTCGTTGAAGCCGTGTTCATCACCCATATTGATGAGTGGTCGGACCGTAATACCCGGTGTTTTCAGGTCCAACAGAAACATAGAAATCCCTCGATGTTTCGGTGCGTCCGGATCTGTCCGTGCCGCTAGCCAGCCCCAGTTTGATCGATGGGCACCGGACGTCCAAATTTTCTGTCCGTTCACTACGAACTCATCCCCATCCTGAGTCGCACGGGTTTGTAGAGCCGCGAGGTCACTTCCAGCCCCAGG
>Ga0114933_10006114_pt1 | contig 10760 bp, 8 predicted proteins | sample 4SBtaG_FD_89691 | JGI IMG/M metagenome (GOLD analysis project Ga0114933, IMG submission 89691) | Deep subsurface microbial communities from Kolumbo volcano to uncover new lineages of life (NeLLi) - 4SBTROV12_W25 metaG | ecosystem: Environmental > Aquatic > Marine > Volcanic | place: Kolumbo... | reverse complement strand
TTTCCGGAGGTTTACATGGGGTAGGAGTGTCCTGCGTAAACGCTCTCTCAGAATCGTTGAGCGCTGAAATAAAGAGGGGCGGCGGGGTATATGAGCTTAGATTTAAAAGAGGGGTTCCAGAGAAAAAAATAAAGAAGATAGGAACGTCTAAAAAGACAGGGACCGCAATAACGTTCAAGCCTGATTCTGAAATTTTTGAAATGGTTGAATATAGTTTTAATATCCTGTCAGCAAGATTAAGAGAACTCGCGTATTTGAACAGCGGATTGAAAATAGTTTTAGAAGATAAAAGAGAAGCAAAGAAGGAGGAATATTTTTACAAGGGCGGAATTGCGTCTTATGTTGAACACTTAAATTCTACGAAAGAAGTAGTTCATAAAAAGCCCATTTACGTTTTGTCCAAAAAAGAGGGAACTGTTGTTGAGGCGTCTTTGCAATATCATGATGGATATAATGAAACTTTATTTTCTTTTGCGAATAATATAAACACGAACGAGGGCGGTACGCATCTAATAGGTTTCCGTAGCGCACTCACAAGAACTATTAATAAATACGCAAAAGATAATAATCTTCTTAAGAATTCACCGGCCCCAAGTGGCGATGATGTAAGGGAGGGGTTAACGGCTATTTTAAGTGTCAAATTGCCAGATCCTCAATTTGAAGGACAGACTAAAGGAAAATTAGGGAATTCAGAGATGAAGGGGCTCGTGGAGCAATCGCTTAACGAAACTCTTGCGAGTTTTTTTGAGGAAAACCCCAGTGTTGCAAAAAAAATTATAGAAAAATCTATTCAGGCATCCATTGCAAGGGAAGCGGCCAGAAAGGCCAGAGATTTAACTAGAAGAAAAAGTGCGCTGGAAAGTGGATCTCTCCCAGGAAAACTAGCAGATTGTTCTGAAAAAGACCCCGAGGTTTGCGAGCTTTATTTAGTTGAGGGAGATTCTGCTGGGGGATCTGCTAAGCAGGGAAGAGATAGGGCGTATTAGGCTATTCTTCCACTCAAAGGAAAAATTTTAAATGTAGAGAAAGCACGATTAGACAAGATGTTGAATCATGACGAAATCAGACATATTATTACCGCTATTGGAACTGGCATAGGTGAAGATGATTTTGATATTACAAAATTAAGATATTACAAAATCGTTATTATGACCGATGCGGATGTTGATGGTTCACACATAAGAAGTCTTTTGCTTACATTTTTCTTTAGGCATATGCGACAACTTATAACAAACGGCCATTTGTATATAGCTCAGCCGCCTTTATATAAAGTGAAGCGTGGAAAAAAAGAACTGTATTTAAGTGATGAAAAAATGTTCGATGATTTTATTTTAACTTCAGCAATTGAAGATGCGGATCTTCTTATACAAAATGGAGTTAATGGAAATCATAAGTCAACCAAAGGAAAACCCAAAAAAGAGTTGAGCGAATCATCATTAAGCTTGGACAAGAAAAAACTATATTCTCTTTTAGCAAAACTTTCAGATGGAGAAGAAGCGATGGCATCTTTTTCAAAACAGGGTATGGATATTAGAGTTATAGATTTTATCGCAAGAGAATTAATTGCAGAAAAACCAGAAATGAAAATTTCTGATTTTGGAAATAAAAAAGGATTAGATCTTATAAAAAAGAAAGTTTTGAGTTTTATAACAAATGAATTTGAGGATGAAATAAAGCCGGATGCTTTTATAGAGAAAGACGAGGAAGGAAAAGAAAAAGGAATTCTATTGCAAACTAGTGTTTCAGACAGAGAGTTGGTAACCAAAGTTGAACGATTGATTGTAGAGGGCAAAAATTTCAAGAAAATTCTAGACTCATATATTAATCTAACTGAGTTAGGTATAGGCCCTTTTGAGATAAAAAACGGAGAATCTAAAATAGAAATTAAAGAAAATACAGATATCCTTGAAGGTTTTAGAAATTTGGGAAAAAAAGGACTAACAATACAGAGGTATAAAGGTTTAGGTGAAATGAATCCTGATCAACTTTGGGATACAACCATGGATCCAGATACAAGAATTTTTAGACAAGTAAACCTACAGGACGAAACTCTAGCAGAGGTAGAAACAGTTTTTTCAACTCTTATGGGGGACAATGTTGAGCCAAGAAAAGAATTTATTGAAAAACATGCTCTAGATGTAGAAAACCTAGATGTCTAATATAATTATATCGCCTCAAGGAACCCATCTTGTCAGAAGATAATGATAAAAAAGAAATTGTAAACATAGAAGATGAAATGAGTACTTCTTTTATGGAATACGCTATGAGCGTAATTGTTTCAAGAGCTTTGCCTGATGTACGAGACGGACTAAAGCCAGTGCATAGGAGAATATTGACAACCTTAAATGATTTAGGACTAACTCATAATAAAGCTTATAGAAAATGTGCCAAAATATCAGGAGACGTAAGCGGAAACTATCATCCCCACGGAGAGGCAGTTGTTTACCCGGCTCTTGCTAGGATGGCTCAGGATTTTTCATTGAGAGGTTTGTTGGTAGATGGGCAAGGAAACTTCGGTTCTATAGATGGCGATCCGCCAGCCGCTATGCGTTACACTGAAGCAAGAATGACAGAACTAGCCGAAAGAATATTATCTGATATTGAAAAAGAAACAGTAGATTTTGTTCCAAATTATGACAATACAAGAACAGAACCATCTGTACTTCCTTCAAGAATTCCAAATCTTCTGTTGAACGGTTCCACAGGAATTGCAGTTGGCATGGCTACAAATATACCCCCTCATAATCTTAGTGAGCTTTGTGACGCTCTTATTTTAGTCTTAGAAAAAGAAAACATAGACATTTCAAAAATCTTAGAAGTTATGCCGGGGCCTGATTTCCCGACCGGTGCTATTATAAATGGAAAAAAGGGAATAGAAAGCTACTACGCAACTGGCAGAGGATCTCTTCAATTAAGGGCAAAAGCGTTTGTAGAGGAAGACGAAAGATCCGACAGGGAGTCAATAATAATTACTGAAATTCCCTATACTGTTAACAAAGCAAGGCTTATAGAAAAAATTGCAGATCTAGTAAGAGAACAGAAAATAAAAGATATTTCCGATATTCGAGATGAAAGCGATAGAGATGGAATGAGAGTAGTGATTGAATTAAAGAGAGGGACTATAGGAGAAGTTGTTCTAAATCAACTTTACAAATCAACTCAAATGCAAATGTCTTTTGGTGTAATTTTACTTGCTTTAGTAAATAATCAACCACAAGTAATGAATGTCAAAGAAGTGCTTAATCATTTTCTTCGTTTCAGAAGAGAAATCATTTTAAAAAGAACGAGATTTGATCTTAAAAAAGCTAAAAACAGGGCTCATGTACTAGAAGGTTTTTTGATTGCCCTTAAGAATATTGATGCTGTTATAAAACTTATTCGTGCAAGCCAAACTCCAGAAGAAGCAAAAAATGGCTTGTTAGATAAATTTTCTTTAACAGAAATTCAAGCACAAGCGATACTAGAGATGCGCCTCCAAAGGTTAACAGGATTAGAACAAGAAAAAATTGAAAAAGAGTTCGCAGAATTAGCTAAAACAATCAAGGAACTAGAGAAAATCCTCACCGATAAGAAGGAACAAACTAAAATTATAAAAGAAGAGTTGTTGGAAATTAAAGACAAATTCTCCGATGAAAGAAGAACTTTAATTCAAGAACAAACAGGAGAAATATCCCTAGAGGACATGATTGCAGAAGAAGACATGGTAGTTACCATTTCAAACACAGGATATATAAAGAGGAATCCTATTGCTTTATATAGATCTCAACGAAGAGGTGGCAAGGGTATAGTTGGAATGGGAACAAAAGAAGAAGATTTTGTTGAAAGCCTTTTTGTTGCTTCAACACATGATTATTTGCTTTTCTTTACAAATAAAGGAAGATGTTACTGGCTGAAAGTACATGAAGTGCCTCAAGCAGGCAGAACAGCAAGAGGTAAGTCTATAGTTAATGTTCTATCTCTTTCGCAGGACGAAGAAACTACAGCTATTTTACCTATAAGAGAATTTGAGCCTGATAAATATATTGTTATGGCAACAAAAAAAGGAGTTTTGAAAAAGACACAACTTTCTGCCTATAGCAGACCTAGATCTTCAGGAATTATTGCGTTAAATCTAGATGATGGAGATGAGTTGGTTAGTGTAGGGCAAACTACCGGGAGTCAAGAAATTTTTATTGGAACAAAAAGCGGAAAAGCAATTAGGTTTCCTGAAGAGAAAGCTAGACCTATAGGAAGAACGGGCAGGGGTGTCCGTGGGATTACTTTAGTTGGAGAAGATGAAGTTATTGGGATGGAGGTAGTATCTCCTGGAGAAATAATTTTAACAGCCACCGTGCTAGGTTTTGGAAAACGAGGGCGAATTGATGATTACAGGGTAACAAATAGAGGTGGCAAGGGAGTCATTAATATAAAAGTAACAGAAAAAAATGGACAAGTAGTCGGGATTAAAAAAGTAACGGAGAATGACGAGTTTATGTTGATAACTACGGGTGGGCAACTTATTCGTTTACGTTCTACAGATGTTTCAATTATAGGACGTGCTACACAGGGCGTAAGGCTGATTAGGGTAAAAGACGACGATTTTGTCTCAGGACTTGCAAGAATCGAAGAGGACAACAATCTTTAGGATTGTCTTTTTAATAAAAAATGAAACCTATTTCATATTTTATGTTTTTAGTAGTTCTAGTGTTATGTAATTCTGGCTGTACGACCGAGAAAAGACTTCCAGTAATAGCCTCAAAGTCTAAAACAAAAATAATTTCAACAAAAAAAACTTATATAGCAGAGAAGAAGCTAACTCTAAGCAAATCTAAAAGTATCCAAATTTTAAGTTCTAAAGGTGAGAAAGAATATAGAACAAAAAATTATAAATCAGCAGAGATTTTTTTTACAAAAGTTCTGGGAATAGATTTCGACAATCTGCATGCATTAACAGGAATGGGATGGACTCTTTATGATTCAAAGCAATTCGATAAAGCATTGGTTTTTTTTAAAAGAGCAAATAAAAAATATCCAACAGATGGGAGCGCGAGGCGCGGTTTAGCTTATCTTTTTTATCGGAATGGAAAATTAGAGAAAGCAAGAGAGTTGCTAGGAAAGCTAGATAGGAATAAATGGCCCGAGCTAACACAAATAGATTTAGAAAAAAGATCGTTTTCTAAACAAAAAAAGGGCAACTTGCAAAAAATAGATTCTGGGAAAAAAGGAATAAAAAAATATCAAGGACTAGGAAATAGCCATAATGATTTTTTCGAATCGCAAAAGCCTAACCATCTTAATATGATTTTCATCGCTGGAGGTGATTTGTATCTTTCAAAAAAAAGAAGATTCAAAAAAAAGAAAATTAAAGTCAAATCATTTTTAATGGATAAATTTGAGGTAACAAATTCGCAGTATGCTACATTTGTAAAAATTTCAGGCTACCCAGAACCTCCATTTTGGGATAGTGAGCAATTTTCAGGAGCACACCTCCCGGTTGTTGGAGTTTCTTGGCTAGAAGCTAAAGCTTTTTGTTTTTGGGCAAAAAAACGGTTGCCAACAGAAGTTGAATGGTCTTATGTTGCAAAAGGCGGGTTGAGAGACAGGGTATATCCTTGGGGAATGAAATTAAAACAAAGAAATGCTATTTTTGGTTTAGATCTAATTTCTGGAGGTCCTAAAGCTGTAGGAAGAAGACCCCAAGGTGCTAGTATGCATGGTGTAGAAGATTTAGCAGGAAATGTTTGGGAGTGGGTGCAAGAGAAATATAAAAAAACGAATAAAAAAACTTTTTCTACAAATAAAAGTAAATCGAACATGAGGGTTCTTAAGGGTGGTTCTTGGGCAAATGGTTCTTGGGCTTTAAAAAACTTTAATCGTACAGGTGATTTTGAGGACAGAAAATTACCTGTTTATGGATTTAGGTGTGTCAAAAGCAATACAAATTAGAGTTATAAAAGGAGTTTTGATGTGAGGCTTTTTTTGCTTGTGTTTTCTTTTGTTTTTTTAATTCAATTTACTGTTTTTGCTGAAGATAAAAGCCTAAATGAAGACGTAAAGGATAAAAAAGAAGAAAAAAATAAAAAAATTACGAACGACCTCCATTTGATAGTTACAATAACAATGCCATCTGGGAAGCTTGAAACTTTTGGTTCGGAAATAAAAAAATTGGAGATAATTTCACATGAAGATGGCGAGATTGATATGATACATTTGGTTTTAGGTAATAAAAAAAATGGAGGAACTCATATTTGGTATAATTATGATTTAATTTCGAAATTAAGCTACAAATTTATTACTAAAAAGGGGCGTGAAATGGTTTATGTTAAAATTTTACAACCATCTCCTCTTAATAAAGAATTAAAAACCCCGCTAAATCCACTAGATCCAATGGAATATCGTTAATTAAGAATTTTAAAGAAATCCTCTTTAAAAAGGAAAAGTATTTGAATGACACATATGAAAATCCTGAAATTTTAATCAGTCCCAAAGAACTTAATGAATTGATAGGCAAACAAAAAACGCCCGAACTCATAATAATTGATACAAGACCAACCCCAGATTTTTGCAATAATCATATTGAAGGATCTGCCCATTTAGATTTGTACGGGATCTCTTTGAACGATACATCTCCCGGACCCCTTAAGGCTTTTACATGGATGCTTGCATATTTAATGGAAATAAGAGGGGTTGATTATGACAAGACAGTTGTTTTTTATGAAGAAAATTCTGGAATGAGATCTGCTAGGGGTTTTTGGTTTCTTGAATATATAGGCCATGAAAACGTTCATATTTTAGATGGAGGAATCAATGCGTGGCAACAAGAAGGTTTTCCGGTTACATCCGATGCTTGGCCCTTAACAGGAAGTTTTCATGATACGGATTCCAGTAAACCAAAAGCAATTTTTCGTACTTCATTTACTCAGCACTTAAAAAAACCAGATCATACAAAAATAGCTTCAGCTAAATATATTTTAGAGAACATGGATCGTCATGATATTGCCATACATGATACTCGTTCTGAAGGTGAATTTTTCGGCGAAACAGTTCGTGCTGCAAGAGGTGGTGCAATTCCAAATTCAATTCATTTAGAATGGATTGAATTTATTTCTGATGATGGGTTTGTTAAGCCACCCCACGACCTTCGTTTGATGTTAGAAGAAAAAAAATTAACAAAAGACAAAGAGATTATTCCTTTATGTCAGGGAGGATATCGTTCTGCTTATGCGTATCTTATATATAGACTTCTTGGCTACTCTAAAGTAAGAAATTACATAGGTTCCTGGAAAGAGTGGGGAGATAGAGAAGATTTGCCAATTATAAAGCCTGAAAGATAGTTTGTTTTTTCATGCCTAAATCTAATTCTATTCAGAATTCAAAAGAAATAAATTTTTTTACAGCAGATTTTCTTGGTATTGGTGGAAAGATAAAATCTTATCCAGAAGATTTTATAGTAGAAGAAATTTTAATTAATCCGCCACTTGGAGAAGGAAATCATTTTTATTTATTTTTTCAAAAAGTTGGCATTAATACCGTTGATTTAGCGAGAAATTTAGCGAAGATTTTTAATGTTCGAGAATGGGATATTGGTTATGCAGGGAGAAAAGATTCGAATAGTTATTCCAGACAATGGTTTTCTGTAGCATGTTCCCATGAAGAATTTATGAAAAAAAAATGCAATTTAGAAAACATATACAAAAAAAATTGTGTTTTTTTAGGGTTTAAAAAAGGGTTAAAAAAACTAAAAAAAGGAGCATTAAAAGGCAATAGATTCAAGATTAAGATTAGAGATGTTGCCCCTTTTGCTTTAGAAAAAACTACCGAGATAATGCATTATTTAGCTTCGAATAAATTTCCAAATTTTTATGGCCCCCAAAGATTTGGTGTCGATGGGAATGTTTCTAGTGTTGGAAGATTTTTATTGTCTAAAAATTATAGACAGGCCGTCTCTTTTTTAGTTGGATCTCAAAGACTTGAAAATTCACAAGGCTTGCAAGAAACCATACTAAATAAAGCTGTTAGAAAATTTGAAGAATCTGATTTCCTTGGAGCAAAAGAACTTTGGCCAAATACTTGGCTGGCAGAACAAAAAGTACTAAGTTCTTTAGCGCAAGGAAATTCTAATGAAAAAGCAATAAAATCGATTCCATTTGTAGAGCGTTATTTTTTTGGTTCTGCTTTTCAATCTCAATTATTTAACGAGTGTCTTTCCATTAGGTTGGAATTGGATCACTTTAATTCCTTACTTCAAGGGGATATAGCTGTTTCCGATAAATTTTTACGTCCACAGTTAATGAGAAATTTGAGAGAGACAGAAGAGAATAAGTTAGATTTTTCTGTAAACCCATCAGGACCAATTTACGGAGAAAGAATGCAAAAGCCATTTGGTACGGAACTTGAGATTGAAACTACGGTGTTGTTGAAATATGATTTATGTTTAGGTAATTTTATAAAAAATCTTACTGAACTAGGTTTGAAAGGCGGCAGAAGATCTTATAGGGCAAGTGTTTTAAATTTCAAGGTCACTTCTTTAAAAAAAGATCTTTTCCTAGAGTTAGAGCTTTCTAGGGGAGTTTTTGCTACAGAGGTCTTGAAAGAAGTTATGAAAGTCTAGTTGTTTATAAGTACTCTTTTGTATTAAATAGATAAAGTTTTTGTTTTCTGTCGGGAGAGTTTTTTTATGAAAGTTTTTATAGCGGGTGGAAGTGGTTATATAGGTAGAGTTTTAGTGCGCCAATTATCTTTAGCTGGCCATGAGTGTAGAATTTTATGTCGGAATCCTGAAATAGAGAGGCAACGTTTAGCAGGAGAAAAAAACATATATCCTGTTCGAGGCGATGTTATTGAATATACGACGACACAACTCGCAAAGTTAATGGATAAAAGTGACGCAGTAGTTAATTTAGTAGGCATAATTATTGAAAAAGGGACTGCAGGCTTTGAAAAGGTTCATATAGAGGGCACTCGAAAACTTACTTTAGCTGCAGAGGAAGCAGGAATTAATCGGTTTGTGCAAATGAGCGCTTTAGGAACTAGAGAAAATGCAATATCCAGATATCATAAAACAAAATGGGAAGCGGAGATATTAGTTAGAAATATGAAGTTTGATTGGACAATTTTTCGGCCATCCATAGTTTTTGGAGAAGAAGATGAATTTGTAAATGTTTTCGCTAAAATGGCACGTTTGCTTCCTGTTTTACCTCTAATAGGGGGTGGGCATGGAAAATTACAACCTATATGGGTAGAAGATGTTTGTCATTGTTTTGTTAAATCTTTAGTTTTACCAGAAACTTATGGGAAAACTTATTTGCAGGGAGGTGACGAAGCTTTTTCTCTAAAAGAACTTATTCAATCAATAGTAAGTTCTATGGGTAAAAAGAGATTTTTAGCCCCACTTCCATTCCCAATTGCAAGAATTCAGGCGAAGCTTTTTAATTTATTGCCTATTAAACCACCATTTACAGAAGATCAAATTACAATGTTAAAAGAAGATAATGTTTGTGATTCGTCTGAAATGAAAGAGGTTTTCAAAATCCAGCCACTTTCACTCCGAAAATACTTAGAAAAAAAATTTAGAAAGTGAAATTGAAAAATATTTTTAGATCTTTTTTTGGATTGAATCAATAATCTGTTTTTGAGCACTTGAAATTCCTTCTCCAGACAGACCCTCTTTTTTAACCCACCTTCCATCACATGATTTAGATTTAATAGATTGTATTGAAACTTTAAAAATTATAAATAAAATTTCTATGTGAGTAAGTTTTATTTTTTTTTCAATAATTTTTTCAAATAAATTATTTTTTTCCATAAAGAAAGATCTGAATTCTTTTTGCTTTTGTATTTGCGAACAATTAAAAAAATGACCGTTAATCTCCCAACCAGGTAATTCCCAAAGCCCTTCAAAAAGGCCTTTGCTTTTTCTTTTTACCATTAAAAATTTATTGCCATTTTCTGCATAAAATTGGAAAAAGGTCATCAATTTTTTTTCTTTTTTTTCAGGTTTTTTTGGAATTTGAAGTGAAGTTTTATTTTTAGATGATATGCAGTAATCAAAAACTGGACATAATTCACAATAAATTTTGTTTGGCATGCAAATTTTTGAACCTAAATCCATAACACCTTGATTGAAATCTCCAGGTCGCTTTTTAGATATAATTTGATTAGCAAAGCTATTAAGATATGCAAAAGATTTTTTTGTATTAATTTCCCCTTTAAAATTCAGGATTCTAGATATAACTCTTAACCAATTTGCGTCAAGCGCAGGAATTTTTTGATTAAATGCAATACTCCCGATAGCAGCAGCAGTATAACTACCAATGCCAGGTAATTTTTTTAGATCTTCTTGGCTTTCGGGAATTTGCCCTTTGTATTCAGAAAGTATTATTTTTGCAGCAAGATGAAGATTTCTTGCGCGACTATAATACCCAATACCCTGCCACTCGTTCAAAACCTCACCAACTGAAGATCTTGCGAGAATTTTTATAGATGGGAATCGATTTAAAAAATTAACGAATCTTTCTTCTATAAATTTTACTCTTGTTTGTTGAAGCATTATTTCAGAAATCCAAATTCTATAAGGATTTTTGTTTTTCCTCCATGGCAGGTCTCTTTTGTTTTGATCATACCAATATAAAATTTTTTTTCTAATTGCAGTATGATCTTTAGAAGTATTTAATTTATTTTTATTCATATTTATTCTTTGTCAGACATTCATAATATTATAATCGTACCTTGGGGAGATAATGTTTCAAATTAAAAAAATTCTATTTTTTATATTAATTTTA
>Ga0114933_10006113_pt1 | contig 10763 bp, 7 predicted proteins | sample 4SBtaG_FD_89691 | JGI IMG/M metagenome (GOLD analysis project Ga0114933, IMG submission 89691) | Deep subsurface microbial communities from Kolumbo volcano to uncover new lineages of life (NeLLi) - 4SBTROV12_W25 metaG | ecosystem: Environmental > Aquatic > Marine > Volcanic | place: Kolumbo... | reverse complement strand
GCCTTCCTTTGTTCAGAGCGCGCTAGTTATGTGACAGGTACCGCGGTTAATGTTGATGGTGGAGTATCTCCGGTCGTGTGATAGTTATCTAGCGCGATGGCCATTTCCACGGTGGTGTATTGAATAACTCCTGGTCATGAACAAATGTTTCCGATGTATCCTTGTCGAGAACGATCGTGTTCGCCCCTCCGGTTGATAGAGTTGAGATCAAGGAGGGCGTGTGAGATATGACCCATATTTGAGTGTCTTCAGACCTTTTGGTAATTAAACGTCCTAGCGCAGGTAACAAGTCGGGATGAAGACTAGTTTCTGGTTCATTGAGGATCATGAGTGACGGAGGACGAGCGGTCATTAACGCTGCTACCCAAAGCAGGTAGCGCAATGTTCCGTCAGATAATTCGCTTTGATCGAGAGGCCGTAGCAATCCATTTTGATGAAAATGCAAAAAAAATCGACCGTTTTGGTTAGATGTTTCGACGTGTGTATTTGGGAACGCATCGTTTACTGCCGTGTCTAGTCCTTCCTTGTCACCAATTTCTATGATGGTTTGCCATGCAGATGCTAGATCTGCACCATCGTTTGCCAACGCAAGAGTCCGTGTGCCTATGCGTGGGATGCGAGCTGGAGCCGATCGATCGGATCGGAAGTGATCGTAGAAACGCCACGAGCGGATATGTTCTCTCAGGATTAGTAATTCTGGCGCGCGCTCTGGGTCGGCAATTCGTGAAAACATACTGTCACCCATAGAAAGGTGTTTTTCTATGACCTGCCATTTACCGATGCTATCGCGCGCACGGACGACATTGGCTGTTCGCTCGACTAAGGAACGAGAATGATGATATGACTCTCCCCGCCATAGAGCTTCGCGTTTAATTTCAGGATCGTTGTGAAATTTTGTTCCGGGAACGGGCGTTGGAATACCGTAGTCAATAGCGTAGCTTCCAGTATCGGCAGCAAAGCCAAGTTTTAAATTGATGCGATCTTTGCGAATGGTACCCTGTACAGGAACGCTGCCTTGTTTCATTCCCCCACTTAATGTCTCGGGGCCAGCCCAAAGAACGGATTCCAGACCACCCTCTTGAGCAAGGGTTTCCGCAGCGCTACCGTCGGCCGTATCAGCAATTAGTCGTAGAGCGCGATATAGGTTCGACTTCCCGCTTCCATTCGCCCCGGTAATAACATTCAAATTGGATATCGGAAGAATGAGTTCCCGTATTGATCGATAGTTCCCAACGGCAAGAGTTGTTAGCATCGCCTTGGTTTAAATATACATATCGGTTAGGTTGTAATCTTTAAGCATACTTTGGCGTGTACCTTCGTTCCATTGAGTGTCCGCTTCTCGTCCTAAAAATGGTTCGTAGATAAAACTTTCTTCTTCGGTGAAATATTGTCGTCTAGCATCGATGGCAAGTTGAATAATCTGGCTCCGTTTATCGATACGACTATGTGTATAGGTTTCTTTCTTCCCATTTAGTTGAGTTGTAGTGACGCCTTCAATCCGCCGTCTAGGAAAAAACCCCTCGTTAAGAGTGACGCGTCTTTCCGCCGATGTATTAGCAAAAGAGCCGTGAACAAGTTGCCGGTTAACCATGCAGACGTCACCACTTCGACATACGAGCGGAACTGCTGTTTGAAGACGTTCGGATTTATTTTCGGTAATCAATTTTCGTATATCGGTTCGCGATTTTGAATGTGTTTCAGGTACGACCCATACACCATTACCAGGAGTACTGCCGTACAGTTGAATCATAAAGTTAAATCCGTGCGAACCGAAGTCCCAGTCGTCCGCTTCCCAATGTGTTGTACCGTCCTGGTGCCAGGCAACGGATGGGCCAAGGCCGGGTTCTTTAATGAATGTAACCTCATTGTATGGAACGAAATCAGGTCCCAACACTGCGGATGCGACTGCTAACAGGTCTGGATGTCCATAGAGACGTAAACAGGAATCCATAATTTGCAAGTTTCCAGCTAGGTTTGAGATTGTCCAAATGGGGGCTCCCTCGGCTGGTTCTGGATCGAGCATTTTTACGGGATGACGGCCTTTATTTTTTTTGGTTCCACCGATTGGATCGCTCAATGGAGTAGCGAAACTGAATGATGGTCGGGAAAATTCGCTGCCTACGGCTAATCTACCGTGTCTGTCGGTATCGCTTCCGGGCTCGCTTGGTGCTCCGTTTAAGACTCTTTCAACGTCCTGGCGTAAATCGGCAAGTTCTTTTGTATTGACAGCGGATTCAAAAATGTAGAACCCGTATTTCCAATAGGCATCCAATATATTTTTTTTGAGGACACCGCGATCATCGAACACTATGGGACTGCGGTTATTGAGTGCCAGGGCTCGTTTAGTGCCGTCAGCAATGTAATCAGACATCGCATCAGCGTGTTGATCAGCAGAAAGAGTTTTATTCATACGCGTGCCCGCCTCTAAACGATTACCTCATTGTGACCAATTGCTGTTGTAATGAAAACAGAGTGACAGAGAAATGGGATGCCGTTATGCATAAACAAACAATGGTAATCGATGCGCAAGTACACGCGTATGAGCGGGATCATCCGGAAAGACCATGGGCTGGGACGTTGCAGGGTCCTGATGAAGTGACGGGGGATGACATGGTTGAAGCTATGGATGCTGTGGGCGTCGATGGTGCTTTACTGGTCTCCCCATACAGTATGTATCGATTTGACCCGAGCTACGCGCTAGAAGTCGGTCGGCAATATCCAGGTCGTTTTGGATTGATTCGACCCTTTGATCCGAACTCCACTAATCTTGGTGACCAATTGGCAGATTGGGCTCGCTATCCTGGAGTCGTAGGAGCCCGGATCATGTTGAATACCAATCCAACGGAATCGTCGCGCCCCGTGTGGACATCGGAACATCCTGGATTAAATAAGATTTTGTATAGTGCGTCGAAACACAACTTACCCGTAAATCTGCTGGGCTGGGGTGGACTTGATCTAGTGGGAGATCTAGCTAAACGTAATCCGAATACACAAATAGTTCTTGATCATCTAGGTTTACCACAGCCATTTGTTCCACCACCACCGGCCAGTCCCTTTAGTCAACTCGAGGAAGTTTTGGCTTTAGCAGAAATCAAAAATCTAGCGATAAAAATCACAGGGGCGTGTACTTTGTCCCATGAGCCATTTCCCTATGGCGATATTTGGCCCTATCTTGAACGGATATTTCGAGCATTTGGCCTGGGTCGTTGTATGTGGGGCACCGATTGGACACGGGCTATTGAGCTACTCGATTACCAGCAGGGAGTAGAAGCTTTTCGGCAGTACCCTGATCTATCGGATTCTGAACGGGACCAATTAATGGGCGGAACGGTGGAGGAGATATATGGATGGACACCAACCAATCTTGGAAAATAGTGTGGTTTGTTACGGTGATCGTAATGACTGGGTGCGCAACACGGTCAGTACAATTACCTGCAACCCCCGTGCCTCCACCATATATAGCAAGTCCACAGTCGATCTGGGATGGGGTTTTTACTGAGCACCAAGTAGTTCTTGGGAAGACAGCCTACGAAAATGCCTGTGCAGAATGTCATATGTCCGATCTCAGTGGACACGAGATGGCATCTCCGTTGGTGGGTGCCTTTTTTGCTTTCCGATGGCGGGACAAATCCATCGCTACACTATTTGAAAACCTACGGACGACGATGCCCCAAACAGCTCCTGGTTCATTGGGAGATCAAGAGTACCTCGACATAATCGCTTTCCTGTTGGATAAAAATGGATACCCCGACGGAAACCAAACCCTAGGGTCTGATGTTGAGAGACTCAATTTCTATAAGTTAGAACGGCCTAATAAATAATTTGAGTTAAGGCAGCGCGAATACAAAAAGATTATTGCCAAAAGTCGGTTTTACTTCAGGCGTCATACTAAGAAAGCTAGGAATTGTAGCGGAGGAGCCAGTACTAACGGCAATATACTGTGTGTTATCGACTGCATAGGTAATCGGGAATCCGGTCACAGGCGATCCTAGATTCACTTCCCAGAGTACCTCCCCCGTATTTTGATCAAAAGCTTTAAATCTTCCACCTGTGTCGCCTCCAAACAACAAACCACTGCCAGTTGCCACCAGGGAGGTGGTTGAAGTTCTTTGCTCATATAGCCACTGAGTTTCACCGGAGTCTACGGATATGGCGTGGATGGAACCTAGATTAACTTTACCGGGTGCTAACTCGTGGCCCACCGCCAGGGCATAGCTTACGTGTGATGCATCCGGTGAAGTAGTTGTTAGAGTGGGCATGCAGGCATTTCTTAGAGGAAAGTACATTGTGTTATTGATAGGGCTATAGGCACCGGCTTCCCAATCCTTGCCGCCATGCATATTGGGGCAGATTAGAATCTCCTCCCCCAATTCGTTGAACACTACTTCAGGATTTTCAGTTACGGATCCTGAGTCTGAAATGTCTTGGATTACATTTTGAAATACAGTAGGTCTCGCCCATAAGAAATCACCCGTTTCCCTATCAAGCGTATAAACGACACCAGTTTTTCCCGGAATACCCGTGATGACTCTTCTTTTTTCCCCTGTTTTAATTTTCGGATTAATCCATTGCACTTGGTCTGGTAGTGGAGAAACAGTGGTATCTACAAGCATCCGTTCAAAGGGATGGTCGAGGTCCCAATGATCGTTTAAGTGCTGGTAGTACCATATGATCTCTCCAGTTTCCTCATCGAGAGCTAGGGTGGAGTTATGGTAGAGATGCTTTTTATCAACCCCTCCTAACATGAACTTAGGGGCTGGTGCGGTCACCGAAGTACCAATGTAAATCAGACCCAAAGTAGGATCATAGCTTGGCGGCATCCAAGTCCCGACGTGAACTCGTTTTTCGAAAGGAACGTCACCCCATGTTTCGTCACCAGGTTCTCCAGGTCCGGGAACGGTTCGTCGACGCCACAACTCCTTACCGGTTGCGGCGTCGTGAGCAACGATTACACAGGCATCAGGAGTGGCCGCCGGGGAGCAGCTACGTCCGGATATAACCTTTCCGTTAGCAATGATAGGACCGGCCCCCTGGATGGCTGGATTTACCCGATAATCAAGTACTTGTGTCTCCCAGACAAGTTTTCCGCTAAGAGCATCGAGTGCAAACACATGATCATCGACGCTTGTGTCAATGATCAAGTTGCTCCATAAGGCAATGTTACGGTTATTTGTGGACAAGTAACCTAAATACTTGTTCGCATCTTTGGGGACGGCCCGTCTATGTTCCCAAATAAGATCGCCGGTTTTTGCATTAAGCGCCTGAATGACGTCATTTGGGTTAGGCATGTACAACACACCGTTATAGGCTAGAGGAGTACCTGTTTGGCTGCCGTTTGTTAAGGCACGCGTCCACACCATCCGGAGCTTCTTAACATTTTTCTTATTAATACTTGTTAGGGGGCTGTATCCCCATGTATTGAGAGTTCGGCGCCACATCAGCCAGTCTTCTGGATTTGGCTTTGCCAGCATCTGGTCCGTGACTGTTGGAAAGTCTTGGGCGGATGGTGGCTCTGTTATCCCAAGAAAAAGGGAAACTACAAACAGAGGCACGATGCCCAGAAGATGTTTGATGCCCAGATTTTCCATCAATAGTCTCCTTAAGACTCCATATTTACGTGTGTTACTTTTTGAATTATAGGGATTTAGCTGAATTTCTGCTTAGTATAAAGACGCTATCGGTTTGGAGATTGTCAGGTGGAATAAGGGGACTGTTGGCCGGCTTTACAGCGATAGTGTTCCCGGTCGAGGGATCGAACCATGTGATGGTATGGTCTTGGAAATTATCGATGGGAATTGCCATAGGCTTTTCTAGATAACCCACGGTTGTATCACTTATAGACGATTTTGCGAGATGCAAGCCGTCTAGGGTAGTTGGAGCGGGAGTCAGACGATGCCAGTCGATTTTTTCTAGAATAGAACGCATAGAGGTGGCGATCTCTGAAGCGCCGTTTCTGTGGATATCTGTTTCCCAGTCGAAAAGATTTAGCCAGAGTGTCCATGCGCCGTAGCCCTCGCCAAAACCGCCGCCAAGTCGAGCGGCCCAATAGTGGGCGCGAAAAGCGGGTGTCGAACCTTTTTGATGGATTCCGAATACGCCGCCCATTTTGTCGTGTTCGTACCACGTTTCACAAAGAAAGGTCGGTACCGATGGTGTTATGGAGTGGTCCTGAGTTATGAGCGATAGCATATCTTCAGTTGTGCCTCGCGCTTGAATGGAATGAAAATCCAAAATTCCGGTAGATCCTGCCGCTAAATGGTTGGAGCTACTACGGCCGCTTCGGGGGTGCATGGTCATTAATTGTTTTGCGCCGACTTCGCGTATTCCTTTGCCCATGGCTTGGTAACCGGACAGGCTGACTTTCGCTTCATCGCCGCCGAGAACCCAGATAATGTTGGGTTGAGTTTTGTAACGAGTACCAACGAATTGGCCGAAGACGCGATGGTCATTCGTTGTTACGTCACGACTGAAATTGCTGGCCCACAATGGAATAAAGTAGGCGGCCATCCCTTGTGTTGCCATATAGTCTAGGACTTGATCCACATGCACCCAGTAATCTTCGATTGGCTGATCGAATTGCACTGATTTTGTGCTGGGTTCCTGATTGGGTGCAAAAGCAAAGGGTGCGAAACCTTCAGCGTTGACACGTGATTGTCCGATTTGACCTTCAAAGTCCCAGTTTGCGGCAGTGTCGTCGAAAGACCAAGGGGTGGCTACCAACTGTAATGCGGTAAAGCCCTGCGCTGATCGGTAGTCGATGTAGGACTTGGTCTCGCCGAGGGATAAAGAAGCAAGAAGCTGCCACGGTGTGTCCGCTACGTAGTAGAATGGTTTCCCATCTGCATAGGTCAAATGCCGACCGGATTCGGATAGTGATAAGGGCGCGCTGATTGGTATTTTACTAAACGTAGAGTGTTGTTCGTTTCCGGTCATCGCTAAAGTGGGCAGAAGCGTCAAACATAGACACCAAATGGACCCTTTCACGCGCATTCTCGTTTATGACAATAGGGTTAGCCTATCACCAGAGGAGTATCCACCGTCAAATTAGGGTAGGTGCTCATGTATATATTTTTGACACGACATTTCAGTCATTATCCTATGCTCATTATCGAGCACAGATAAGAAAGGATTGACGTAACGTGGATCAATACTATGCGGCGGCCTGTCAAACAGATTTTCCAGCCCCGTCTAATAGAAATACGATTGGCTCAAATACGGCGCGTATGTGTGAGATGGTCGAACAGACTATTTCTGGATACGAACCGTTTTTCGATGTTCGGCTTTTTGCATTTCCTGAATTCGCCCATTCGCCTCCCATATATAAAACAGTAGATGAACTAAGGGAAAAACTTGCGTTAGCGATACCCAATGAACATACCGAGGCATATGAAAAGCTGGCGAAACAATATGGTTGTTGGATCCAGACGGGAACCTTCATTGAAATAGATGAGCAGTATCCAGAGGTACTTTTCAACTCTACACTTCTCATCGGTCCCACTGGTATTCTGTCGAAATACCGAAAAGTAAATCCCTGGTTGCCGTGGGAGGTGCACGCCTCTCCCCACGACATTGTTGGTTATAACGAAGAACCTTTTCCTGTAGTCGATACGGAAATTGGTAAAGTAGGATCTGCGATTTGTTATGATTGGCTCTTCCCAGAAACTATTCGACAAATAGCGTTTAATGGTGCGGAAGTGATCGTTCGTGTTTCCGCGTATATGGACCCCTGGGGGACGGCCCAACCGATGGATTGGTGGACTATGGTCAACCGCACCCGTGCCCTAGAAAACAGTGTCTATGTGGTAGCAGCAAATCAGGGAGCGAGTCTATCTCACTATCCGCCGTTCAGTTGGCCTGGCGGCAGTATGGTGGTGGATTACGATGGACGTATTCTCGCCCAAGCGGAGTCCGGTACGGGCGAAAAAGTTGTAGTGGCTCCGATAAATATTGATGTCTTGCGCACAGAACGAGATAGACGGTTTGGTCATGATATGCGGGCTCATTTGCGAAGCGACTTGTATACTTACGCGCGCCAGGATTATCTTGATAAAGCGGGTGTAACGAACACCATGGAACATAATTACGAACGAATCTCTCGAGCCAAAGAAAAAATAAAACGAGGTGAATAGCATATGAAGTTCGGTGTGTTAGACCGCTTCCGACAGGTCTTTCTTTTTTTGAGTACGCATTTATTTTTGCTGCTGTTGATTTCATGTGGAGAGGCGAAAACTGACGCTTCCAGCATATTGCTGAATGATCGCGGTGTTGCCGAGATGGGAAGATACGAATACGTTGCAGCTTTCGAGACATTTTCGCAGGTTGTAAGGGAAAACCCCGGTTGGGTTGACGCACGGGTGAACCTCGCAATAGCGACGTTGAATCGGCAGGAAGAAGGGGATGAACTTCGAGCACTGGAGATTTTGACAACTGCTCTGAAGGACGATCCGGAGGATTCTCGGGCTCTCTACACGAGTGGGATTATTCATTCATACCTAGGTGAGCCAGCTCAAGCAGCGGTATTTTTTCGGCGCGTGACTGAGATCGATCCAAAAGACGCTTATGCAGCGTATTTCCTCGGCCAGTCACTTTTGCAAGAGGGATTATACGAACAAGCCGCGGAGTGGTTGGTCAAGGCTGTGGATCTTGACCCCTACCTACGGAGCGCGTATTGGGCTGGGTCTCAGGCCCTTCGTAGAGTCGGCCGTACTGATGATTCAGTGCGTTTATTGGACGAATACCAGCGATTCGCCCCCAATCCCGCAGCCAGAGTTGCTGGTTTTTCATATCGTAAAATGGGCCCTAAAGCTGAAGCCATCGCGACGACCCCAACATCTTTTTTGCTAGAGGAGAAACCTAGCGGGCCTCTGTTTAACGAACCGTTAGAGCTAGCGTCTGGAAACTACAAAAATGCTTCTGTTACCACCGTGGATATTAATGGAGACGGAACCAGTGATCTGTTGGTTAGCGGCCAAGAAGTCTCGATTTTTTCAGGTAGCCAGGGGCATTTTCTAGAGAACAAGGAACATCCATTGGTGGAGTATGGTTTCGAAAAGCAGGCGTTGTGGGGGGACGTAAACGACGACGGGTTTATGGATGTCGTGTTTTGTGGACAAAGCGGCAGTATCTATTTGCAGCAGTCGTCGAAGCAACAGTGGACGCGACAGGTGGAAATAGGTAAGGAATGTCGGAGCGGCGCTCTTTTCGATATGGATCACGATGGTGATTTAGATTGGTTCTCAACGGGTTCGTCTGGAAACGAGTTGGTTATCAATAATCGAAATGGAACATTTCGTGAAGCAGCAGCGGAAATGGGATTAGATGGCACGCATGGTAGCCAGGTACTGGTTTACGATCTGGATAACGATAGGGACTTGGATATTATAGTTGTGAATCGTGGTGCACCGAACGATGTTTGGCAGAACGATAGAACGTGGATCTACACCGACTTTCCTGGACTCTCTGATTTTCGTTCATCGAGCTTGGTTGCTGTAACGGTAGGCGATGTGGACGCTGATGGTCACGTGGAATTGTATGGGGCCCTGGAACAGGGGGGTGTCGTTGTATGGCACTTTGATGGAGCGAATTGGAACCGGGAAGATTACAGCGTTGGAACTGTCAAAGAGCTTGGTCTGACGGACTTTGACGGTGATGGTCGACCTGAGCTTCTTCTAACAAAGGATGACGGGATAGAGATTCTTGATCCGCTCGATGGTGACCTAATTTATTCTGGGCAATACGAGGCTGTGGTGTCTGCGATACCGGTACTTCTTGACGACACACAAGGTCCTGCTCTCGCGATAGTTCAAGAAACGAGTGTTTCGATATTGCCACCTGGCTCGGGACGTTTTGGTTTCGTTAATATCTTACCGACGGGAAAGAGTGAGGCCGAACAAATGCGTTCCAATATCTCAGGGATAGGAACGCGCTTGCGCATTCGGGTGGCGGGCAAATGGACTGTAGCGGCTGTTATGGACGCACACAGTGGTGGCGGTCAGAGTCATGGTCCTATATCGGTCGGGCTTCGCGGCTATGATCGAGTTGATTTTGTAGCCCTAGAGTGGTCGGACGGTGTATGGCAAACGGAGGGTGAATTATTACCTGGAAATCTACATGTTATAAGTGAAGTGCAGCGGCAATTGGCAAGCTGTCCCGTTGTTTTTGTATGGGACGGCGAATCTTATCGTTTTGTCACTGATGTACTAGGGGTTGGGGGGCTTGGTTTTTTTTCTTCACCCGGTCAATACGCACCGCCTAGACCGTTCGAACGGTACCTTTTAAATGCGAATGAGCTTGCTTCTCGCGACGGTCGATATCATGTAAAGCTGACAGAACCTATGGAAGAGAATGCGTATCTCGATGCAGCTACCCTAGTAACGATAGACGTACCTCGGGACTCGTACCTTGTTCTGGATGAGCGGACGGGCATTAACGGGCCGGAAGTCACAGGGCGAGCGATACCTTACGTCGAATCCGTTGATCCGATTCGCGTAACTGATCGAAATAGCAAGGATGTCACCGAACTACTTCTTACTGCGGATAAAATAGCACCTGATCCAGGAGTTCTTGATCGACGATTTATCGGCTTGTTAGAAAATGACCAGACTATTACCGTTGAATTTGGTCACCGCATTGACCGAGAGGGAGCTGTATTGGTTGCCGACGGCTGGGTTGAGTATCCCTATTCGCAAACCGTTTTTGCGGCGTGGCAAGCCGGCATCAATTACCGATCGGCTACCCTCGAAGCCCGCGATAGACATGGGATT
>Ga0114933_10006110_pt1 | contig 10766 bp, 7 predicted proteins | sample 4SBtaG_FD_89691 | JGI IMG/M metagenome (GOLD analysis project Ga0114933, IMG submission 89691) | Deep subsurface microbial communities from Kolumbo volcano to uncover new lineages of life (NeLLi) - 4SBTROV12_W25 metaG | ecosystem: Environmental > Aquatic > Marine > Volcanic | place: Kolumbo... | reverse complement strand
GGCGACGAGGTTCTTGGTCTGTCCCGGCCCGAACTCCAGGCCCACGAAGTCCTCGGCGGTCATGGCGTAGATCGCCTCGAGCGAGTCGAAGCCGCCGGCCACCAGCCGCTTGATGGTCGAGGGCCCGAAGTGGTCGGCCGTGCGCAGGGTCCGGAACCAGTGGCGGATGCCCGTCTCGACCTGGGCCGGGCAGCCGGTGACGTTCGGGCACTTCAGGAAGTCGTTCTGCCAGCCGAGCTCGGCCTCGCAGGAGGGGCAAACCGCCGGAAGCTCAACGCTCTCGGCGACTTGGAGTACCTCTTCCAGCTTGGGGATCACCTCGCCCGAGCGGATGATGCGGATGCGCGCGCCGGGTCCGATGTGCAGGTCCCGCACCATGCCCCCGTGGTGGGCGGTGACGCGGCGGATCGTCGCGCCGCTGACCTTGACGGGGGAGACGAGCATCACGGGCGTCACGTTTCCCGTGCGTCCGGTCTGCCAGACCAGGCCCTCGACGGTCGTCTCGGCGGTCTCGCCGCGCTCCTTCAGCGCGATCATCCAGCGGTGGTGGTGGCTCGTGGCGCCCATGTGGCTGCGGAGCTCGGGGTCGAGGGCCTCGGCGACCATGCCGTCCAGGGCGTAGTCCACCTGGGACTTCAGCGAAGCGGTGACAGCCGCGGCCTCGTCGACGAGGTCGTCGATGGATCCGAGCCACTTCGGGAGCTCGGAATAGGGAACGAAGTGAACCACTTGCGCGTCGAGCGCGGTCTGGGCGTGCTCGCCCACGACGTCCGCGCTGACGATGCCGACGCAGGTGTTTCGAGGGTGATCGAAGACCGTGGAGAGGTTGGCCTCGAACCACGACTTGACCATCACGATCTCGCCGACGCCCTGGTTCCGACCGCCGACCGGCACGATGCCCCGCTCGAAGGCGTAGGTGATGTCGTTGCCGACCCGGCCGTTCCCGCGGGTCGCGAAGACCCCGCCGACATCTCTTCCGGCGAGTCCGTCGAGCTTGGGCGTAATGCGTACCTGGATGTCCTCGAGCCCGATCTCGGCGGCCGCCTTCTTGACCCGGTCGACCCAGGCCTGGAGCGCCTCGACGGTGTAGGCCTTCTCGGTCGAGAGCATCGGCTCCGCGTGCCGCACCTTGCCCGCCCCGAACTGCGCCTCGGGCTCGACGGCGTGCAGGAAGGGATGCTGCGGAGAGAGCCCGCGCAGCTCCTCGGTCAGCTCGTCGTACTCCAGGTCCGTGACCTCGGGCTCGCCGGCCCGGTAGGCCTCGTTGTAGCGGGTGAGCAGACCGACCAGCTCGGCGATCCGGTCGTGGGACTCAAACAGGGTTCCAGCCACGCTTCACTCCCTTGACGATCATGGCTTCTGCGAGCTCATTGGCCTGGGCCTCCGTGGGCGCCAGGCGCACCTCGCGCTTGAGCGGGTCCTTCCGGCCGGGGCTGTAGTCGGTCCAGTGCACGACGAAGGAGGGGAAGAGCGGGTCCACGGACTCCTTGTTCGTCTTCCACACGACCAGCTTGCGCACGGCCAGCTGTCCCTTGGTCTCCTTCGCCCAGACCTCGCGGCGCAGGACGGTCGAGCGGGGCAAGGTGACCGCCGTGGCCTCCTCGTCGAGGTCCTCGAGCACGCAGCGCTCCAGCACCTGCGATGCGCGAATGTCGAGCGTATTCACGCCCTTGTCCTCGCGCCGGCGGGTGAACACCGGGTGCAGGATCGAGACGCCGTTCATCGGCCGCTGGGCGAGCCAGTGGCCCTCGCCGTACTCCAGGACGAAGCGCTGGATGGGGCGGGAGTTGGCGTCGCCGCTCTGGATGTCCGAGACGCGGACCTCGATGACGTGCTTGGGCTCGACGAAGCGGTACAAGGCCCCGCTCGAGCTGGGATAGCGGTAGTTCGACTCGGCGGTATCGGGGGCCAGGAGCGCGTGGAACTGCGCGCGGATGTCGTCGCCGCCGAAGTTGCCGACGCTGCCGAGGATCTGGAACTGCCCGTTCTCGCGCATCAAGGCCAGGAGCACCGACCGACACAGATCCCGGCCGTCATCGCCGACGCGCTCGGTGTAGCCGATGATGCAGGCGTCCAGGTAGAAGGCGGGCTTGACCTTGAAGATGCGGTGGTCGCCGGCCCGCACGACCAGCCCCTCGGCCTTGCCGCCCTCGGCCCACTCGCCGAAGAGGCGCTCGACCTCGGCCGTACCTGACACGATCTCCGTCTTGACGCACTGGACGCGCTTGCCGCCAGCGCAGAGCTCCTGGAGCACGGGGAAGCGGTTCTCGTACTCGGCCGGAGCCTCTTCTTCGCCGCTGGTGCCCCCCTTCATCAGGTCGAAGACGAAGAAGCCCAGGCGCGCCACCTCGCCGCCGTGCAGCGCCGCGCCGACGTCGCCGACCCGGGGGCGGCCCTCCTTCCGCAGGGCGAAGAGCTCGCCCGCGAGGATCGTCCGCGTCTTGCAACGGGGCAAGATCGTTCGCTTTGCCTCCTGGATGAAGGGGATGTCACCGTAGAGCACACGATGCCGCGGGGAGACGAGGTAGACCTCGTCGCCGTCGAGCACCATCATCCAGAGTTCGCCGTCGATCTTGGGCGAGACGTGCAGCTTGCCAGGCGGCAGCTGGATCAATTCGTCGGGGGTCAGGGCCCGGTAGCGGGAGGCGACGGCGCGCTTGTAGGCCACGACATGAGAGGCCAGGTCGGGGTCGGTCACGCTGCCGATGGGGCAGAGGAAGCCATCGCCGATCGGCTTGGCGTGCTCGGTGGTGTAGGGGATCACGCTCCCTCCGGCCGCTTGAGTTCCATGTTCGACAGGTGAAGCAGGAGTCTGTATTTGGTCCCGTCGACCCGCCCCTCGAGGAAGCCGTGCCAGGGGCTGCCGTTGACGTTCAGGATCAGGGGCTGGCGGCCCTTCGGACCCGCGCCCATGCGCATGACCGCGTCGTCCTCGTCGAGCATCTTCGCCATCGCGTACAGATAGTCGTAGGTCAGGCCGTCGGTGTGCCGGAGCTGCAGCGTGCGACCGAAGACGAAGCTCCGGACGACCTCGCCCCGCTTCATCAGCTTGCCGGTCCACCGCAAGGGCAGCTCGTCGTTCACGTTGGCGGGGGTGTCCTGGGGGCTGCGCCGCTCCCGCTCTTCTCCGCCCGGGCCCTGGATGATCTCGATGATCTCGGGCGCCGCGTAGAGCACCTCGCCCCGGGCGGACAGCTGGACCACGTTGGTCTCGCCGATGGCTCGCCCGACGGCCTCGACGTCGATCTCGGGATCGCCGTCGATCAGGGCCTGGGCGTAGTCCTCGCCGTGCTTCGCCTGCATGGCGGGGTGCAGGCCCTCGTCGGTGGTCGCGAGGAAGCGTCGGAAGCGCACGTCCTTGCCCGGGAGCCCCTTCTTCGGGGGCCTCGGCGCCTTGATGGGTTGGAACTGGACGGTGGCGTCCCGTCCCTCGCTGTTGGTGAGGTGGATGTTCCTGAGAACCGCCGGCATGGGCGCCCTCCTTAGAAGAAGTCGAAGTCGAGGTCGTCGCTGTCGTCGTCGTCGATGTCCTCGACGAGCGGCGGGGCCTGGTCGAGGTCCAGCCACGGCGGGTCGGTCATCGTGCCGACCAGCGCGAAGACGCCCTGGTCGTTTCGGACCAGGAAGCCCGCTTCGGAGCGGTAGTCCGGGCGGTAGTTGAACTGGAACTCCAGCACGCCGCCCATCAGCGCGGCCTCGAGGCCGGGATCCAGGTCCTCGGCGTCCAGGGCGTAGACCGCCTGCAGCCGCATGTCGAGCAGCCGCGAGGCGCTGACACGCTTCAGCGGCTGGGGCACGCCGAGGGTGCTCTCGACGAGCTCCATCGCGTTGCCGTCGTCGTCCAGGCCGACGAGCTCGCCGTTGGGCACCCAGGTGCCTTCGCTGTCGAAGTAGCCCTGAGCGGTCATGCCGCGGCGGATCAGGGTCGAGCCGTCAGCGGTCAGTGACGCCCGCGTGCAGGGCTCGCCGTCTCCGTCGAGCAGCATGCGGATGCGGCGACCGTAGAGCTTGGTCCGGTCGACCTTCTTGAAGTCGAAGCAGGTCGTGTTCCCATCGAGGGTGACTGCGATCTGACGTGCCATCCGTGGTGTTCTCCAGTGGGTCCCTATCCGCTTTGGCGGCCACTGCAGGGACCCGGGATCTTCACGCAATGGCGACCTCTACGCACCATGGGGACGAGGTATTTCACTCCCATGAAGCTGCGATCGCCGTATTGGTCCAAGAAGCTCCCGGCGGACCGGGCCGACACCGCCTGGGACGCCATCGTCATCGGCTCCGGCATGGGGGGCATGACCACCGCTGCGCTCCTCGCCCGACTGGGTCGCAAGGTGCTGGTGCTCGAGCAGCACTACATCCCCGGGGGCTTCACCCACGCCTTCTCGCGCAAGGGCTGGACCTGGGACGTGGGCGTGCACGCCGTCGGCGAGGTCACCGAGCACACGATGCCGGGCCGCCTGCTCAAGGACCTGACCGGCGGCCGCCTCGAGTGGGCCTCGCTCGGCGAGGTCTACGACGAGTTCTACTGGCCCGAGGGCTTCCGGATCGACTTCCCGAACACCCCCGACAAGTTCCGCCAGAACCTGATCAACGCCTTCCCCGACGAGGTCGAGGCCATCGACACCTACCTGCGCTACGTCCGCGAGGTCGGCGGGCACATGAAGGGCTACTACCTGGCCCGGATCGTGCCGGACATGGCCTCGACGCCGGCGGAGTGGCTCTTCGCCCGCAAGGCCCGCGAGTGGTTCCTCAAGAGCACCGACGAGGTCCTGGACGAGCTCACCGACAACCCGCAGCTCAAGGCCGTGATGGTCGCCCAGTGGGGCTACTACGGCTCGCTCCCGCAGCGCTCCAGCTTCGCGATGCAGGCGCTCGTCGTCCGCCACTTCCTCTGGGGCGGCTACTACCCGGTGGGCGGCTCCGGGGAGATCGCGCGGGGGCTGTTGCAGACCGTCTCCGACGCCGGCGGCTGGACCCGCATCGTCGCGGACGTCGAGCAGATCCTCGTCGAGGACGGCGTCGCGGTCGGCGTGCGTATGGCGGACGGGGAGGAGATCCGTGCGGCCAAGGTCATCTCGGCGGCCGGCATCGTCTCCACCGTGAATCGGCTGTTGCCCGAGGCGGAGCGCTCCCGCGAGTGGGCGCAGGAGGCGGTCTCGGGGGTGGCGCCGGCCTCGGCCCACGTCTGCCTCTACATCGGCTTCAAGGGCGACATCACCCAGGCGGGAGCTGGGCCCGCGAACAAGTGGTTCTACGAGGTCTGGGAGTCCGAGAGCGACTCCTGGGAGGTGCGCACGGACCAGGAGAGCTTCGAGCGGGCGCCCTGTCTGTACTGCAGCTTCCCCTCGCTCAAGGACCCCGAGCACGACCCGGGCGAGGAGCTCCGCCACACCGGCGAGGTCGTCACCTTCGTGCCCTGGTCGGTCTTCGAGCCCTGGTCGGGAACCCGCTGGCGCAAGCGGGGTCCGGAGTACGAGGCCTTCAAGGCCCGCCTCCAGGACGCCCTGCTCGAGGAGTTCCTCTCCCACATGCCCGAGCTCCGCCAGCACATCGACTACGTCGAGCTCTCCACCCCCCTGTCGACCGAGTACTTCTGCCGGCCCGTCGCGGGCAGCATCTACGGCATCGAGCCCACCCCCGAGCGCTTCGCGAACGAGCGCCTGAAGCCGCGCTGCCCCGTGAAGAACCTCTACTTCTCGGGCTCCGAGGTCACGACGGTGGGCGTCATGGGCGCGATGATGGGTGGGGTCCTCGCGGCGGCGGCGGCCGAGCCCTGGGAGGTCTTCCAGCACGTGCGCTCGGTCATGTGAGGATACGTGCTGCGATCTTCGCGACTCTCGCTGCAGCCGCGGCGCTGGCGATCTGGGCGCTGCAGAGCGATCCCCAGGGGCCCGAAGACGAAGCCCTCGACTCCGGTGAGGCGGCGGCTCGGACCGTCCGTCCGGGCGGCGGTGAGCAGCTGGCTCCGAAGCGAGCGGTCCAGGAGCTCCCGCTCGACAAGGGCCCTGTGGACCACCACACCGTCACTATGGACCTGCTCGAGGCAGCCGAGGACGCCACCGCCTGCCCGATCGACGTCGACTACGAGGGCCGGACGCTGATCCTGGACGCGGAGGGGCGCAATCCGCGCATGGCCATCGTCACCGGCGGAGACCTCGTGCTGACGGGGGAGCCTCGGGACCTGATCGTGGCGATCCCCGGTCAGGAGCCGCTCCGGGTCGCGTGGACCGAGGAGGGCTGCGGCGACGAGGTCCTGCGCCCGGTGGCCTCGACCACGGGGGTCGTGGGGCGGGTGACCGTCGAGGGAGACGACCCCCTCGTCGCGATCGTGTACGGCTGCGGGGGCTACGCCGTCTCGGATGACGAGGGGCACTACTACCTGGACGCGCTGCCGGGGCCTTGCTCGATCCAGGCCTCGATCGAGGACGGCATGCTGCGCGCCTCGGAGCGGATCGAGCTCGTGGCGGTCGAGGGCGCCGATGTCATCGCCGACATCGAGTTCTCGGCGATCCGGACCGGCGGCCTCGGAGCCTCGGTCCAGGCCGTCGACGAAGGCATCCGCGTGCTGAAGATGCATGGAACGGGCGGAGGAGCAGCGGCCGGCCTGGTCGACGGGGATCTGATCCTGGCGGTCGATGGGGAGCCGACGGTCGACTACGACCTGGAGCGCTTCATCGAGAAGGCGACGGGGCCCGTCGGGACCGACGTGGTCCTGACCGTGGCGCGCGGCGAGGGGACCGAGGACCTCGTCGTGACGCGAGCCGTCGTCGAATGAGATGGGCGCAGGCCCGTCGAAGCCGGCATGCGATCCCTCCTCGAACGACTCGTCTGCGGCGCCTTCGCCACCGGTGCCTTCGCGTTGATGTTCGGCCTCCTCGCCACCACGGCGACCGCCCAGGGCGACAGCGACTTCGACATCGAGCTGCCCATCGACCGGGAAGTCTCCTTCTCCGCGTGGATCCCCGACGGCGACCCGGAAGCCGAGGATCGCGACCCGATCTCCGAGGAGGCGGCCCTCGACGAGGGCAGCGCGGGACAGGGCACTGCAAAGCGCAACGCGACGCGCAAGGTGGCGAGCTCCGAGTCGGGCACGGTGGTCTCGATGGCGCCGACGATCGAGACCCACAAGGGCGCGCTCTCCACGAAGAAGAAGAAGAAGAAGGGGCGCAAGTGCGTGACGCCCACCGGCCAGATCTCCGAGACCTCGACGAACTCCTACGACGTCGAGAAGGTCCTGATCGACAGCTACGTCGATGACCTGACCAAGGCCTCGACGCTGGCCTGGACGACCTGGCACACCGACGCCGAGGGCGAGGTGGACGGCTTCACGGTGAAGCGGATCCGCTGCGGCAGCCCCCTGCACGAGGCCGGCTTCCGGAACGGGGACGTCGTCCACGAAGTCAACGGCCGTGAGATCGACTCGATCCCGGCGGCCATGCGCGCCTACCGGCGGCTCAAGCGCAAGGACACCCTGAAGGTCGACCTGACCCGAAAGGACGGGAGCGCCCGCCAGCTGCGCTACGAGCTGATCTGATCCGGCTCAGTAGAGCTCGCAGATGAACTGCTGGTTGTCGCGGCACTCGCCGTCGTTCCACGTGTCGTCCTCCCACACGTAGAGCTCCATGCAGTCCTGGCCCCAGCTGTTGTTCGGCTGGTCCTCCGCCCAGTTCTCGTAGGTCGAGGACGAGCCGTCCTCCCACTCCCAGACCCCCTCGTGGTCCCGGTCGTTGTAGCCGGTCCAGTACTCCAGCTCGCCCTTGCCGCGGATCAGTCCGACGACCCAGCTGTTCTCGGGCTCGTCGTCGATCGTGAGCAGGTGGTAGCCGACGCTCTGGCAGCCCTTCTGGGCCTCCTCCCAGTCCCAGCTGAAGTCCACGCAGAAGAGGTAGGGCTCGCCCTCGGTGTTCCAGTGCGTGTCGCAGTTGCAGGCGCCGTTGTCGTCGATGACGTCGGTGCAGTCGTCGTCCCTGGCGTTGCACTCCTCGTCGGCGTCGGGGTTCACCTCCTCCTCGCTGTCGTCGCAGTCCTCGTCGTTGGAGACGAAGAGCGAGGAGAGGCGCGTGCAGGCGTACTCCAGGGTGTCCGGGTCGCCGAAGCCGTCCCCGTCGGCGTCGAGGTACCAGGCGGCGGCGTCCACGGCGTCGACATCGATCTCGCCGTCGCAGTCGTCGTCGATGTCGTTGCAGACCTCGTCCGCGTCGGGGTTCACGTCCGAGCGCGCGTCGTCGCAGTCCCCCGCGTTCGCGCCGTAGCCCTCGGGCTGCTCGCAGCCGTACTCGGTGTCCTCGGAGAGCCCCCAGTCGTCCCCGTCGGCGTCGAGGTACCAGATGTCCGCGTCCAGGGCGCCCTCGTCGATCGCCCCGTCGCAGTCCCCGTCGGCGCCGTCGCAGAACTCGTCTGCCCCCGGAAACACACCTTCGTCCTCGTCATCGCAGTCGTCCGCGTTCGGGACGTGCGTCGGGGGTGCGGTGCACACGATCACCGCGCTGCCCGCGCCTCCGTAGCCGTCGCCGTCGCCGTCGATCCCCCAGGTCAGCGCGTCGGCTGCCTCCTCGTCCACCGCGCCGTCGCAGTCGTCGTCCACCTCGTTGCAGAGCTCGATCCCGTTGCAGGGACCCTCGTCTCCGACGGAGGGGATCTCATTCAAGCAGCCGGCGAGGATCACGAGCACCGCCCAACTGTATCCGCCGCACGTAGGGGCGTACCATCGCCCCGTGTCCACGCTCGGAGTCGGCCCCTTTGTCCTGGAGGCACCCATCGGCGAGGGCGCCATGGGTCAGGTCTGGAAGGCCCGGCACCGAGGCGGCGCCGAGGTCGCCATCAAGTTCCTGCTCGCCGCCCGCATGCGCGAGGACTGGGCGGTCGAGTTCTTCGAGAACGAGATCCGAGCCTCGGCCGGGCTGAATCACCCCTTCATCGTCCCGGTGCTCGACCACGGCCTGGTCGAGACCCCGGGCCCGCCTCCGCTGACCCCCGGCGCGCCCTTCCTGGTCATGGAGCTGGTGCGCGGCCGGTCCCTGCACGACTTCAAGGGGCGGCTGTCCTGGCCGCGGCTTCGCGACACGCTGCTGCAGCTGCTCGACGCCCTCGCTCACAGCCACGCGAGGGGGGTGATCCATCGGGACCTTAAGCCCGGGAACGTGCTCCTGGTCCAGGACGGAACCGCGCACCCGAACCCTGCGCTGCCGATGCAGGCACAGCTCACGGACTTCGGGCTCGCGCAAGCGCTGGAGTCCGCGGCCTCGGACCTCGTCGCCGGAACCCCGGCGTACATGGCGCCCGAGCAGCTCGAGGGCCGCTGGCGGGACCAGGGGGCCTGGACCGACCTCTACAGCCTGGGTTGCATGGCCTGGACGCTGGCTTCCGGGGTCCCCCCCTTCGGCCGCAATCGGCCGATGCCGGAGTACCTCCAGGCGCACAAGAGCGAGGAGCCCCCCAAGCTCGCGGCCAAGCGCAGCGTGCCGCCGGGCTTCGAGGACTGGCTTCGCCGGCTCCTGGCCAAGCGTCCGGATCAGCGCTTCCTCCGTGCCGCAGACGCCGCGCTCGAGCTCGTGTCCTTACCCGGGGTGGTCGATGACGACGAGTTCGGCGGGATCCTCGACGCGCCGGTCGCCAGCACGATGACCCTCGCCGCGCGCACCCAGACCCAGGCGGCGCCGCTGACCGTCGGTACCCAGGACCTCAAGCCGCTCTCCACGTTGCAGCCCCAGGACATGCAGACCCTCACCGAGGTCGTCTCCGGACGCGCGGCGACGGGACCCTTGCAGCGTCTGCACGCGGCCCCCCGGCTCCCCTGGCCCCAGGCCTGGCAGAGGCCCGAGCCGCCCTCCCGCTCCTCGAAGCTCGCCGGCGTGGGCCTGGGCGTCTTCGAGCTCCGAAAGCTGCCCCTCGTCGCGCGCGAGGCCGAGCGCGACCTCTTGTGGGAGACGATGCGGCGGGTCTACGAGCTGCGCCGGCAGGAGCTCATCGTGCTGTCCGGGCCCGCCGGCTGCGGCAAGTCCCGACTGGGCAGCTGGATCTGCGAGCGCGCCGAGGAGCTCGGCGTCGCCATCTCCTTGCAGACCGAGGTCGGCGAGGATGGGGACGGGACCGTTGCGCTCAGCCGCATGGTCACCCGGCACCTGCGCTGCGAGGGCCTCGATCGCAAGGGCCTGCAGACACGGCTCGCGGGCCTGGGAGACCTCTCCGATCCTCTCGTCGAGCTCATGCAGCCGGCCTCGGACGACACGGAGCGCCTGGCCCGCTTCCAGTCTCCGCGGGAGAAACAGGCCGTCATCATGCGGCTTCTGGCCTGGCTGACCCAGGACTCCCCGACCGGCGAGGCGCGCCCCCTCGTACTCTTCGTCGAGGACGCCCACCGCGGCTCGGATGCGCTCCAGTTCCTGCGGCGGGCCGTTCAGGATCGGGACTCCGGTCCGCTCCCGGTGCTCTTCGTCGCCAGCGTCCGCGACGAGGCCGTCGTCGACGACGTCGAGACCCGCGACGAGTTCAGCAGGGTGCTCCTCGACGAGGCCACCACGCAGCTCGAGGTTGGGCCCCTCGATCCGGAGAGCCATCGCCTCCTGGTCGGGGAGCTCCTGGGCATGGAGGGCGACCTCGTCGAACAGGTCGCACGGCGGACCGAGGGCAACCCGCTCTTCGCTGAGCAGCTCGTCGGAGACTGGGTCGACCGAGGCCTGCTCGAGGTCGGGCGCGATGGCTTCCGCCTGCGCCAGGGCGCGAAGGTGACGCTCCCGGCCGACCTCCACCAGGTCTGGCGCGAGAAGGTC
>Ga0114933_10006109_pt1 | contig 10766 bp, 15 predicted proteins | sample 4SBtaG_FD_89691 | JGI IMG/M metagenome (GOLD analysis project Ga0114933, IMG submission 89691) | Deep subsurface microbial communities from Kolumbo volcano to uncover new lineages of life (NeLLi) - 4SBTROV12_W25 metaG | ecosystem: Environmental > Aquatic > Marine > Volcanic | place: Kolumbo... | reverse complement strand
TTGCTCGGATCTAATTCCGTAATCGCCGATTGCGAACTGCCTTCGGCAGAATGGATAGGCGCTAAAATAACTCCGCTGGTTTCCATTGTTCCGTGCACAAGGAGATCGCCAGGCACTGTGGTCCCGCCGCCGCCGCCGCCGCCACTCGGTGCTGTTCCATTAATAAGAAATTGACCGCCCGCTGCCGTATCAAATACAAATCTATTATTACACACATCGCGATAGACAAACTTTTCAGTCCCACTTGCTATGGCACCTTGCCCTAAGGCTATGGAGTAAGAAGTCTGCGCATCATTTCCATCACCAATAATAATACCAGAAAGATCTGTGCCTTGAATAATTGTATTTCCAAGCAAAACACCGCTAATATCATTGGCACTTGGTTCTAAAAGTTTAGTTGTACCGATGGTTATTTCCCCCCACGTCTGATTTTCCTGAATACTAGTAATCGCATTTGCATTAATAATTGTTGTAGCACTAACATCATTTACAACTGAAGAAACGTCGCGGATCATCTTAATAAATGCTTTAACCACCATTATACTATTTAAGCAGAAAAAGTATTTTAAAATGCCATCATGTTATATCATAATGCAGATTACACCAGATATCAAAAAGGTAAGCAAGGTTGGATTTATAATATTGGTCCAACTTTACAATGTATGTATGGGTTCTTTTTTAATATTATTCGTTCCCCAAAAGTGTGGGGATGGCGTTTGCTTCCTTAGCGACCGGGTATATGGTTCAAATACAACCGCTATGTACTTAGGAATCACGATGAACGCAATTACATTTCTCTCCTTTCTGTTTACATATTCGTGGGAACTTAAGAGAGAGTGGTGGTGCATGAAACACTTGGATATTGATGCCATGGAAGCTATACATAATTTGAACTCAATCCTTGTATTCCGCGAGGATTTAAGTGAACAATTAGGTTACCTAAATAGAAACTATCTATATGCGCTGCAAACGACGGCAGCTGCCTGCACGATTAATTTTATGTCCTCGGCTATTCTAATTACGCCTCACTACTTAGATATTTCTACGCTTACAAGTTTTATTAGCTTTGCAATATTGATTATCTATAAACTTTGGCGCTCCTACTTTATCGGCGTTGAATCGAAAAAATATAACCGGGCTATCAGTGCTTATCGCACCAATGATGCGGTCTTTAATACAACTCATATGACACGCCTGCTCCATGGTGAAGATAGTTATGCTCCTGTTGCAACAAATAATGATCTTGTTTATCTTCATCAGGCAGATCCAAACTTTGCGGGCAGATATCATTGATGATCGCAGATATAATATACTTTATCAGGTTCTGACATTAATATATCTCCAAAAGTGAAATCGTGAATATGCAGGCGTTTAATATCCGTGCTTTGTATGAGTACTTCTAGTTTTTCTTTCTCCAGATATGTAATGAGTTCTCCGTGGAGTTTTTTGATAATTTCATCAATAGATTCAACATAATCTAGATCTATTTTCCTTGTAAATCCTTGAAAAACATTATGGGAATAAATAAATGTCCTAAAATTAGGCATTTATTTATAAAGACAACTTAAAATTTCATTTTAATCGCTAATATGAAGAGATAGAAGGAGAGATACAACGCTCCCGACAACAAACTGGCTTTGACCCCGGTATACAACCCGAAAGCCACCCACAATGTATTAGAAATGATAGCTAGAGTGAGTGCGAATACGGGAAAGGCATCAGTTTTTTTGGTTTTCCAGACCTTGAGGGCGATAGGAATAATACTGATAATACCAACGAGGGTAGCGATGATCCCGGCTCCCTTAAGAATTCTTTTTTCTAAGGCAGATTTTCCATGGAAAGCTTTTCCGATATCGATTTCGATATTTTCAATTCCTGCGGGCAATGCAACAAAATGCATATATTATAAAGGAATATTTTATTGCACCAAAGCTTTCTTCATGTCCACTGTCTCAATAAGCCCTTTCTTAATATTCTCAGTATTTTTTTCTCTCTCTGCATTACTTGCACCACCCATAATCTCTTGTATCATTTGGTGCCACTGGCACATGAGATCTTCATCAGTTAAATAATCGGGGTGTAAAGCTTCCCATTCTTTCAACTTTTTGATTTGTTTAATAGAGACATTTTGAATCGACTTATTGAGTTTCATATGCTCCTTGTCCTTCTGCCACGTATCTTCCTCCTTGACATAAAACTGCAATCTCTTCTTATCACTGCAGACGATCGGTCTCTCCGTTGGCTTCATGTCTGTCAAATGTTTTACGAAAATATTGCTTATTCCCTTTACATACCCATTATCCTTGGTGTATAATAAATCATCAATAGTAATTTTAACATTTTCAACAAAATCTCCGAGATTCATAGCACTTTTACAATGCTCATTCAAAAAGACATTGATTGAAATACTATTATTGTTATTACTTCCGACTTTTGGGATAAGGGCGGAATTTTGATCTAGAATTTTTTCCATCAGTTCTGTTTTTCGGCAATTATCTTCCACCAAATTTTGCATTATTTTACAAAGTTCAGAAACACCATTCGAATTTTGCATATTTTTCATTATTTCATTCGATTTCGGCATATTTTCCTCTTTGTGACGGCCAGTCACAACTTTTTCAAACTCTTTTTCGTTATGCTTTGGCTCATGGTCACCTACATCTTCCTGTTTTTTGTAGGTACATTTCTTGCGATGCCTAGATAACCCACTCCTAAATTTATAAGTTTTTCCGCATTCGCATTTTGCTGGGCGACTTTTGGCGAGATGGGTTGCCGCTTGTGTTACCAATTTATGTTTTGTAGTGTCTAAATGTTTATTAAAATCATATTTGTTCCTAGAAGTATAGTGGCAAGATTTACAGACAAATTTTTTGGCGACTTTTTTCGTTTTTTTTGTTATCATTTGTTATCCTATAAAATGGTAACATAAAAATCGCCTAAATAGTTTTTAATTTTAATAAAAAAATGGTTGTAGGGCGCCTTTTTCGACGAAATTTTATTTTTCTTCCCAACATTGTAATAAATTTCCTAAATCGCGAAATTTTTAGAAACCCGTGTGGAGAAAAGTCGATTTTGGACATCTCAAAAATGTCCAAAATGGCATACCCCCCCACCGGGGTAGGCCGAATAAGTGCAACGGTGCCACTTGTAAATTATTTTCTGAGCACTTAACCTTTAAAATCGGACAAAAAATCACGAAGTTGGATGTAGGGCGATGGTCTCGCGGAAAATTATTTTTGATTTAACCCTCGATGTATGGGGAACTAATGTGAACGATTGTTATAAATCATTCAAACCTAATGGAGGAAAAGTTGAAAACAGGTGAAAAAAAAAAGTCTGAGAGAAATCGTTCATGGACTTTTTTGAAAAAAAGTGCGTTTATGCCAATGTTAGATTGAAATAAAAGGGAAGAAGCTCATAAAATTAAAATTTGCCAGTTTAGAATTTGTGACGATATGCTCTCAGCAATACTTTTTTGAAAAAAGTGGATTTAAGCCAATGTTAGATTGCTTTCTTATGAGTTTTGCTTTTATTTTATAATTTTGCCAGCGTAGCTATTGAGAGCATATGCTCTCAAGTTGAAATAGTATATAAAAATATAGAGAGAAAGTTATAAATATATAATGCCGAAATGTGGAAAATGTGGTATTTGGGAGTGTTTTAAGGCATTGACGCGTAAGGATGAGTGGATTACGATGGATGTCTGTCATAATTGTCGTTTTGACGTCTCTCGTAATTATGTTTCGGATGTAGTGGTAAAGGAATTTATTGATTCCAAATTTGTGAAGGCGCCCAAATGTTCTGAGTGTGATGGGAAATGTTTTTTAAAGTTGGGCAATGGTGGATATTATTTTACTAAGCAATGTCAAAGTTGTATTGAAATTATTTGATATGTAAAATAATAATTCATTGTGGATAATATGGGAAGTTATTGTTGCAGAATAATAGATAAAAAAGAAGGTATTGTTTTAGCAGAGTATGATCCAGGGTTTCAGACAAATCATATGGAGCCGACTGCCCACAGCGATCGAGTTGCGCTGCTGATGGCCGAAGCGGAGAGAATGATGTGTCCGCGCCCTGATGATATCATTTAGTGAATAAAATATTTGTATAGTGTATAGATATGGCTAGACTCACAAGACATGAACAATTTGAAAAAATGATGAAAATGCCGGTAGAAGAGCATGGACGGCGTGCGGATGCGTTTACTGCAGATGCGTCAGGCGCAGCCGCGCAAGCGGAACAAAGGGAACTGGAACAAGAAGAGCGCCTCGACGCGGCGGAGATCTTCGCCAGGGAAAATAAACATCGTCAGGCGAATCTCGCAAGACGCCAAGCCAGAGCGCATGGGGCACACGCTGATGTATTACGGAAACAAGAAGCGCTTTTACAAACACAGGCCCAAAACCACACATTGGCTATGGGAAGAATTGCAACGACGAAAGCTCGCATTCATAGTGAGGCGGTCGTGCATGCGAACGCCCACCGCCGCGCGAATCCTACGGGCACGCGCACGCATAATGAACTTGTTGATTTTCATACTGCTAGATTATCGGAGGCTGCCGGTCTGGCACATCATAAAGTACAACATCAAGGCAAAACAATCAGAATAACCCATAAACCTGTTGCTGGTTTTATACCTGCCCACAGCTGGCTTGCGAAAACAATTAGAAAGACGCGAACTGGGCATGCCCATGGAACCAAGGGTGGTCGCCGGAAAACCCGTCGTCATCGCCGTCGTTCCAAACGCCGCCGGACGCGCAAGCATCGCACAAAACGCCGCCGGACGCGCCGTCGTCACAAGCGCCGCCATCGCCGCCGCCGTCGCCGTCGTCGCCGTTAACTTTTATAATAATATAATTATTATATTGCATTATTATATATGGCAGCAGTTTTTCAAATTGACAGAGGAGCAGAAAGTGCACCGCTTTCCACTTTACGTGCTCGTAGACCTGGTGTGAGCTCAAATTTAACAGCTCGTCAGGCAAGACTTGCGGATGTAAAGGCGAAGAGAGCAATTGCGCGCGCGGCAGACGATGCAGGAAAAGACGCGGCAAAAAAAGCCAGGCTCGCTACTCGTAAAGCTGAAAGGCTAAGAAAAAGACAAGCGCTGGCTACAAGACGTGCTGGGAATTTGCTGCAAAAAGGAAAACTCGACCAAGCTAAACGGCAGCTTAAAAAGGCTACAAAAGCCGGCGCGGACGCAGCAGCACAAGAAGAACATGCAGTACCACTTCACCTCACGGCTGCACATTTGCAAGCGACTGCGGCAGAAGCAGGCACTATAGCGGGTGAGGCACGGCTACAAAGGCGAGAAGGCGATCGCGCAGATGCTGAAACTCATGCCTTGGAACAGGTGCGGGGGCACACTGATGCAGCGCTCACGCATGCTGATCTCGTAGCAGAGCAGCAAAGACAAAAGATGAAATATGGTTTCCATACCCAATCGGGTAATGAACCTGGTTTCTTGCATAAATTAACTGGGCGATCGTGGCGGCGCGGCTTCAAGCGTGGCGGGAGATCGACTCGCCGCCGTCGCACCAAACGCCGCCGCCGGCGCAGCAAACATCGCCGCCGCCGCACCAAACGCCGTCGCACCAAACGCCGTCGTCGGCGCCGCCGCACTCGACGCTAATTATTTATATTTATATTTTATCCTTATATATATATAAATGTCGCAGAATTTAGTTGAAATGGCACGAGAAAAAGCAATGAAAAAGCATAGACCTACAGAGTTTAGAGAAACACAAGCACAACAACCGCAGCGGACACGTGAAATTGTAGAATACGAGCTAGCAAATGCGGAAAAAAAGTACAACGTTTCCGAGCGCGACAAAAAAGGTGCTTGGATGACTGCGGCTGCGTACAAAAACCAGCAGCGCATTCAGGAACTACAGGAAGAATTGCAGGCGATGGGTGGAGGTGATGACATAGTGCCACCAGAGGAGAGAGAAATAATCCCTGTTCCCAAACTGGACGCGGTAGGTCCAGCATGGACGCGCGGAGAGATTGAGAAGCCAGAAGGAGAACGTGATATAGGTGGATCTACAGAACTTTATTATACAGCTGAGCAGCAAGCGCGCCTAGGTGTGGATGAGCAAGGGAATAAGCGCAAAGGTAGGAGTGGAAAAGCTCTTTGGAAGACGGCGAGAGCGAAATCACTAGCCGTCGGGAGGTTCAAACAAGGACAGAAAGATGAGCCAGCAAAACCGCCTGCGAAAGTCACAAACGCGTTAGAGGACGCGAGAGAAAAAGCGGCGCAAAAGGCGCGGCAGCGCGATGCGGTGGCGGGGGCTCCCAAGGAGACTGCTCCGATAACAACAGACAAACCGCTTTTCGGTTATTTTCATCCGGATGGTGGCTTTGCGACTGGAGTGAGAAAGGGGATTACTGGTCACCCACATGGACATATAGGTAATCATTTCAGATCGACGCGTAAAAGATGGTTTGGGTTTGGTGGAAAGCGCCGGCGGCGCCGGGGGCGAAAGAGTCGCCGTCGCAAACAGCGTGGGGGTTGTGGGAATGGGCTCTGCATGAGTGGAGGTCGCCGTAGAAAACGCCGGACGCGGAGAAAGCGCCGAAAGAAACGCAAGACGCGGCGGCGTCGCGGGGGATTTGCCGAGAAATGCAACCATGCCTTTCTTTTTCAAAATTTTAACAATAAATTTCAGTGTACGGCGTCGAAATTGCTGAGCCCCAAGGAAAAATTTACATGTGGTATAGATGGATATTGCAAAAATGCCAAGCAAGCTGCAGCTCAACACGCTGCCATTAAGAAATATACTGGTTTATCTATCTGGTAGTCAAACCCTTGTACAACCATTCTACTAATGAATTGTTGTATTCTATCGAATCATAATTGGCTGCCCAAGGAAAAACGCCTCCAAAGCCTTCACTGGCAATCCATTTACCTAATTCTAAATTCATATTTTTTCCTACAAAAGTAATATTATTGCAAGTGTTCGAATCGGGATTGATATTGGGGCAAATAGGGGATAGTGAGCGCCAGATTGGCTCAGAAACAAGCCGCTTCCCGCCCCACTTCTTGGAAAAATATGGAACCCCTATATTAACGCGGCTCCGATCGATACCCCATGTGTCGATGAACCACCCATCTTTTTTCCAAGGCCACAAATCACCTTGTTTATTCCAATGATAACTCATTGTATTTATATAATCAAAACCACCACGATTAAGGATTGTGGCATTTATCCATGGAAGTATTCCCAATAGATAATTCCCGGGGGCGAACCCCCAAATACTGACATCACAGGAAACTTCTTTATCTGGTCCGAGTGCTGTTTTCATATCAGAGAGAAAGTGTGAGTAGTGTGTTGATTCTTCTGGTGTTACGAATCCCCACTTCATGTATTTACTATCTTGAAATTCATAATCCACTTCTATCCCATCAACATTACATTCACGCACCGCCTGTCCAATACTATTAATATAGTTATTTCGCATTTGTATTGCTTCAGGATTCCATAAGATATCATGCTCGGCACGCCCCAAGCCGCTCCCCCATGTTACCTTTACATTATGTTTATGAGCTTGTTGTACAATATGCTGAAAATTGTAATCTGTCTTATTACAAAATACACTGGCATTTTGATTTGTGATAGGATCACCAACTCTGATATGGGTATAAATATTCCATGGAAATTTTTCGAGAGGAAAACTCGGAGTATCCGTATTGCCGACCCACCACCCAACAGCACGCATACTGCTTGCAAAAAACAGCAAAGAGAAAAATGTATATATTTTTAATAAGTGCATATACGTTCTATGCACTTATTTTTAAGCATATTTAATTTGTTAAGGCGGTTTGTTGTTGAACAGATTTGTGAATTAAATTAGGAATATAAGTGTCTAGTTTTTCGATCATTTGCATGAACTTGGGGGTGTTAAGCTTATATTTTTTGAGTAATATAATAAATTGCGACCGAGATTCAAGGTATTTGGACGTTGTTTTTTGTATGCCATGTTTCAATACATAATTAACATTTTTATTATCTTCTGCGACATCATTGTAGTCGTCAACTAATTGAAATAACATACCGAAATGCTGTCCCATAGTTTTAAAGTCTTCAACGTCGAACTCAATGCCTGCATATAAAGCTCCTAGTAGAAAGGAAAATGAGAAAAGGGAGCAAGTTTTATATTTTATTAAGAGATCATTAAAATTATTTGTATTGATGGGGATATTAAAATATTCGCTAGCTTCTGTTTTGAGGTCAAGAAGCTGCCCAAGAACAAGGTTTTTACCCAATAAGTTACACCATTCATTAATAAGTAATTGACAGCGATTGAGTGATTTGTTGGTAAGAGCATTTGTGATAAGTCTAACTGACTCCGACACCATGTAGAGTGAGATAAGAATGGCTTCATGCTTTCCAAATTTAACAAATGTTGAAATTTTTCCCCGCCGCATTGAATCATTATCCATACAAGGCAAGTCATCGACAATCAAGCTAGCAGCATGAATAAGTTCGATACAAGCAATAGGTTCCCAATATGTTTTATCTTTCTCGACCCCTAACGTATCAATAATATGTTTGACAATAAATCCGCGAACACATTTGCCTCCTTCAATGGCGTATTTAATTATGCTACGAATTTTGGGGTTATTTACTTGAGTTAGATAATGTTCTAAATAAGGAGTTATTTCATTTTTATACATATAATCTAAAATATATAATAAAATAAATAAAATAACGTAGGATATCGAAATATTTACTATTAATGTATGATATGAGTGAATGGATTTCTTTTTTTTATGGTGTATTGACTAAAATAGTAGATGACATAAATGATATGGAAATACTGAAGGATTATAAATTATCTTTTGAACTATTATTATTAGGTTTAACATTATATGTACTTTTTATGAATAAATCGCTATCCCCATTAGCATCAGGAATATTTTTCTTAGGAGGTCTTATTGCTTTAGTGTTTGCTCCAGCTGCAGCCGAGGCTGAAATTTGGAAACTAATTATTTTTATAAGTTTCTTTCCTTTTTTATATCATTTGTCTAATGTACATAACTTGGTACAGAATACGGAAAGTAAGGACATCTATAATTTTTTGTATATATCAATTCCGTTATTTATCTGTGCTACTTTGTTTTCGCTAATAGAGGATCGTTTAGTTCCCGAAGATAATAGTTATAGAAAGTTAATAGATAAAATATGTCAGGTAGTAATAGTATCTCTATTTTTAACGTTTTTACCAACTATGGTTGAAAAGGTTAATTTAGATGCTTATCAAGAGAATATTCTACGATGGTCCGCATTTGGATGGCTTGGTTATTGTTTAATGAATGTTATAACATTAGTAGTGTATTTTTTGATGTATCCTGAAAAAAAATTGATATAGAAATTCACATAATAAATAAGTTTATAACACAAATGGAAGAAGTAGCACAGATGCTTTATGCTCTTGCCCCTGCTGGCGCACCACTCGATCTTATTAAGTCCATGTATGCTACACCACAGCCCGCTGCATTACTGGAGGATATTCGGAGCTTTACAACAGGGCTAGATGATGTTTATGCGATATATAGTAAAAGGTGGCTCCCCACGACGGCGACGGCGGAGTACGGCGATAATGATACTTGGGACTGGTTGTCTAATGATTTGATTTCGTATATGAATTTACAACAGGCTACAATGTATGGATATGTAGATGCTTTTTATAAGTGTTGGGATAAGTATTTGCCTGATAAAATCTGGGGGTGGAACCCTAGGATAGCCCGCAGAACATTCCTTATGCCTGTACTACATATACCTGAAGATGATATGAGTCCGGAACGGCTCCAATTATATCGTCATACGATACCTTTATCGCGGCGGCTTTTCATAGATAATTTCATCATGTGCCTTGGTTCTTTGAGCTCAAAAATAGAGTCGCGTATTTATTGGGCTGCACTTACACCAGCGCAGCGTGTGGACTTTATTCGTGGCGAATTGGAGTTGGATGAGTCTCAATAATGTATTCCATAATTGACATAAAGTTTTTACACTTGAAATCATCTTTTTCCGCTGAGAAACATAATCTTTGGCATTCTGTAAGATAAGACTGATAAATTTCACTGGGCGCCCCCCTTTTTTCCTTGTCCTTGAGAAAAATTTTTAATAGGAAATCACATTTATTTTTAAAAGGCATAAAATATAAAGTAAATATTTTTTATATTTTAATTAATTAGTCTGGGGTGGGACATTGCGACGAAACATATTAACGCATTCGAAAATCTTGGCGGCTTCCTCGAGGTTGAAGGCGCCGCGGCGCTGGGCAAGTGCAACGAAAGAAACAAGAAGATTCAGCGCGGTATTTTCACTATCGACCTTGATTTCAGAAAGATTTACTTGTGGCTGTGCTGGGGTATCACGGGTCTCGACCTTCTCATTAGTTGGAGGTGGGGTTTGTGCTTGTTGACTCATTATACATAGGTTATTATGCTTTTTTTAAATAAAAATAGGATTAAATATAATCTGGTTCATAAAACCAGTTTTTCAGCATAAAGGGGGGTTTCTCTCCCGTGGTATTTTTGTATTCCAAAGAAAAATCATTCCACCGAGTATGCTGTTTCTTAGCGTTTTCTTTTGCTGAATTGTATATTTTAATGAAGGCGTTTCGGAGGGTATATTTTTTCTCTATGGTAAATAGATTTTTAATAAGTTGTGTGCGCTTTCGCCGTATTCTTCGTTTTGCTTCCAAGAATTTAAGAAAATTTTTATCATGAATCATTAAATATATATAAGAGCATA
>Ga0114933_10006107_pt1 | contig 10773 bp, 12 predicted proteins | sample 4SBtaG_FD_89691 | JGI IMG/M metagenome (GOLD analysis project Ga0114933, IMG submission 89691) | Deep subsurface microbial communities from Kolumbo volcano to uncover new lineages of life (NeLLi) - 4SBTROV12_W25 metaG | ecosystem: Environmental > Aquatic > Marine > Volcanic | place: Kolumbo... | reverse complement strand
CGCTGTCCGTGCTCGACGGCGTGAAGGACCTGATCGACACCGTGCGCTCCCGGGGGGGCGAGTGATCTGGATGACCGCCGCCCTCGCCGCATCCGGCGAGGGTCCCTCCTGCTCGGTCGAGGGCCTGCAGACCCCCGACACCGCGCTCCAGGTCGTCTGGGTCAGCCCGGTCCGCAAGCAGGTCCGCTCCAACACCGACGTCACGGTGGTCACGATCGACGACCTCGCGGGGTTCATCGAGGACGAGAAGGCGGACCAGACCCGGGTCCTCCAGGGGCTCGGCCTGGTCGGCAAGCGCGCCGGCTGGCGCAGCCGACGCCTCTACAAGGCCGTGATCTTCGAGGTCCGCGCCGAAGAACTCTGCCGCCCGGTCGAGGGCATCGAGCCCGGCGCCGTCATCGGCGGCGCCCGGGTCTGCGACCGCGCCAGCGGGTGTGGCCGGACCGAGGACAAGCTCACCGGCGAGGACGGACTCGAGGCCTTCGAGATTCCCTGGCGCGACGCCGCCCGCTCGGGCTTCTGCGTCGTCCCGATGGAGGTCTACGTCGAGGAGATCTGATCAGATCCCCGACGCGGGCAGGATCCACACCTGGCCGCCCCAGTCGCCCCCTCCACGGGTAGACAGGACGAGGTCCGCCGGACCGTCTCCCGTCAGGTCGCCGACCGCCATGCCGCTGCCCAACTGATCGTGCTGGGCGATGCCATGGATCTCGACCATTGCGTCGTCGACCGTAGTGGTCCCTGAGAAGCCTCCAGGCATCAGGTAGGCCATCCCGGAGGTGCTGAACCATTCGCTGTTCGTGTAGGCGCCGACGAGCAGGTCGACGCTTCCATCGCCATCCTGGTCGCCGGCGATGCGCACGCCGCTTCCGAGCCGCTCTTCGGTGGCCACGCCTTCGATCCGGGCGTCCGCCAGGGTCATGGAGCGCTCTCCGTCCACCGACTCGCCCGAGAAGATGTGGACGGCGCCGAGCGAGGACTGCCAACCCGGTGTGCCGATGAGCAGGTCATCGACGCCGTCGCCGTCGAGGTCTCCGGCCTCGTCCTGCCTCGGATCCTCCCCGGGCAGCGCATAGCGTGAGTAGGGCATCCAGAGCAGGGCGTCGGAGTCGTCCACGGACCCGATGGCGTCGAGCGGGCCGAACCAGGCGTAGACGGCCCCTCCCTGCGCATCGCCTTCGCCCTTGTAGTGACCGTAGGCGCTCACGGCGATGTCGCCGAGGCCATCCCCGTCGAAGTCCCCCCCGGTGACGCTCCCCCCCATGGCGACGCCGCCGCCGTTGCCACGGCCGCCGTAGTACCGGCCCGTCGCCCCCTCGAGCGAGCCTCCGCCCTCGAGGGGAGAGGTCACGACGAAGGCGGCGCCGCCGAAGTACTCGTACAGCGCCCCGTTGCCCCAGGCCCCGACCACGAGATCCGGGAGCCCGTCGCCGTCGGTGTCCGGAACGCGGTCCAGGGCGATGCCTGCGCCGTCCTCGACGGTCGAGCCGAGCCACGCGGCGTCGGCGTCCTCGTCCGACAGATCGCCCGCTGGGGTGCTGAACAGGTACACCGCGCCTTGCCCGCGAGAAGACGAGAGGAAGCCGCCCTCGGGAGCAGCCACCGCGAGGTCGTCGTCGCCATCCCCGTCCCAGTCGGCGACGGCCATGTCTCGACCGAAGTAGCCGTCACGGGTGCGGCCCTGGAGGGTCGCGGAGGAGAGCCCGCCTACCGACCCGCCCTCGGCCACGGGTCCGAGGATCAGCTCGACCTGACCCCCACCCTCGATGTACCCGCCCGCGTAGGGAGCGCCTGCGACCAGGTCGGTCCGCCCGTCCCCGTCGAAGTCACCGACCTCGACGTCGAAGCCCAAGGCGCCCCCCACGCCATCGATGGAGAAGCCGAGCTCGGACGCGGCCGCAGAGCCCTCCCAGCCCCCGCAGCCATCGAGGCTGCCGTTGCAGTTGTCGTCGACGCCGTTTCCGCAGATCTCCTCGGCGTCCGGGTGGACCTCGGGGTCCGAGTCGTCGCAGTCGTCCTCGGCGAAGCCGTCTCCGTCGCCATCGACCGAGGGGTCATCGCCGGTGTCGTCGCCGGAGGTGCCGCCGCCGCCCTCGCCCTGAGGCACGCACTCGCCTTCCACCATGAGCGTGCCCTCGCCGCAGGTGACGCAGCCCATTGAGAGCATCAGTTCGAAGAGCATCACACGCACCTCCCGTGCCGTCCGAAGAGGCCACCGTACAGGATGTGCCAGGATCCTCCACCATGGATCGCCCGCGGCTCACGGCACTGGCCATTCCAGGCGCCATTCACCTCGTCCGCGGGGGGCAGGTTTGTCAGGACTCGATCCGGACCTGGGAGGGGGTCGGCGGCTACGTGGTGGCGGTCGCGGACGGGCACGGACACCAGCGCTACACCCACAGCGACGTCGGCTCGAAGCTGGCTTGCGAGGTCGCGATCGACGCAGGCCGCCTGGTGCTGGCCCAGCTGCAGGCGGCGAAGGGCGACCCGGACGAGGTGGCCGCTCAGGTGGAGCCGGAGTTCAAGCGCTTCATCGCGTACCAGTGGAATCGCCGGGTCAAGCACCACATCGCCATGCGGCAGCGCCTGGACGAGGGCGGCCCCTGGCCCGCCACCTTGGATGGCGACTGGGACGAGGGGGTGCGCGCCTATGGCTCGACGCTCTTGGTCCTGGTCGTGAGCGACCGCTGGGTCCTCTGGTTCCAGCTGGGCGACGGGGCCTGCCTGCACGTCGAGAAGGCCCGCACGCGCTGGGTCTTCCCGGTCGCTGCGAAGAAGGAGCGGCAGGCGACCTACAGCCTGGCGATGAAGGGCTGCATCGAGCACATGCAGCTCCAGCTGCTCAGCCGCGCCGACCGACCGCTGCGCCTCGGCGTCCTGTCCACCGACGGCCTGGTCGATCAGTACCGGGACCCGGTTCGCTTCGAAGAAGACTGGGGGAGCGGCCTGTTGCACCACATCGAGCGCCGCGGCTGGGTGCCGATCATCCGCGACCTGCCCCGCCGGGTCGGCTTGATGGCCCGCACCGGCGACGACTGCGCGCTCGGGCTCGCGTGGGTCCCCGAGTTCGGCGAGGAGTAGCCGAGAGCGCTGCGGGCCTCAGAGGCTCAGTTCGGCGGCCAACTTCACCGTGCGATCGGTGCTGCGCTCGAAGCTCTCACCCAACAAGGTCTCGCGCCCGCAGTGGGCCAGCTCCGTGCTCGAAGCCTCCAGCTTGTCGACCTGGAGCACCGAGCCCTCGGGCGCGACCGTGATGTGGAAGCGCAGGATGCCGTCACCGCAGCTGTCCAGCGCCCAGCGCTTCTCGGCGATCTGGGCGATGAGCTCGGCGTGCTCTGGGTCATCCGCGCCCAGCACGACCGGCGCGGGACCCGGCATCGGCAGCAGCCCCAGGTAGACGGCACCGCCGAGCGCGAGCACGCCCACCCCGAGCAGCAGGAAGAGCGCCATCACCATGCCGAGCAGCCCACCCTTCTTCCCAGGCGGCGGCTCCTCGGTGCCCTCGAGCGCGTCCATGGTGCCGCTCGGCTCGGGCACCGGCTCCGGGTCGGTCGAGGGCGGCGGCGGCGGCCGGTTGACGACCTCGTCTCCGGTCTCGTCGCGAGACAGCAAGCCCTCGAAGGTGTCCTTGGTCTTCACCCCCGAAGCGGCGGCCTCCTCCTCCTTCTTCACGGGGCCGGTGAAGCTCTCCGGGAGGGCCGTGGGCTTCGAGGGCAGCGGGATCGGGCGGCCCTCGACGACGCACTCGAGCATGCGGCGGGCCTCGCCGATGCCGATGCGATCTCCGGACTCATAGGCCATGGTCGCGCTGAGGAAGCGGTTGAAGCCCTCGAGGCGGAGGGGGTCCGCTCCCTCGAGCTCGAGGTTCGGCGGCAGGATGCCCTTGAGCTGCTCCAGTACCGCCACGGGGTCGCCGGGGTCGATGTCGTCGAGCACCGGCCGGAAGGTGATGCAGAACAGCAGCACCGCGGACAGCGAGTAGACGTCGGCGGCCGGGGTGGGGGCGACCCCCTCGAACTGCTCCGGTGCGGCGTACTGGGGGGTGCCGACGAAGGCCCCGACCCGGGTCAGGCGAGCGCCGACGCCGCCGTAGACCTTGGCGATCCCGAAGTCCGTGAGCCGGGTCTCCAGCGGCGCTCCGGCGGCGGTCTCGGAGGCGAGGAGGATGTTCTCGGGCTTGAGGTCGCGGTGGATGACGCCGCGCTGGTGGGCCATCTCCAGCGCCGAGCAGAGCTGCACGCCCATCGCCGCGACCTCGGCGATGTGCATCCGGCCGACGCGGCGGAGGTGGTCGAGCAGGCTGCCGCCTTCCTCGAAGCGCGTCACCAGGTAGGGCGAGTGCCCGCTGCGCTGCACGAAGCCGGCGATGTGCACGATGTTCGGGTGCGACAGCTCCAGGAGGATGTTCGCTTCGTTCGCGAGCCGGCGCAGATAGGCGCCCTGGTCCCGCTGGGCATAGAGCACCTTGATCGCGAGCTTCGGGCCGGTGGGCTGATCGTCGTCGCCGAGCTCGCGCGCCAGGTAGGTCACCCCCGCTCCGCCGATGGCCAGGCACTTCTCGATCGCGTAGTGGCGATCGAGCACATCGCCGACGTCGAGCAGGAACCCCCAGCCCTCGGGCGGCGCGGGGGCGCGGCAACCGAGGTTGGGGCAGCGGTCGAAGTCGTCCGTGAACGTCGTCAGGCAGCGGCTGCAGTAGCGGGTGCGTGGCCCGGGCATCGACGGGATCTTATGGCTTCGGGGACGCGAGGGCTTCATATGGACTTCGGGGTGCTGCGCGAGACGAGGTCCGGCGAGCGCCGGGTCGGCCTCACTCCGGACGCGGTCCGAGCGCTCGTCGCCGGGGGGCACGACGTGCTCGTCGAGGCCAACGCAGGCGTCCACGCCGGCTTCGAGGACCTGGACTACCAGGCCGCGGGGGCCGAGCTGGGCTTCACGCCGGCCGAGGTCGTCCAGAACACCGAGGTCGTGATCAAGGTCCGCACCCCGACCCACGACGAGGTCGACCTGCTGAGCGCGCCGCGCATCCTCATGGGCTTCCTGCACCTGGCGGGAGGCGAGGAGCACCTGGTCAAGACGCTGCAGGAGACGGGCAGCACCAGCCTGGCGATGGAGCTGGTCCAGCGCGGAGGGCGTCGCGCGCTGCTCGAGCCGCTCTCCGAGATCGGAGGCCGCATCGCGCTCGCCCTGGTGCAGTACCACCTCTCCCACGCGGGCGGAGGACCTGGAACCCTGCTGGGCGGATGGGTCGGCGTGCCCCCGATGCACGTCGTCGTCATCGGCGCAGGCACCGCGGGAGTGGCCGCAGCCCAGGAGGCGCTGAACGTGGCGGCGCGGGTCACGGTGCTGGACATCGATCCGCACAACCTGCAAGAGGCCGCGGCCAAGCTCGGCAAGCACGCCGTCACCGCGATCGCGTCGCCCTACGACATCCACGCCTGCGTCGAGCGGGCCGACGTCGTCATCGGCGCCGTGGCCCGCCCGGGACAGCCTGCCCCGCGGGTGTTGAGTCGCGCCGACCTGCGCGCGATGAAGCCCGGAAGCCTCTTCGTCGACCTGGCGATCGACGAGGGCGGCTGCTCCGAGACCTCCAGGCCCACCACGCTGGAGAGCCCGATCTACGTCGAGGAGGGCGTCCGCCACCTGTGCGTGCCCAACCTGCCGAGCGTGGTCGCGCAGACCTCGAGCCGAGCTCTGTCCATCGCGCTGTTGCCCTACCTGCGCATCCTGGGCCAGCAGGGTCTGGACGACGCGCTGCGTTCGAGCCCCGGACTCTTCGCCGCGGCCCAGATCTGGCGAGGGCGGCTGTCGAGTCGACGGGTGGCGCGCTTCCACGGCGGCAAGCCGAAAGCCCTGGCGAAGCTGCTCGCGCAGGCATAGACGGCGCGCATGACACGCTATCTCCTTGCTTTTCCTGCCCTCGCCCTCCTGATCGCCTGCAACGGCGACGACCCCGCCGACTCCGGCGTCGAGGCTGACGCGGACACCGACACCGACGCCGACAGCGACACCGACGCCGACACCGACTCCGACACGGACACCGACGTCGAGTTCACCGGGGGCTTCTTCGAGTTCCTCTCCGGCCAGGAGGTCGAAGAGGCCACCATCACCGCAGGCGACGTCGTCACCGCCACGGACGCCGACGGCTTCGTGACGCTCTCCTACGCCCCGAACACCGACATCGAGATCCTCTTCGAGCACGAGGACTTCCGGGACTTCTACATCTACAACCACATCGGGGCCGAGGACTACGCGATCAACTACCTGGTCCCGGCGACCGGAACGATCGCCGGCCTCGGCGCGATCATGGGCATCACCATCGACACCTCCAAGGCCATCGTCTCGGTCTCGGTTCGTGACGGCGCGCCCGCAAGCAGCGACTACGTCGAGGGCGTCACCATCGACCTCGACGCCGCCTACGACGTGGCGCTCATCTTCGACGAGGCCGCCAACACCGGCCTGGCCGCCGGCAACACCACGCTGGAAGGCGAGCAGTCGACGGTCATCTTCGTGAACGTCGAGGCGGGTGACCTCACCCCGGTGATCACGCACCCGGACGAGGCGGCCACCTGCACCCTCGGCTCGGAGACCTTCAACGCCCCCGCCGGCAGCTACGCGATCAGCTCGCTGTTCTGCTCGGTCGAAGGGGGCTGATCTCGGGGAGGCTGATCTCGGCTGGGCCTACTCGGCCTTGGCTGCGTTCAGCTCGAGCTCGATCTCCAGGATGACCTCGTCGCCAACGGCGAGGCCACCCTGATCGAGGCTCTTGTTCCAGGAGACGCCGAAGTCCTGGCGGTTGATCGTCGCCAGGGCGGAGCCGCCGCGCTTGCGGTTGCCCCAGGGGTCCGTGATCTCGTCGCTGACGGGCGAGAAGCGGAAGGTCGTCTCCTTCGTCACGCCGTGGATGGTGAGGTCGCCGACCACGTCGAAGCTCCCGTCCTCGGCGATGTTGTCGATCTTCGTCGAGGCGAAGGTGGCCTCGGGGAACTGGGAGGCGTCGAAGAACTCGGCGCCGCGGAGGTGCTCGTCGCGCTTCTCGTCGCGGGTGTCGATCGAGATCACGCCGACGGTTGCGGAGACCGTCGTCGCGGCCAGGTCGGCGGGGTCGTACTCGAGGGTTCCGGCGACCTCGCCGAACTCGCCGCGCACGGTGGACACCGTCATGTGGCTGACCTTGAAGCCCACGTAGCTGTGGGAGGCGTCGATGGTGTAGGTCTCGGCAAAGGACAGGGACGACAGCAGCAGGATCACTCGAACTCCTCGGGTACCAGGGTGTCGTCGAAGCTATCCGGATCCCCCAGCACGTCGTACTCCTCCGGGTCCGGTTCACTGTGTGCCACGGCCGGTTCGTCGACGCGCACCACCACGACGGTGACGTTGTCATCGGAGCCGCTGGCGAGGGCCCGCTCCATCAAGGCCGTCGCCGAGGCCTGCGGCTCCGGAGTCTCCTTCAACGCCGAGGCGATGCGGTGCTCCTCGACCGCGCCGGAGAGTCCGTCGCTGCAGAGCACCAGGCGGTCGCCCGCGCGGAGGTTCATCGTGCCGGTGTCCGTGCCCGCGTCGATGCGGATGCCCTGGTCGTCGCCGAAGCCGCGAGAGCCGTAGACGAAGTTCTGGGCCAGGAACGGACCGTCGGCGTCGACCGGGCGGCCATCCCGTCGGGAGAACTCGGCGCGGGTGTGGTCCGTCGTCACCTGGTTGATCGTGCCCTCGCGGTAGAGGTAGAGCCGCGAGTCCCCGACGTGGCACCAGTGGGCCTTGCCGTCGAGGATCCAGATGACCGTGAGCGTCGTGCCCATCTTGACCGGGCCGAGCTCCGCGACCTTTGCGTGGAGCCGCCGGTGGGCGTCCAGCACGAAGCGGTGGAGATGCAGCTCCGGGTCGGCGGGGGCGCCGCGCTTGAACAGGCGGGCCATCGCTCGGACCGCGGCGCTGGAGGCCAGGTCGCCGTCCTCGTGCCCGCCCATCCCGTCCGCGACGGCGATCAGGATCCCGAAGGCGTCGACGGGCTCGACCGCCTCGTCGTCTCCGCTGCGGTAGCGGGCCTCGGCGCCTCGGCAGAAGAGGTAGTTGTCCTCGTTGCGCGCACGCCCGCCGCGCTCGGGACCGATGCCCCGGCTGCACACGACTCCGACGGTGACGCGGTCCTCAGTCGGCACTCGCGCTGGGCCTCCGCTCCGTCTCCAGGAGACCGCCATCGTAGACGATCACGCCGTCGAGGTCGGCGCCCGCAGGCACCGCGCAGCCGTCCCAGACGACGCTGTCCGTGACCCGCGCGCCTCGCCCGATGCGGGAGCGCGCACCGAGGACGGCGCGAGGCCCGATCACCGCACCCGGCTCGATCACCGCTCCCGGGCCGATCCAGACCGATCCGCGCAGCTCGACGCCAGGGGGCGCCTCGCCCTGGTCGAGGCCGGGCCTTCGCACGACCGCGGCCACCGAGGCGGAATCGAAGGGAAGCCGGAGCCTGCCCTCGCAAGCGAGCAGGTTCGCGCGCAGGTACGCCTCGGGGGTGCCGACGTCGAACCAGGTGCCCTCGTGCAGCCTGGACCGCACTCGCCGCTCGGGGATGGCCGAGGTGTAGGCCTGGCGCACGATGCAGCTCTCGCCCTCGGCGGGGAGCCGCTCGACCAGCGCGTGTGAGAGCGCGTGCACGCCGGTGAAGTGGGTGCCGTCGAGGGGCTCGCCCTCGGCTGTGGCCAGGCCGACGAGGTCGACGACCGTGCCCGTGGCGTCCGCGCGGACCTCGCCGTAGCGGTCCTTTGGTCCCTTCATCCGGAGCGCCATGGCGGCCAGGGAGTCCCCGCGGACCTCGCCGAGCAGAGCGCCGAGGTCCACGTCGCTGAGGATGTCGCCGTTCACCACGACGAAGGGATCGGCCAGATCGGCCAGGGCCTTTCGCAGCCCCCCGCCGGTGCCGAGGATCACGGGCTCCTCGACCGAGACCAGCAGGTCCATCCCAGAGAAGAGACACCGGTCCTCGGCCCAGCTCTCGATCTGCTCGGGCAGGTGGTGCGCGTTGACCACCGCGCTCGTGATGCCGTGCTGCTTCAAGAGCGCCGCCGCGTGGTCCAGCATCGGCACGCCACAGACCGGAGTCAGCGGCTTGGGTCGGTAGTTGGTGAGGGGTCGCAGCCGAGTCCCGAAGCCCGCTGCGAGGAGGAAACCGCGCCGCACGTCGGGAAGGTATCAGACGGACCCGAAGGGTCACCTCCCCAGCACGAACAACATGGACCCGAGTCGGCGGGTGTGGTCCTTGAGGGTGTCTCGGCGTGATCCCAATTCCCATCCGCCGATCGACCAGGGTGCCGGTTCGGCGCCGCCCCGGGTGCCGGGGCCACCGTCGGCGTCTTCGGTGAAAGGTCTGCCGCGCTGTGGAGGTGGTGGTGGTGGTGGCGGCCTACGCCGCCGAACGCCGCGTGTCCTCCGCCCGTCGTTGCGCGGCCGTCTCGCCGCCTGACGGCGGGCGAGCGAGACGGCCGACAACGGGCGTGTACGACGACTTGCCTCGTGCGTATCCTCGGGCGCTCGCGCACCCTCCGGTCCGCCCGTGGTCCAAACACTCGAACGACCCCCTGGCGGGGGCCGCCCGAGCCGGACCAGCGGCAAGTCGCGCCGAGCCCTGTCGGGCTCGGGACCGCGAGAGGGGCTGATCTACTTAGGCCCGAGCCTCGCGGGGCTCGTCGAGCGGGTCGGGCATCTCCGGCAGCTCGGGATGTTGGTCCGTTTGAAGGAGCGCGAACCGCTTGTGTCCCGCCTCGCCGACGATGAGCAGCCCGACCGGGACGGCTGCCTCTTCGGGACTGACGAGATCAGCGCAAAAGCTGATGATCGCGACGTGGTAGCGGACGATCATGTGAGCACCTCGGACAGGGTCCGTCGCGTGTGCACGGTCGAGCGCTGGCTCGACGTCCAGCTGGGGATACCGGCTACATCGACGCCTTGATCTCGGCGTAGTCGAGCCCGAAGTGGGCGCACAACTTCTTGATGTAGAGGTCCGTGATCTCGGTCTTCAAGCCGTTGTGCGCCGGCACCGTGTACTTCGAGGACCCATCTGTGAACTTCCAGTGGGATCCCGATGACGGCTTCTCCAAGTCGAGTTGGCCGGAGACGGCCTTCTTCAGCTTCGAGAGACGCGCCGGCACAGGTTCACGCAGCCACCGTGCGCCGAGCCCATGCGCTGGGCTTCGGCGCGACAGTCAGGGTCGCAGCGACCTCCTTCTCCTGAACGACCTCGACAACGATCTGGACGGCGACGGGGTTGCGGGTGGAGTACGCGTGCTTCCAATCCGACGGCCGTTCCATCGGGATCCCGCGGACCAGGATGTCGAAGAGCTCGGTCCACTCCTCCTGGTTGAGGAGCTCTGAGATCGGCTGCATCTTGTCGCCGAGCGGGTCGCGACCGTAGTTGAGCTCGTCGCAGACGTACATGTGCGACGCCTCGCAGGCCATGTCCACCGCGTGCGTGAGGTCGTTCCCTTGGGTCACCAAGCCGAGCGCAGGGATGATGGCGACCCATTGGTCGGCCAGATCCGGAGCGGGCTTGATGAGCGTCCACAGGGTGTAGTGCTTTCGGTCAAGGGTGACCTTCATCACCTTCATCGCAGGCCCCTGGGGTGATGAGCGGCTGTGTAACCCGGTTAGATTACACGACTGCAGTCACGACCGCGGATGTGCGGCCGTGGTTCCATTGTACGGTTGTGCCAGCCTGATCTTTAGCACGCGCGCTTCGCGGGCCAGTCTGGGAACCGTAAAGGGGCCGCTCAGGGGGAT
>Ga0114933_10006106_pt1 | contig 10773 bp, 10 predicted proteins | sample 4SBtaG_FD_89691 | JGI IMG/M metagenome (GOLD analysis project Ga0114933, IMG submission 89691) | Deep subsurface microbial communities from Kolumbo volcano to uncover new lineages of life (NeLLi) - 4SBTROV12_W25 metaG | ecosystem: Environmental > Aquatic > Marine > Volcanic | place: Kolumbo... | reverse complement strand
TCGTACAGGCGCCGCATACTCCATGCTCGCAACCGAGATGAATACCGGTAAGCCGATGCTGTTCGCGCAGAAAATCGGCAAGTGTAGTTCTCGGCTCAACGGGCGCGGTGACCGTTTCACCATTGATTCTTAGTGAAACGTTCATCATGCGCTGTAGGCCTGTGCAACGGCGCGCTGCAACGCAATCGCGTGCATTCGCAGCTTAAAAGGGTCGAACGCTTCGCCGGTTTCGGTTAGTGCCTTGCTCGCTGCCTCGGTATCAAAACGGGCGCCATCGGTTTGTGCGATTGTGGCGGCAGCAGATTCCATTAGCAACGGTGCGGCCTCGGTTCCGGCGAGTACGAGCCGGGCGACCCTGGTTGTAGGATCGTATACATAGGCTCCGATCGACTCCGCGAATTCACCTGGTTTGCGGCAAATTTTGTAATAACCCCATCGCGCCGCATCAGAAAGAATCGGTAACCGTACCCCACGCACAATTTCGTCTTCTTCGAGAGCGACCGTAAAGGCACTCTGTTGAAATGCGTTGATCCCGATCTCCCGACTGCCTGCAGGGCCGTCGATGACTATATGCGCTCCCAATGCCCTCAAGGCCGCTGGCCAGTCCCCTGCTGGATCGGCATGGACAAGGCTGCCGCCAATAGTGCCTCGGTTGCGCACAGCGCGATAAGCGATGCCCGCGGCGACATGCACCATCATTCCTCGGGTTACATCGGGTAGTGTCCCGTCTTCAATGTTTGCGTGGGTCACCAACGCCCCGACAAACAAATGATCGGTCGCCTGTGTTACCGCTTTCAAAGGTTCAAGGTCGCGAATATCAATAAGTCGATCCGGCCGCGCCAAGCGTAAATTCATCATGGGGCCGAGTGACTGACTACCTGCCAAAACTTTGCTGTCGCCTTCTATTGATGTCAGCGCTGTCACTGCCTCAGCCAAATCGCTAGTTTTTTTGTAGTCGAATTTTGCTGCTTTCATCGCTCTATCTTGAGCTTATCCCTGTAAACATGCCGGCCATGAAAGCATGGTATGGTATCGTGGGAGACAGCCGCAACGGTCAAGAGATCGAAAGTTTACCCGGTTGTCCACAATTTAGATGGAGTAAAGATCGACGAAGAAACCGCTTTATCACCCAGCGTTGCCCTGCTTCGCCAACAATCTGAACAGGCGATTCTGTGCATCGTTGGCCGCCCTGGAGGCATGTGATTATGGTCTGGAACGGTTCGATCGGATCGCCAGCATGCTGGCCTGTTGGATAGGCGAAAGTGGGTTACCGGAGGGCTTCAATAGCTAGGTACGCTGCTTCAAACTACTCGGTGACGTGACGGCCTAAACGGGCACTGCCGGCGAATGCAGGCCATCGACGATGCAAAGGGTCGTATCAAGTTTGGCGTCCAGGCAATCTGCCAGCGCGACTAGATTACCGCGCGGGGTTTGGCGAAGCTGTATATCTCTTGGCGGCAGAAGTTAAACCGGACGCGTCCCGTTCACCGTCACGCGGTTCATATAGCGTTTTTGTCCGGGATAGTCGTTCAGTGCCTTGTGCATGACGCAACGATTATCCCAGAAGGCTATTGAACCTTTCTCCCATCGGAAACGGCAGGTGAATTCCGGTCGATGGCTGTGGTCGAACAAAAATTCGAGCAACGGCTTGCTCTCCGTTTCTGCCATGCCTTTGAAGCGGTGGGTGCGTGGCCGGCATACGAACAGCGCCTTACGGCCGGTTTCCGGATGGGTACGTACCACTGGATGTTCCATTTCAGGTTCGTCTTCCTCGTCCGGGTCGTCGCGCAGTTTACTGGTCATCTTAGCATTGCGTTCTGGTGTTGCGTTGGGTGCCTGGACGCGGTTGTCGTGAACTGCGACTAGCTTATCCAGCATTTTGCGCATGCCTTCGGACAGGGCTTCGTAGGCGAGGTATTGGTTGGCAAATAGTGTATCTCCGCCGACTGACGGTACGTCTAGCGCATAGAGAATTGAGCCTAGCGGTGGCTTCTCCAGATGGGTTAGATCCTGATGCCAACTGCCGCCGACAATCTTGGTGTGCTCGGGGTCCTTACGGATCGGGAAAATTTCCGGATGGCCCTCAAGTGGAACATAGCGCGGATGCACGTTCAGGCTGCCGAAGCGTCCGCCGAATTTCTTGTGTTGATCCTCGGTTAAATCTTGGTCCCGGAAGAAGATAACGAGGTTCTCATGAAAGGCGCGTTGCACTTCCGCAAAGGTTTCATTGCCGAGATCCTCCGACAGATCAACCCCAAAAATCTCTGCGCCACACCCGCCGGAGAGTGGTTTTACTTTGATGCGGTTGTAGGTCACGCGGTTTCCTTCCCGTTTTCGTCTAGCCTAACACTTTTGATGGTAGACTAAATGACGTTAATTCCATAACGCACATACTGTTAGACAGCCATCCGCCTTGGCGTCCGGGCCACCATATGTAGCACCAAATAGGCCGCCATGGCGGCGACGAGATGTTTAAAAGTATGGCCGCTGACTGCGCCGCCGAGTGCGTTGAAGACTGCAAGGTCGGACCGGTCGAGCACTATGGCCACACCGTATGTAAGGAAGACAATGAGCAGTGGAGCGGAAGGCATATAGTAGCCGCTTGGGAATAGCCATAAGATGAGCGGCAAGGTGATTATCGGAAAGAATTTAACCAAAACATAAAAACGTAAATCGCCAGCGCCCACACTTTCGCTCCAATTCCAGTAGATAACGCTCGCGGCGCCGAGGAGGATGAGGAGTGGCAAGAGCCAGCGGTTGCCGGTGCGACGGTCGATCCGGTCGGCGAGGATAGCTGCGAAAAGGGACATGAAGGCGGTAGTCATGGGCAGTCGGTCCCAGAACAGTCGTGGAGTATCCGGCATCAGGTGGTAATAAGCTGATCCTATTCCTATTAGCGTTACAGCAGCGAAAAAGACAATATACGGTGCGGCATCTGTCCCTTCTGCAAAGATGTATCTCCTCCGCCTACCCAGTAAAGTTGCCAAGCCTAGCAGACCCACCACCATAAATGCTGCGCTCGAAAGCACGTCGCCGAAATTGGGGATACCGCAAAGCGATCGCATATCGGCGAAACGGTGGTATTCTGGGTTCTGCGGAACAGACGGCACTAAGGTGGCGCCGACCAAAGTAACTACGAACAGACCTAATAGAATTGCGATCCGTTGTTGTTTGGTCAGTATCCGCATAGCGCCTCCCGTATGCAGTTTCGGCAACCATATAGGTCAATTACAAATAGGCTATCTTGCTGGTTTCGATTTACCGAGAAAGCGCAGACGCGCCGTACAGTGGCAGGTTAGGCCAACTAGCTTAAGCCATAGACGTGGACCTTTTTGCATGGTGCCGCAAAATTGCCAAGATCGCCGTATTTTTTTGTTGCGACGCGAATTTTTGAAGTGCAGTGCCCGTTTTGCTGAGTGAAGCAAGACGCCTGCGGGACTGGGCTGAACTGGAAGGTTAGGCTCTGGGTTGCGAATAATCTGCTAGCTGTTAGCTGCCTCCCGCATCGCAGAGTAGGCTGAAAGGGCCCGTTGCCGGCTTACGCGTAAATCGACGATGGGTCGCGGGTAGGTTTTGTCCAAAACGACGCCCGCTTCTATTAAGGTGGTCGCTGGCGTTCCCCACGGTTCGTGGATGTGCTTCGCCGGCATTTCGGCGAGCTCTGGCACGTAGCGCCTCACATAGGTTCCCTCCGGGTCAAACTTTCGACCCTGCAGAACCGGGTTAAAGATCCGGAAATAAGGTGCTGCATCGGCTCCCGACCCGGCGACCCATTGCCAGCCTGCCGAGTTGTTGGCCAAGTCGGCGTCTACCAACGTATCCCAAAACCACGCCTCGCCCGCCCGCCAGTCAATTAGCAGGTTCTTGACCAGCAGGGACGCCACGATCATGCGCACCCGATTATGCATCCAACCGGTCTGCCACAATTCGCGCATACCCGCATCGACAATTGGAATCCCTGTCTGACCGCTCTGCCAGGCGCGCAGTCCATCGGGATCGCCGGGCCAGCGCATGTTCGCGAATTTGGCTTGAAAGGGCGCCTCCGGCAAGGTTGGCCAATGGAACAGTAGGTGTTTGGAGAACTCCCGCCACGCAAGCTCGCGTTGAAACGCGTGGCCCCCACCTGCAGTCTCCGGCGCAGCCTCGATCTTGGCTAGTGCAGCGTGCCAGCATTGGTGTGGACTGATTTCACCGAAATGTAGATGCGGCGATAGTCGGGAGGTCCCGGCAAAATCCGGCCGATTGCGCAATTCTGAATAATCCTTTAACGGGCCTTCTAGGAAATCGACCATCCTTGCACGGGCTCCTGCCTCACCTGGTTGCCAGGTTTCTCGCAACCCGCCGGCCCAGTCGGGTGCTGTCGGCAGCAATCGTAAATGCTCAAGCGAGTCTCCCGCCGGAACATATGCAGGAACTGGGATTGTTTTGGGCCGGAGCCGCGGAATTTTCGGCATTGGCGCAGTCAGACAGGCTTTCCAGAACGGTGTGAAGACGCGGAAAGGGGTATCAGATTTTGTCCGCAGCGCTTCCGGTTCGAACAACAAATCGCCGGAAAAGCGTTTAATCACGAAGCCAGTATCGGCAAGCTCGTTTTCTGTAGCATGGGCCCAAGGTTCGTAAGCTCTAGTGAAGTAAAGCGCAGAGGCTCCAGTCTCCGCCATTAAAGTTTTCAAGACACTTAGTGCTGGGCCGCGGCGCAGGATCAATGGACATCCGAGTTGCGCTAAATCGCGCGCCAAGGCTGCGAGGCTGTTATGCAGCCACCAACGGCTCGCCTCACCCATCCTCCACACGCCTGGTGTTTTATCGTCAAGCACATAGACCGGTAGAACGGGCTGACCAGACTCACATGCAGCAGAGAGGGCACGATTGTCGCTTAAGCGAAGGTCATGCCGGAACCAGAACAGAACGGGGGCGGTGGACATGGCGTATCTTCAGCTAATTTTTTTATTTTACGCAAGACCTTACACAGCGGATCATGCGTGTTTGCGCTTGCGGTGGCAATCGATACCATCTTGGCTAGTCATGGTTTTGGGGCGGTGATGTGAAAATCGAACGAACTGAAACGTTTCAGGTTCAATTGGAGGAAGGTACCACTTGCCAACGCAGCGAATTCGTTCGCATCTGGACCAATGATGGTTTGTATGGCGCCGGCGAGGGCTTGTCCATGCAGGGCGAGACCTCTTCTCTGCTGGCGATCCAGCATGACAACGCGCCGGCTTGGATCGGCACTGATCCGACCGACCACGCGGAGCCGCAGGACTGGCTGATGCACAAGCTGGTCAAGCAAGGACCGGAATGGAGGCTGACCGGCGTCCCCGCCGCATCGACGTCAACGCTTAACACACAGGAATTAAGGGGTAAGTAGCATGACGTCACTCAGTCGTCAGTTCGCCGAATGGGTCGTCGGACTCAAATATGAAGATTTGCCAATGGCCGTCGTGGATCGCGCCAAGGGGCTCACTCTGCACGCTTTTTCTTCTGCATTAGTTGGACGGGGCTTTCCGGATGCTGAACAGGCGCTTCGCATGATGCAGGAAGAAGAAGGAGGTGGCGGGGCGGCCACTGTGATCGTCGAGGGAGCGAAGTTGACCAAGGCGGGCGCGGCGCTGGTCAATTCTGAGATGATGTTTGCTGGCGGTAAGTGGGATACTTTCCGCATGCTAACCCATCCGGGCTGCGCGATCATTCCCTCGACCCTAGTCTCGGCGGAGCTCGAAGGTGCATCGGGTCGCGAATACATCACTGGGCTTGTTGCCGGCTATGAGATTATGGAACGTATGGCGGCAGACTTTATCCCCACCGTCATGTCACGCGGGTTCCATCCAGGTCCTGTTTTCGGCATCTTCGGTGCTGCGATGTCGGCAGCTAAGATCACTGGCCTCGACGCAGAACAGGTGCATGGTACGATCGCACAATGCGTCAATCTGGCAAGCGGTAATGTCGAAGGTGCGCGCAGTGGTGGAAAGTCTCTGCGCGAGGGTGGTGCCGTCCGCAATGCACTGCTGGCCGTTGCCATGGCAAGGCACGGAACGCCCGGCGGAGAGACGGTGCTGGAGGGAGAGGGTGGCTTTTACCATTCTTATACTGGCAACAATCTCGGCAAACTGCGCTACAGCTTCACCGGTGACAATGCAACCAACCTGGATAAGCTGACACAAGGGCTCGGCCAGGACTGGATGTTCCTGGAGACGCTGTATCGCATCTATTCGACACCGGGCTACAACATCGCACATGTTGACGTGACTGCAGCCTTGTGTGCGGAGCATGATATCCAATACGCGGATGTGGATCGGGTCGTCAGTCACGTTAATTTTCTGGAAACGCAATATCCCAGCCCCGCTTTTCCGTCGCGTGGCACCATTCCAAAGATCGACAGCCCGCACTATTACGCAGCTTATGGTGTGGTGAAACGCGGCTTTCCGCTGCTGAAAAACGTTGCCCGCAAGGTTGGCGAGGCAGATCCGCCGGAAGTGATCGACCTGATGAAGAGGGTAGAGATCGTGCCGGTCCACGCTCACACTCTTTTCGGTCCGACGGTGACGATACATCTTAAGGATGGCCGAAGCTTCACAAAGGTTGCGACAGGTCGCGAGTTCATCTGGGACTTCGACGAAGAGGTACGCCGGGTCCGCGAACTGATACCTGGTCTGCCAATTCCAAAAGCGCAGTTCGAAGATTTGATTGAAGCGTGTCGGGGCCTCGATGGCTTAGCAAAGGCGGATAAGCTGATCGAATTGAGTTTAATTGGTTAAAGGTCAGACATCACCGAACCTCAACCACTGTCATACCCTATCAAGTCGGGGATATTGCAATGCAAGGAGCTGGCCTGACCTGAAGTCCATCAATTCGGCACGAGGATCGGTGTTATTTCATCGTCTTTCAGGATCAGATCGTAGCTGGGCAGACCTTCCAATAGCGGTAATGCGTGACCGTGGATCAGGTCTGTTTTTTAGTGGTTAAGGCGTCGCGATTTTAAGACTGAATTAGCCATTTCCCGTTTCCGGCATGTCATGTTTGGTTAGATCCAGTCTGCGGTCCCCATCGATCGTGTTTGGAATTTCTGGCATTGGGCGCTCGCTAAATTTGGTGGATGTCGATGGCACCGTCGATGACGTTTTCCAGCAACACTATTTTCTTTTGTTTGATTTTGAGATCGTCGCCGACGCGGTACAAGGTGTAGTCATACCAACCACCGCGAATTTGTTTTCCCCAGCGTGGATCATTACACAAAGTCAACCACTTCGCTGATGCTTCGATCGTATCGCCATTGTCTTCGACAATGCGCACTGTATTGACTAGATGGCTTGTCCGGGCCAACGGCGTGGTGGCGTATGCTTGGCCAGAGGTCAGTCGGTAGAGCCGTGCCTCCAACGCCGGCTTGCCGGTAAGATAGATCATGTTGACTTCCAGCTCTGGGTCGTTGGTTAACTCGTCCTCAGTCGCCCATGACGGTACCCAGTAGATGCAGTCCTGGGTGTAGAGGTCGGCCCAGCCCGACCATTCCCGCCGGTCCAGCAAGTCCGCTTCCAGATAGAGCAGGTCACGGACCGCGTTGTAGCTGCCGATCGCCGAACTCACGACACTACGCCGCCCATCAAGTCTCGCCATTTGCGGAAAAAGCCATAATACAGTGTCTCTTGATCGTAGGTTGTGCCGCTGGTCACCGGATCGGCGCCGATACAGCTTGCCGCATCGTCCGGTCCCTTGAAGGCTATCCCAAGCCCACGATCGAGCCCGCTCCAGCGCGATAGGGTGCCTGCAGCGCCGAGCTGACAGTCCTCCAACGCCGCCAGATCGTCCGGTGTTGCCATACCGGTTACTGTATAAAAATCTTCGAATTTGCGCAGGCGTGCAGCGCGCGCCTTGCGGCTCTCCCCTTTCGGCGCGATGCAGTATACGCGCACTTCGGTGCGGTCCGGCGCAATCGGTCGTGTCACGCGGATTTGTGTCGAGGGCTGGTCCATCAGGTGGACGTTAGGGAAGAGGTAGAGATTTCGGCCGCGCCGGAGCATCCAGTCGACCTTTTCCTGAGGGAAATCCTGCAGCAGCTGTTCCTTGGCTTCGTAAAGTGGCATGACCTCCGGCGTCTCACGCTGAGACCAGATCATGTTGTGGCCGTTGCCGAAATCATAGCAACCGGCGGGTTGGGTGCCACGCAACCTGCCTGACTCGGTTCGTCGCATGTCCGCATTGTCGCCCATTTTTTCGCGCTGCTGCATGGCGCGGACGAAAACTTGATGTACCGTGCTGACATGGTATCCATCGACACCGTTCTCCGCGTTTAGCTTCCAGTTGCCGCGCACTAAGTAGGTCTGGCCGCCACGCACCACTTCCATCCCTTTCGGCGACTGGTCGGCCAGATGATCGATGAATGGCAGGGTCTCGCCTAGATGGCTTTCCAGCGGCTCGACGCTGGCATCGAGGCAGCCGAAGACGAACCCCTTGTAACTTTGCACGCGCGGCACCGGTGTCAGTCCCTTGCGTGCGCTTTCCGGGGTGCCACCCGGCCAGCCCTTCGCTTCGTCTTTCACATAGGTGCATTTGCCCTTGGTGTCGTAGCACCATCCATGGAAGCGACATGCAATTGTCTGCATCGTGCCCCGCCGCCGAGGCGTGAGTATTGCGCCACGATGGGCACAGGCATTGATGAAAGCGCCAATGCCGTCATCTTCCTGACGGATGACGAAGACTGGCTGCTGGCCAATATTTGTTGCGTAATAATCGCCATGTTTGATCACCTGACTTTCGTGACAGAGATATACCCAGGTCTTGCCGAAAACGCGTTCCATCTCAGCGGAGAACACCGCTGGATCGGTGTAAAGGCGTCGGTCGATGCGAAAGACACCGTCTTCGGTGCGGTCTTCGATGAATTGGGCCGTGTCGTCCATGGATTTAGCTTCGGTCGTTTTTGGGTGTAGAGATGGTAGCAGATAACACATTCCTGATTCGACAGGCTGTTTATTCACACGCTACGGTCCGGCATATGTAAGTGGGAAGACGATTATGGTTGAAGATTTGGATGCGAACGAAATTTTGATGGGCAAATATTGCGTTGTTGCAGCTGTATCCCATGTCATTTCCGCATCATGGGTTCGGCCAGGATATGGAAACGCTGCATTCGGTTGCCGATCCAGCAAAAGGATTAATATGGAACCAGACCGCACCTATATTTTATGCGAGGAAACGAGAGAGCGTATGACATCGCTGATGATTTCTGTGATGAATTCCCAAAAGGTCGGGTAACGGGGCCTTCCCGATGCGCCGTCCGCTATGGATCATAATCCTCAGCGCCGGGGCCTGCGTCGGGCTTACGCTCGGTTTCCGGCAGGCGCTTGGGCTATTCCTGACACCTATTTCTCTGGATACCGGGATAGGGAGAGAAACATTCGCCCTGAGCCTGGGATTGGCCAATCTGTTCTGGGGTTTGACAGCGCCCTTTGCTGGTGCGATCGCCGACCGGTTTGGAGCCGGGCGGGTCGCGGCCGCGGGCGGTCTCTGCTACGCAGCTGGACTGGCGGCTTTTACCTTAAGCGGCGATGGGGAGCAGCTGATCTTCGGTGGTATCCTGATCGGCTGCGGTTTGAGCGGGGCGGGCTTTTCCGTCGTGCTGGGCGCGGTCGGCCGCGCAGCACCAGAAGAAAAACGAGGCACAGCGCTGGGCGCGGTGGCCATGGGTGGGTCGATCGGCCAATTTGCGGCGCTACCCTACACGTTCGCTTTCCTAGAGGGGTACAGCTGGACCATAAGCCTGTTCGCCCTGTCGATGACAACACTGCTGATCGTGCCGATTGCTTGGGGCCTGTCAGGTAAGCCGTCGCGCGAGGAAGGTCTCGCTCGGCAGACGATTGCCCAGGCGCTGAGCGAGGCGTTACGCAGCCCGAGTTTTTGGTTACTTAATACCGGTTTCTTCGCCTGCGGCTTCCATCTTGCCTTCATCACTGTGCATTTCCCGGCCTATCTCGCCGATCAGGGCTTCGCGCCCTGGCTTGCGACTGCTTCGCTTACTGTGCTTGGCATCTGCAACATCATTGGTAGCTATGGCAGCGGGGTGCTGGGCGACAAGTTTCCAAAGAAATTTGTGCTCAGCTTCATGTATCTTGGTCGGGCAGTGATTTTCGCTGGTTTCCTGCTGTTGCCAGTTTCCGAGGCTACAGTGATTGCCTTCGGCGCGCTGATGGGCTTCCTGTGGATCGGTACTGTGCCGCTCACCAGTGCACTGGTTGCTACTATGTTTGGTACCGGCTACCTATCTATGCTCTTCGGTTTAGTGTTTTTCGGACATCAACTTGGCAGCTTCCTCGGCGCTTGGCTGGCGGGCCATTTTTACGATTTGATGGGCAGCTACGACGTCGTGTGGTGGCTAAGCGTTGCCATCGGCTTGATCTCCGCGGCACTACACTGGCCAATCGCAGAGCGTCCGGTCGAACGGCTAGCTGAGGCGGAGACCGCGTCTTGATCGACCCTGTCTCCATCCCGGTCTGACACCTTAAGTAAAGTATCAAATTTTGTGATGCGATGCTGTGTGAGACTGGCTTCGCTTGCATGGTCGAAAGACGCTCGACTTTAGGTTTAGTGGGCGCTAACCGGAGTTATGGTTCAATGCGCGACTGGACATGGTGTCGGTGCTTAGGAACTCAGACAGACATGTCTGCCTTTGCACGCCAAACTTAAGCGTGGTCAGAGCCGGCGCTGCAAGCGGTTGGAAGGGATGCTGGTGCACTGTGCTTTCGAAAGGCTTCAACACTCACCTATTACGGCATATTCATTTTC
>Ga0114933_10006102_pt1 | contig 10779 bp, 9 predicted proteins | sample 4SBtaG_FD_89691 | JGI IMG/M metagenome (GOLD analysis project Ga0114933, IMG submission 89691) | Deep subsurface microbial communities from Kolumbo volcano to uncover new lineages of life (NeLLi) - 4SBTROV12_W25 metaG | ecosystem: Environmental > Aquatic > Marine > Volcanic | place: Kolumbo... | reverse complement strand
TCAGGCTTTCGCCCATTGTCCAATATTCCCCACTGCTGCCTCCCGTAGGAGTCTGGGCCGTGTCTCAGTCCCAGTGTGGCTGATCATCCTCTCAGACCAGCTACAGATCGTCGCCTTGGTAGGCCTTTACCCCACCAACAAGCTAATCTGACGCAGGCTCATCTAGTAGCACAAGGCCCGAAGGTCCCCTGCTTTCCTCCGAAGAGGGTATGCGGTATTAGCTCGAGTTTCCTCGAGTTGTCCCCCACTACTAGGTAAATTCCTACGCGTTACTCACCCGTCCGCCACTCGCCACCAAGGAGCAAGCTCCTCGTGCTGCCGTTCGACTTGCATGTGTTAAGCATGCCGCTAGCGTTCAATCTGAGCCAGGATCAAACTCTTCAGTTTAATCTCTTATTGCAACATTAAATAACGTTGCCAATTTTAGGCTCGACGCACAAACTTTACAATAAATGTAGATCTGTGATCGATGTTTATATAACTAAACCATCTGCACCAGTACCCACACTTACTGCCTTTATTACATAACTACGAATTTTTAAAGATCAACCCCGCTAAGCGAGAAAACGTATTCTACTCATCCAAATCGTGATGTCAACAAAGTATTTTATTTTTTTAAACTTTAATTTTTAAGCTTAAAACTTTGCTTTCATCGTCTCTCAACGAGGTGGTGGAGAATAGACGAACCAAACAACCAATACAACACTTTTTTAATATAAATTAATACTTAAGCTAATCTTCATCTTTGACTCTAGTTTTGGGGCGTTACTGCAGCCCAACCTTAGCTATACGCCTTTTTCCTACTTGATATATATGAACAGAACCAGAAGCCATTAATAAACCAGCATCATCAACACGCTCTCCGTCTATCTTGACCGCACCCTGCTTCACCATACGCATAGCCTCAGATGTACTAGAAACCAAACCAGCCCCCTTTAATATATGAGCGATACTCATACCGGTATCATCAACAACTAACGCAACCTCCTCCAAATCAACCGGAACCTCATTACGCTTAAACCTCGCAAAGAAATTATCAACAGCAGCATTTGCATCACCAATTGTATGAAACCTCGCCACTATTTCTTTTGCTAAATCAATCTTAATATCACGAGGATTAACACCATCTAGTGCCGACCGCTTTAATGACGCAACTTCATCTGCGGATAAAAAGCTTACAAGGTCATAATATCGCCACATCAGCTCATCAGATATTGACATCACCTTTCCAAACATATCGTCTGGAGCATCAGTTAATCCTATATAGTTACCAAGAGATTTAGACATCTTCTGCACTCCATCCAAACCCTCAAGCAAAGGCATAGTCATAATAACCTGCTGATCCTGCTTGTAATGCTTTTGCAGCTCACGCCCCATGAGAAGATTAAACTTCTGATCGGTGCCGCCGAGCTCAATATCAGCCTGCATTTGCACGGAATCATAACCCTGAACCAGCGGATACAGAAACTCATGGATAGCAATAGGCCTACCGCTACGATACCTCTTCTCAAAATCGTCGCGCTCCAGCATTCTAGCTACCGTTTGCGATGCCGCTAGTCTAATTAAATCTGATGATGACATTTTAGACATCCAGGACGAGTTACGCATAATCGTTGTTTTATTAGGGTCTAACACCTTAAATACCTGATCCTGATATGTCTCCGCATTACTCTGAATATCCTCATCGGACAGCGGCTTACGTGTGGCATTTTTGCCTGTAGGATCACCTATCATTGCAGTAAAGTCTCCCACTAAAAACAATATCTCATGCCCAAGCTCTTGAAACTGAAGCAATTTATTAATAACCACAGTATGACCTAAATGCACATCCGGAGCAGTTGGATCAAAGCCAAGCTTAACCCTGAGAGGCCTATTTAGAGACAACTTGGCAGCAAGAGCTCCATGAGGCAACACATCTACAGTCCCCCGCTGCAGTTCAGACAAAACACCTTGATCAACAGTCATACACACCTCAGTAGCCAATTTGATTTCTAATCATCAATTAAAAACGCCAAATAATACAAAAAAGGACAACTATTACTATATAGTTAAACCCTATTGACGCAAAACGACATCATGGTAATGTTATCGCCCATATGAATCAATCAAAAACAATAACAACCATGCCAAACACATTAAAAAAATCAGCTAAAATAAAAATTGCAATAATAGTTACTGCACTATTAATCTGCCTAACCGCACTTATACTGGCCATGCAAGATAAAACTTCACAAATAAAAAGCAGCAACCTTGAAACTGCAAATACAACAAACATACCAAGCACAAAGCAAGCAATTAAAAAAGCAGAACAAAAAAAACACCACAAAGAAAAATGGGAAATAATAAATATACAACCTGGAGATACTATCAGTAATATCTTAGTTGCTAAAAAAATTAACTATACTCAAATTAATAAAATACTTGCAGACGCAAAAGCTAAAAAATACCTAACCAACCTACAACCAAAACATCAACTATCTATTCAGACAAAAGAAGGGGTTCTAACAAAACTTAAATACAACATAAACCAAATGCAATCCTTACATATAAATAGAGAAGAAAACACATACTCCGCATCCATAAAAAAATCAAAGCTTACAAAAAAAGCCATAGCAAAAACAGGGACAATAACAACCAGCATGTCAGCTAGCGCAAAAGAAATAAAAATACCAGCCAACATATATATGCAGTTTGTAGATATATTTTCTGGAACAATAGACTTCAAACATAGCACTCACCCCGGGGATAAGTTTTCCATACTATATAACGAGTACTACATCAAAAACAAAAAAGTAAAGAGCGGAAAGATCCTAGCGGCAAGCTTTACACATAACAACAAAACCATAACAGCTGTGGAATTTACACAAAACAACAAACGCAGCTACTACCACCCAGACGGCAAAGCCATGGAGCCACTATACCTAAAATATCCAGTAAAATTTACCCGCATCAGCTCTCCATTTTCAATGCACCGAATGGACCCTATAAGACATGTAGTAGCACCACACCTAGGAGTTGACCTTGCAGCGCCAACCGGAACTCCAATAAAATCCATAGGTGATGGTACTGTTATATTTTCCGGCTGGTCTCGCGGCTTTGGTCGCACAGTTATCATCACATACGGCAAACACATGAGAGCACTGTATGCTCACATGGACCATTTCTCAAAAAACCTGCCTCGCCATGTAAAGAAAGGTCAGCTAATCGGATACGTTGGGCAAACCGGGTGGGCAACAGGGCCCCATCTACACTTTGGTATTTATATAGATGGCACAGCTGTTGACCCGCTAAAAATGAAAATACCAAGTGACACCCCAATACCAGAAAGCTTAATGGCTAAATTCAATGATGAAAAAAACAACAAGCTTAATCAACTACAAGGCGCGTCATAAATGAGCAAACCATCTTACTACTTAGGGCTAATGTCCGGCACCAGCATAGATTCAATTGATGCCGCACTAGTTGCAATTGATGATAATACAATAAAACTTATAGGCTCGCACAATGAACCAATACCATACAAGATTAAACAAGAAATAATAAATTTATCATCCCCAGGGTTTGACGCCATCAATAAACTTGGAGCACTAGATACAAAGCTTGGAAGATTATTTTCTGATGCAGCATTAAACTTACTATCACTTACAAACATATCACCCACACAGATTACAGCCATCGGAAGCCATGGCCAGACCATAAGACACAACCCAAATAAAGAACACCCATTCACCATACAAATAGCAGACCCAAATATTATTGCTTCACACACCAAAATCACAACTGTTGCAGACTTTCGCAGAAGAGACCTAGCACATAGCGGACAAGGAGCACCACTAACTCCAGCATTTCATCAGTTTATGCTAAAACATCTGCATGACCTACAGTGGGTATTAAATATTGGCGGAATATCCAATGTAACACTGCTAGATAACAATAAAATAATTGCAGGATTTGACACAGGCCCGGGAAACATCCTTCTTGACTCCTGGTGCCATAAACATCTAAACCAACCATACGACAAAGATGGGGAATGGGCCGCTAAAGGAACCGTAATCCCACAGCTATTAGACCTGCTTCTTGCTGATTTATTTTTTCTAAAAACCCCGCCCAAAAGCACAGGTAGAGAACACTTCAATTTAAACTGGTTAGAAAAGATAATAAAAAAAATGCCATGCGAACCAGAAGCAAAAGACATTCAAGCAACGCTCATAGAACTTACCGCACAAAGTATTGCAGATGCTATTACGTGCTATAACAACACCCCGACCAGCATCAGAGTTTGTGGTGGTGGCGCTTACAATAAACAACTAATGAAAAGACTATCGTCACTATGTCCTCACTATAATATAAAAACAACAGATGATCTTAATATTGCACCCGAGTGGGTTGAGGCTTGCGCCTTCGCCTGGCTAGCCAAACAAACAATAGAAAAGGTAAAAATTAACCTACAAGATATAACTGGCGCCACCCAAGAAAGCATCCTCGGTGGAATTTATCTTGCATAATTAATTTTCTGGATATTAACCCCAGAGCTAGCATCTATATCTAAATATGATCTAAAATACTCATCACAAGCCACACTAACAACCTCACCTAAAACTGATGATGCATGGCAACACGTAGTCTGCCCATTATCCGTAAAGATAAAACCCATATGACAAACATCTAGCAGCGTGCCTATTTTATTTTCAATACCCCAATCACATCTTACTATTTCAAAAATAGCTCCACCTGGGATTGAACTATATAACAAACATCTAGACTCAGACGGCAACATGAATAAATCCCTAAAAGAAATAAAACATATTTCACTTTTTATATCTAATAGGTTGCTAGCATTCTTCTTTAAGCTATTTAAAGCAAAAATTTTATCTTGCGCACTACAATCTCCAATTAAAAATACATCATCTACTGTTTTATTTTTAAAAAATTCAGAAACATTTAAATTAATACTAGACAACTTAAGAGCATCATCATTCAAATTACCGGCAAGCTCTGCTGTAATATCTAACAGTATATTCTTACCTGATAAAAAATTATTCCACTGACCAGATATAAAATGCATTCTATTAAGATAGTCAGGATTTTTATCCCCATAGAGCAGTGCTTTCATATTCATGATAAAGTCCAAAACAGATGAAGACATAGACAATGCAAGCACAGTGACCACAAAGGTAACACAATCAAAAACATCACTGCGCATGAAGGGGCGCTGATCAATACAAGACAAAGCCCCATCACCAAGAGAACCTAAAAGATATGGCCTCCCAACAAAGTAATTAGCAAAAAATTTAGACCTATCTGTAATAGATGTATAACGGCATGAATTAATGATTCTGCCAAACAAAAGTTCGTCACCAATATAAAAATCACTACCATCCATACTATTTTCAAATAACATATAACACCCAACATTATTTAATAAATTATTAAATACCAATCTTCTTTAAAACATTTAACTTTATCATTAATAAAATTAACTCTGACTTTGTAGATACATGCATTTTTAATTTCATATTCCTTAAATAAAACTCAATTGTACGATTAGACAAATTAAGAAACTTCGCCGTTTGTAATATAGTATAGCCATGCAACATATAATAAACACACTGGGCCTCTCTAGCAGTCAAATATACTCCAGAGCTATCGCTAAAAAGATAATACCTTTTTTTACTTAAAGAAATAACCCCACCACCAACAGCAGAAAACTCATATTTTTGCTCAAGCTTATTACCATCATCCTTAAGATCACAACCATAACCATCAAACTTGATACTACGGTCAACAACACCGCTTTTCACTGACTTATCTATGCCAGATAGTATATCCTTCCACTTTTTCACTGAGATCCTCCTTAAAAATAAATCAAACCAAAATTAAGCTCACACACTAACCAGACAATAAATCTTAGTCAAACAACAACTTAGTAGAAATGGTGTCAAGATAAATTTTAAATATCTTTCATAAAATTGATATATCATAAATTTAAGCTAGTATTTTACTAAGGATGCAGCATGGATATATAAAATGAAAAATAACATAATAACTACAGCAGTTACTATAACGCTAGCCACCACCTTAATAACTATCAGCGGATGCGCAACAAATACCGGATACCACAGCACATATAAAACAGATAATGAAAATGCAAAAAAAATATCTAGAGTAATCCCTAGCTACTTAAATATGACAAGCCAGTCTTGGGCTTATTTGCAAATAAACCAGCCAATCCACCCTTATGACAGCAATGCTTCAATCATAGATATTAGAAAAAAATTAATTATTCTAGGCGACCTCAATCAATCATTTTTTCAGTATAATGATTTAACCTACTATGACAGCTCACTATTTAAAGCTGTTAAAAGATTTCAATGGCGACATGGACTTAATGCCGATGGAATCATAGACAATAAAACAATTAAAGCACTCAATGTATCACCTAGTGAAAAAGTAAATATATTAATAGCTAGCAGAGACAAGTGGTCTCAATTCTCAGATAAGAATAATGCTAATTATATATTAGTTAATATTCCAGACTTCAACCTTAATGTTATGCAATCGGGTAGATCCGTATTTACCTCTAAAGTAATTATTGGAACCACATACAACCAAACCCCTGAGGTGAATTCAGAAATAACTACCATGGTGTTTAACCCAACATGGAATGTTCCAAAAAGCATTATCAGTAAAGAGTTTGCCCCAACTATGATGAAAGACAGCTCATATCTAGCAAATAATAATATATCCATATATGGAGGTAATGCAGAAATAATAAGCCCAGATAGCATCGACTGGATGAAAGTACAAGAGTATGGAACAGACCTTAGATTTACGCAAAGCGCAGGGTCACATAACGTCCTAGGAAAAGTAAAATTTTTATTTTACAATCCACATGACATTTACTTACATGACACAACCACCAAATCTTTATTTGCTAAACAACAAAGATCCTTCAGTCATGGCTGCGTACGCGTTGAAAAGCCAATGGAGCTAGCTCAATATTTATTATCACATAGCGGACTAAATGATATAAATCCATACTATGAAACAGAATACAAAAGCGCCACTAGATATATAAAACTAAAAAACCCAATACCACTGCATGTTGCCTATATTACATCCTGGGTTGACAATCAAGGATACACCCACTTTCGCAACAATATTTATAAATACCCAATGCAATAGCGCCACATAAATATATAATAAAAACACATATCATAATCATTACAAATTACAATACAGTAATAAATACGAGTTATATGTTTATTTTTTTTAATTATAATTTAATTCATGAAAAACATAAAAAAAATAAACAGACACACAAGCAGTGGGTTCACTTTAATTGAATTAATGATAGTAATTGCAATTATAGGAATCCTCGTCGCTATGGGAATACCATCATACAAAAAACATATAAGTAAAGCACAGTACACTGAAGTTGTTAGAGCATCCACTCCATACAAAATGTCGGTAGAACAATGCTATCAATTAACATCATCACTAGACAACTGTCACGATGGAAAAAATGGTATTACCAGCCATAAAAACATAGGAACAAAAACACTAGTTAGCAATATTGAAGTATCAGGTCCTGGAGTAATAACTATTACCCCACATCAAAAAAATGGATTCAAATCAAGCGACACATATATTCTAACCCCATCAATAGAAGACTCATCACTAACATGGGAAGAGTCTGGCGGCGGAGTAATTAATGGGTACACCTAATCATAACACAGACTTACACATACTACTCACAGATGAAGTTATATCAAAAAACATATATAACCACATAAAGAAAAAAAGCATTACCGACAAAGAGATAATACCTGTCTTAGTTAATCAGTATGGAGTATGCCCTAAAAAAATATCTCTATCATTATCTAAAAATTTAAACATACCAACATCAGAATTATCGACATTAGATCTATCAAATATAGATATAGAAAATTTTTCAATAGAATTTATGGCAGAAAATAATGCGATAGCAATCACTAAAAATAAATGTACCCATATGATATGTTGCAGCATATATGACATACTAAATATACAAAATTCAACATTTACACCCAATCAACAAATAAAATTTTATATTTCTAGCTTTAAAGAAACAACACATACACTTAACCACCTACTATCTAAAACAATTTATTCTTCTACAAAAATAATAGGTCAACTAACAGGTAAGCTAACAAATAATAATAAACTTAATAATATTATTAACTTTATATTATCTGACGCTACTATTAAAAATGCATCAGATATACATATAGAGCCAACATCAAGTCATATCATAATAAGATATAGAATAGACGGCATATTAACTAAAATATTAAAACTACCAATTAATGCATCTCTACCTATAGTTAACAAACTTAAAATAATGTCAAATCTAGATATAAGCGAAAAAAGGATACCACAAGATGGCAGGTTTAATTTTAAAACAATATATCATCATAATAGAGATTGCAGAATAAACTGCTGTCCATCAATACATGGTGAAAAAATAGTATTAAGAATACTAAATCCAAATCAAAAAGCATTATCCATCAACCAATTAAATTTAAATAAAAAATATAATGACATGCTGATTAGATCTATTAAACAACCACAAGGCTTAATATTGATAACTGGCCCGACAGGAAGTGGCAAAACAAACACTCTATACACACTATTAAATATTATAAATACAGAAAAAATAAATATAATAACTGTAGAAAACCCTGTTGAACTAACGCTAAATGGTCTTCACCAAATCAACATATCAAACAAAATAAAATTTGGATTTACCGACGCGCTGCGGGCATGCTTACGTCAAGATCCAGATGTTATCATGATTGGAGAAATAAGAGATAAAGAAAGTGCTGAAATAGCCATTCATGCTGCACAGACCGGACACTTAGTACTATCAACAATCCATGCCAATTGTACTATTGACACAATAACTAGGCTGATCAATATGTCTATCAGGCCATTTAATTTAATTAACTCACTCTCTCTTGTTGTAGCTCAAAGACTAGTTAGGAAACTATGCAACAATTGCAAGATACCAGGGTTATCTACAACTGAAAAAGAACTACTATCTAATATAGAAATAGGAGATAAAATTTTTCATTCCTCAGAAGCAGGTTGCGACCAGTGCACGCACGGATATTATGGCAGGGCTCCAGTATTTGAGTTTTTAAAAATTAATGATGAAGTAAAGTCAATTCTTAGCAAAGAATCTTTTGCATCCGGGCTTGAATCTTTCTTTATAGAATCAAACATTAATAAATTAAAACACTCCGCATTTTTCACCGCAGACCAAGGACTAACAAGTATAAGTGAGATTTACCGATCAGTTTTATATTAAAAACAACCAAAATAATGGGCAACAATACAATGAAAATTAACATCTCAAGTAATATCATTTGCACATGTATAGATGAAAATTATAATAAACGAAAAATAACCATACCAGAATCAGAAAACAAAAAAATACCAGATATTACAAAAAATATGGGGCTAACTTTAATCAGCAATAAGAAAAAAATATCCTTTAATATAAACTCATCTAATGATAACCATGATTTATTTATACTAAAGTTTACCCAGCAGCTACAAACCCTATTGTCTTCTGGATTAACACTAGCAGAATCTATATTTTTTATTAAGCGGCATGAAAAAAATAAATCATTGTCTGCAGTTATTAATAATATTTACATTTCTATAAATAAAGGAAACCAGTTTCATACAGCCCTAGCAGAGAACAATAAGTTATTTTCAAAATATTATATATCAATCATAAAAGCAGCAGAGCAATCAGGGTCAATGGAAAGATCAATAAGATCACTGCTATCCCATATTAAAGCAACTAATAAAATCAAGAAAGAAATAAAAAAATCTTTGATCTACCCCTGCTCACTGCTAAGCATAACTATAATTGCATGTTACGCTTTAATAGGATTTATTCTTCCTAAGTTTACATCTTTATTTAATAGCTTTGATAAAAAACTACCTAAATTTACTCAGATAGTTATAAGTATGTCTGACATACTGCAATCATCACTAACTAGCATAATTATACTTTTTATTATTACAGCAATGATAATAAGTATTGTGCTTAAAAAAAGAAAATACAAAAAATACTTTCATATTATTTTAAACAAAACACCTGGAATAAACAAAATCATCAATCACTACAACCATATGATAGTATCTAGAATACTGCATAACACTATGCAGGAAAATATATCCATTATAGAATCTTTAAAAATATGCCAACAAGCATCTAGCTTCATACCAGTATCTGATAAAATATTATTATCTCTATCATTAATAAATGCTGGTGCTACCATACATAATGCATTCTCAGTATCTTCTCTTTTTAAGCAACAAGATCTACAGTTAATTGCATCAGCTGAAAATAGCAATCAGCTACCTTCAATATTCGCCACCTTAACAAAACAACATAAAGCAGAATTTGAGGCTATAACATCATCAATTCAAAAATCTATAGAGCCAATTATCCTAATTATTCTAGCTATCGTCGTAGGATCAGTAATTATGGCTATATATTTACCAATATTTAACATGGGTAGCGTATTCTAAATTTTACCTCATAGTATCCTCATATTACTAAATTGTTGTAATGACAAAATATAGATATATTCACAAACTTAAAAACATCAAAGGTATTGTCTGTGCTAAAAATAGGATTAACTGGGGGCATTGGCTCTGGAAAAACTCAAGCTGGGTTAATGTTTGCAGAACTTGGCATTATAACTCTAGATGCAGATA
>Ga0114933_10006101_pt1 | contig 10781 bp, 7 predicted proteins | sample 4SBtaG_FD_89691 | JGI IMG/M metagenome (GOLD analysis project Ga0114933, IMG submission 89691) | Deep subsurface microbial communities from Kolumbo volcano to uncover new lineages of life (NeLLi) - 4SBTROV12_W25 metaG | ecosystem: Environmental > Aquatic > Marine > Volcanic | place: Kolumbo... | reverse complement strand
GCGCCGTCGGGGCCATCCGGAGAGCTTTATCAAGAAAGTTGTCTACGATAACCCGATTGAATTCTTCAGCCAAAGTCAAAACTTCTCGTTCACCCCTCCGGAAGAACGATAGAGCCAGCGGCTCGGGGTTCATCGTATATCGCCTGCGGTTGCCAGCTGGTACGTAATTGCGACTTGAGTACATAAGGCACTCAATCGCTAGTGACGACAGATGTCAGCAGCTTCTCGAATTCGCAACGGTCAACAACCCAGCAGCAACAATCCAGCAACAATCCGGCAACAAGCTTGCTCTTAAAATGCGCCGTCGGATTCACTGCGGCGTGGCGGGATCCGCTGATTTCGCTTGTCTTCTTCCTGTGGTTGGGGTTTAACAAGCGGGCGATCCTTTTGGTATTCAATGCCAGCACCGGAACGCAGGTCGACGGAGAACGCTTCGAGTTTTACTCCAGCATAATTAAGCAGCGAATTGACCGTGATCTGTTCGATATTCTGAGTTTGAATACGCTGCATGAACTGATTGAAAACATCTGGTGCACGGTTTTGAAGAATGCTTAAATCTCCGAGGACCGCGTAGCGTGTATCAACGGTAAACTGACCTTTGGCAATGATTTCAGAGCCATCGGTTGTGGAATCGACGCTTAGCTCAGCATCAACTTTACCGCCAGCAGCATGGATCATGTTGATGACTTTCTGTCTGTCTCCAGACTCATCACCATCGAGATCATAGAATCCGATAAGTGCGAAGTGTACTGGGCGACCTTTGAACCATGTCGGTGAGTGAACTTGGTCACCATCAGCGATCGGATTACGCAGATAATCTTCCACGATGCGACCTTCTGCACGATGTGGCCCCATGATTTTGGTTATTTCGATGCGTCCCTTAATGTCGTTAGGGCTCCGCATCACACCGATTTCTTCGTGGTCGTAAACGGCGAAAGTGGTTAGGGGTCGCAGACCGTCTGCTGAACCGAGGTCTAGCCAAACCGTATTGGATGCCTGGTGAACCTGAGTGATCCGACCATCGGGAATTTCGAATCGTTCAGACTTTGGAGTTTCACGTAATTTTTTTTCTGCCAGCTCGTTAGTGAGTTCCTTGGTTACGGCAACTGCCTGTGTTGCAGTTTGATTCGCGTCTGAAACCTGTTGCTGTAATCCGTTGAGGCTGGTCTTGTAAGTGGTCATGCCTGATTGGAAGGTCTGTTGTGCGGCCGTGCGACCGTCGTTATAAGCCTTGGTCTCATCCTGAATCGCTTGTAGCACATTTGTATCAAGTTGAGCCAACTGTGTTTTGGTCTGTGTCCAGTCAGCTGCCTCTGCTTGAGCCAGATCAGTCTCGGTGGATTCCTTGGCTGCCTTTTCTGTGTTGTACCGCAATGTTCGATCCTGTACCTGTGCCATCAGTGCATCTGGAATGGTCAGGTAATTCACTGCATTAGCATCACCGACAATGGCTTTCCACTGATCGACACGGTCATTGAATTCCGCAAGGATTGCTTCGCCTTCAGCTCGGCTTGCTGGAGGTAAGCTCTTTGCCGTATCGTTGAGTTGTTGTTCGGTCTCTTGGCTTTGACCGATCGTGAGTTTTGCGCAATTCGCAATGTATCTAAAACTATCTGCTGTTTTTTCCGCCGCATCTTTTTCCGATTCAAGACGTGTAATGCTGGCCTCTTTCTGTGCGTTGCTGCTAAGGAGCATGTAGCAGGTCACAGCCAGTCCAATAATGATGAATGAACATAGAACCAGGCTGATCATCATGCCAACAGATTCGTTCTTGCGTGCCATTTTTAGCTCTCCACAGATATAAAGCTCTTTGGTTCGTGGCCATTTGTTGTCTGATCAACAAGTGGCACCCCAAAAAGCGCAGTTGCACACAGGATGCGTGCTATTCCTTGAATTTTATCGACTTGCGCAACCAATGTATGCGAAATACCTTGGCACGCCGCTATTTTTTTAATAATCGCTACGACCGGAGTATCTTCACAATAGCGTTTTTTTGCGGTACGAATGAGACAATTGGTCGTAAAAAGTGTGATTTCGTCTGGATTCAATTAGTTTGCCCGCTTAATAACGGCTGCTCGGTCGGACTACCAGAGTAACGTGATCCTATGAGCAAAGTTACGCTGGGCCTTGAGAGCCAAGGTCCTTGTAAGCTGTTAGAATGGTCGCAAATGCAATAGCGACAATCCAAATGCACGACAGACAAGGCAATGCCATGAGTGACCGGCAACCACTACTCAGCGGATTTAATGAGTCGGAAAAAGACGACGAGCAATTGGAGAATCAGCAAACAGATGACAGTGCTGAAATGCCTGAATCCGCTAAGTCCACTGGCTCTACGGAATCAAGAGAATCAAGAGAATCACCACAGCCAGCCACTGAGAATCAAGAGCCGGTTGAACACCTTACGGGTCGACGCATCTATGTCATTGATGCCTTTTCGCTGATCTACCAGTTGTACTTTGCCATGCCAAATCTGACAGGCCCTAAAGGACAGCCAGTTGGTGCATTGCAGGGATTCGTGCGTGACATGCTTGATCTGATGTCTCGGCGTGAAGCGAATGAGAGGTGGAAACAACCAACCGACGTCATTGTGGCCTTTGACGCACCGGGTGACGTATTCCGACATGAGATCTATCCGTCGTACAAAGACAACCGTGATCCGATGCCGGACGAATTGCGATCACAAATAGAGCCTATCAAGCAAATGCTCGATGCGATGGGGATCCCACGTTTGGAATTGGCTGGCTACGAAGCGGATGACATCATGGCAACCGTGGCCACACGTGTCGACGACATGGGTGGTGAGTGTTTCATCGTGACTAGCGATAAGGACTGCAGGCAACTCATTACTGAGAACGTGTGCATGTACAACATTCGTAAGGACCAGTATTACGTCGCTGAAAACTTACTGGATGACTGGGGAATACGACCGGATCAGGTGGTTGATTTTCAATCACTCGTTGGAGATAGCGTTGATAGTGTGCCGGGTGTACCGCAAATTGGCGCGAAGACAGCGACCGGATTATTGCAGGAGTTCGAAACGCTTGAAGGCGTGCTGGACAATGCTGAGACGGTAAAGGCCAAGAACCGGCGCGAAAACCTGATGAACGGCAGGGACATGGCGATGATGTCTCGAAAACTTGTCAGACTGGATCGAGATGTACCGGTTGATGTCGACTGGCACGCAGCGACGATCGGTGATATGGACTTCGAAAGACTCGATGTGCTCTCAGACGAATTTGGCTTCAACCGTCTAAAGAAACGGCTGATGGAAATGGATCTGAATGCGGAAGCACCGCCGGCCTGGGAGGCCGAATATGTGCTTGTATCTGACACGGATCAGTTAAAAGAGTTGGTTGCTCAAATAACGGATCAGCCTCTGTTATCTATCGATACTGAAACGACAGGTTTGAACCCACGTACGGCAGACTTGGTCGGTATTTCATTCGCATGGGAAACTGGTAAGGCCTATTACGTTCCAGTGCGCGCACTTGAAGGCGATCCTGTGCTGTCTCTGGAGGAGGTAACCACGATACTGGGTCCGGTTCTGGAGTCTCCTTCCATTGCCAAATTAGGTCAGAACATTAAGTACGACCTAGTGGTACTGCGTAATCACGGAATTCGCGTTGAGGGTGTTAGTTTTGACACGATGATTGCTGATTACCTGCTTGAACCTGGTCATCGAAATCATTCGCTCGATGCGATGAGCCAGAGATATCTCAATCACACGATGGTGCCGATTACGGAATTAATCGGTAAAGGTAAGAAGCAGATCACATTAGATCAGGTCGAGTTGGATCGCGTTGCATACTATGCAGCCGAAGATGCTGACGTGCCACTTCGGTTATATGAGATCTTGAATCCACTACTCGACGAGGCTCCACAACTGCGGGAGTTGTTCGACTCCGTAGAGATTCCATTAATAGCAGTGCTTGCCGAAATGGAATTTAACGGTATTCAAATAAACACCGAATTGTTAGAGGCGATGTCTAAAGACTTTGGGGCACAGTTAGAGTCACTGACAACTAGTATTCATGAGCATGCCGGGGAGGAATTCAATATTGATTCTCCCAAGCAGTTATCGGTGATACTTTTTGAGAAAATGGGATTACCCATCATCAAAAAGACCAAGACGGGTGCCAGTACTGACGCGGAGGTGTTGGGGGAATTAGCAAAACTTGGTCGTAGCGATTTACCGGAACTGGTTATCCGATACAGGCAGGTCGCGAAGCTCAAAAGTACTTATGTTGATGCGCTACCACAACTGGTCAGCGAAAAAACGCAGCGTGTTCACACGGCGTTTCATCAGGACGTTGCTGCAACAGGTCGACTTAGTTCTGCAGACCCTAATCTTCAAAATATTCCTGTACGCACCGAGGAAGGTCGCAAAATTCGTTCGGCATTTGTAGCACCGCAAGCCGATTGGAGATTGCTAGCCGCGGACTATTCGCAAATAGAACTGAGAGTACTGGCACACTTCGCAAGGGATGCTGCACTTCAGCAGGCGTTCGCTGATGATCTGGATATTCATGCTCAGGTTGCAAGTGAAGTTTACGATGAGAATCTTGAAGACGTTACATCTGAGATGCGACGTAGTGCTAAGGCGATCAACTTTGGTGTGATCTATGGACAGTCAGCGTTCGGCCTGGCGAAGTCACTTGGTATCGATCAACAGGATGCAGCTGAGTTTATTGAATCGTACTTCACTCGGTACCCGGGGGTTGAGGGGTTCATGGATGATACGCTGCGAGACTGTCGCAAGAACGGATATGTTTCGACCATTCTGGGCAGACGCCGATTGATTACGGATGTGCGTGATCAAGACTCTCTCACGAGCAAGCGGCAGCGTAATCTTTCCGAACGAATTGCCATTAACACTGTCATTCAAGGTTCAGCTGCGGATCTTATCAAGATTGCGATGATCAACGTATTGAATCAGTTGCAAACAGGTAACTGGAAAGCTCGTTTATTACTGCAAATCCATGATGAATTAATATTTGAATGCCCTGAGGATGAGCTAACGGCTTTACAGGAAATGGTTGTTCAGGAAATGGAAAGTGCAGCTGAACTGGAAGTACCGCTAAAAGTAGACGTAAAAACAGGGCCAAATTGGGCAGATTGCGAACCCGTTTAGCCGGAGTTGCACGGAAGTTGGTCGTAGGACAATTCAATGTCCGTTGCTATAATAAAACGACCTACCTTATTTGGGGCGTGATTAGGTTTAACGACTCTTTTCAACTTGATTCAGAAACAACCTGATTTGCCTCTACCCGGGAGCAGTTTGTCTGCTCTCACCTTTTCACATTCCGGACTGATTGTTTTACCTATTGATGTAATGGGTTTGGCCATCAGGTCCACTTAAATTCCATATTCATTAATACGGAGCGTTCGCGCTGATGATTCCGTGTAGCCCTTACCGGTGCGCTGGATTTGTTGGGCTCGAGATTCGCACCTGAAAATGTACTTGTCTAATGTGATCGATCTGGCTGAGCCACCAGTCATCCTTGGTGTAACTGGAGGCATTGGCAGCGGTAAGTCGGCGGTGTCTGACTTACTCGTGCAGCGCGGTGCTGCGCTCTTTGATGCAGATATCGCTGGACATGAGGTATTGAGTTATGAAGAGGCTAAGGCGGCACTGACCGCGAGGTGGGGTGCAGTCGTTGTTGGTAATGACGGCAATTTGTGCAGATCAACCATCGGTGAAATCGTCTTTAGCGATCCCGGTGAATTGAGATTCCTCGAATCGGTTTCACATCCAGTTATCCATCGCATGTTGCTCCAGTCCATCACTGACGCGAGAGCAACCCGTTGCTTGACGGCACTGGTGATCGATGCGGCACTGCTTCTGGAAAAGACCTGGAATGAAAGTTGTGATCTTGTTGTGTTTGTCGACTGTGAAGAAGACATGAGGTGGCAACGATGCGAATCAAGAAACTGGAGTCGCGAGCAATTCCTTGCACGAGAAGCTGCGCAATTGCCGGTTGAATCGAAACAAGAACGATGTGACGTTGTGATTGATAACACAGGGTCGTTAGAAGAATTGAGTGATCAGGTAAATAATTTTTGGAATGTTCTCGAGCAGGTGCATGCTTAATTGATGTAGTTGCAGCGAGGACTAAGTCTCATGAACGAAAACTTAAATCCACAATCTGAGTACTTGCCAGAACAAGCGGGCGAATCCGGTGCGTATCGATTGCCGGATGATTTATTTGGCGCGGATGGAAAACCACTTTCTCTAGCGGAAGAGATGGTGTCACGTAAACACGAAGCCGCTGACGTGGATTTTCCTGTTGAAGAGAGTGAACGCGATTGTTTTGAAGAACTTCAAAACATGTCGATGAGCGAATTGATTGAGGAAGCACGAAAGCTTGCCTTGGACGACGTTAGCGGATTGAAACGTCAGGATCTTGTATTTCGTTTGTTAAAGTCTCGAGTCGAGGCCAGCGGTGTACTTCAGGGAGACGGTACCCTGGAGATTCTCCCAGATGGGTTCGGGTTCCTCCGCAGTAGTGAGTATCACTATTTATCGAGCCCGGACGATATCTACGTTTCACCAAGTCAGATACGGCGATTCAGCCTGGAGGCTGGAGTGACGGTGCGCGGATTGATTCGGCCGCCGAAAGTGAATGAGCGCAACTTCGCATTGCTGCGGGTAGAGTCCATCAATGAATTGGCGCCTGTTGAATACGCAAAGCGAATTCACTTCGACGATTTAACACCGCTGCATCCTACCAAACGGATCATGATGGAGTTTGACGAGAATGACTTAGCGACGCGTGCAGTTGATCTGATTACTCCCATCGGGTTCGGGCAGCGTGGATTGATTGTAAGTCCGCCACGAGCAGGTAAGACAATATTGCTTCAAAAAATGGCGCGTGCCGTTTTGCGAAATTACCCGGATGCTTACGTCTTCATGTTGCTGATTGATGAACGACCTGAAGAAGTGACAGATATGGAACGCGAAGTAATGGGTTCTAATTGCGAAGTCGTGAGCAGCACGTTTGACGAAGTCGCATCACGCCATGTTCATGTGGCTGAAATTGTTCAGGAAAAAGCAAAACGTATGGTCGAGATGGGCAGGGACGTGATTATCTTTCTCGACTCAATTACAAGGTTAGCCCGTGCGTGGAATGCAGAGTGTCCTTCATCAGGCAAGGTGCTTTCTGGAGGGCTCGATGCAAACGCTTTGCAAAATCCGAAGAAGTTCTTTGGCTCAGCACGCATGGTAGAAGAAGGTGGTTCCCTGACAATTCTGGCAACTGCCTTGGTCGATACCGGTAGCCGGATGGACGAAGTGATCTTTGAAGAATTTAAAGGTACTGGAAACCTGGAGATCGTCTTGGATCGACAGTTGGTAGACCGCCGTGTTTTTCCGGCGATCGACATCAATGCCAGCGGTACCCGACGCGAAGAAATGTTGCTCGATGAAGATGAATACGAAAGAACATGTATGATGCGCCGTGCTCTAAGTGAGATGAACGGACCTGATGCGATGGAGTTACTCTTGTCGGGGCTTAAGAAAGCTAAATCCAATGCTGAGTTTCTCATGAGTATTAATTCCTGATAACGTTTTGGCGAGTACTCGCCCACCCTATAGGGTGATCAAGGTGCCTTGGATAAAATCAGACTTGTCACCACCAATCAATCACTAAATCAGATCTATCAACCAGTGACGTTTCAGTAGAAGTAAACCAAAATGGTTCAGGAAATAACTGCGAACAACGACAACGTTCAGGGAAAGTACGGTGTTGTTGTCTCAAAATATAATGACTCGATTACGTTTCGTTTACTCGAAGGTGCCGTGCAAACGCTGACCGGTGCCGGGGTTAACGAGGATGATCTGGTAGTCGTAAAGGTACCAGGTGCCTGGGAATTACCTGTCGCGGCTCAACGATTGGCAATGCGGGATGATCTCGTAGCCGTGCTTTGCCTCGGTGCCGTGATCAAAGGCGAAACCACACATGACCAGTACATTAACCAACAAGTGAGCCACAGTCTCGGACAACTGGCGATCCAATACAGTAAACCTGTGCTATTTGGATTGTTGACATGTAACAACATGGAACAGGCCATTCATCGAGCTGGTGGAAATGTTGGAAATAAAGGTGAGGAATGTGCTCAGGCGGCCCTTGAGATGGTGAGCATATTACGACAAATGGACGAGTCGTAGATTCAAGATAGCGGAAAGAGATGTGAAACAAATGACGGAATTGAAGCCAAGACGCAAAGCGAGAAGTGTTGCCGTTCAGGCACTTTTTCAGCTCGATCTAAACCCACGGGAAAACCTTGGGGAAATTGAGTCCTTTATAAGTGATGAGATGAGTTTGAATCCGGCTGCACCATTTGCCAGCGAGTTGGTCTACGGTGTTGTGAAACACTGGACGAGTTTGGGTGAACTGATTGAGCAAGTCGCGGATAACTGGACGCTTGATCGTATGGCAGTTGCTGACCGAAATATCCTGCGTCTCGGTGCCTTTGAAATCGTATATCTTGGGACGCCCGGTCCGGTAGCTATTGACGAAATGGTTGAAATTGCTCGAATGTTTGGAAGCAAAGATTCGGCACGTTTTGTAAACGGCGTGCTTGATCGTCTCTTTAGTCATCACTCAGATACAAGTGAAACATCACAAGCAGAGTAACCAACGGTTATTCAGGCCGTTTAATAGCTGTTGGATAGCCATTAAATAGCCGTTGAATAAATTGAATAGCCGTTGAACAAATAGTACAGCAAGGTTTAAGCACCATGGCATTTTTTCGCAAGAAAGATAAGGCAAGCCAACCATACGAAGTCGTTCCTGAATCTACAGGGAAAGGTTCTGCAGCGGAAGACTTGGATTCCAATGATTCGCATGATTCACATGATTCACATGATTCACATGATTCACATGATTCACATGATGCAGAAGGCGGCGTTTGGTCGCGTTTTCGACGTGGACTCAAGAAAACCAGAGATCTGCTGCGAACGGATATTCGCGATCTGTTTAAAGCTGAGGGGCGTTTGGTCGACGAGACGTTCCTCGGTGAGCTATTTGAAATTCTGGTTAAGACAGATATGGGCGGTAAGTCCGCCATGGCGATTCGTAATGAAATCGAAAGCCAGTTTCAGAATCGCGTTGTCGAAATGGAAGAAGTGCTTGGGATAGTTCGAGATCAGCTGCGAGACTTAATGGCGCAGCCAGCGCAACCGGTCAGGATGGCCCCGTCAGGCCCGACGGTGATTCTTGTAGTCGGTGTAAATGGATCTGGTAAAACCACTTCGATTGCTAAATTAGCAAATTGGTTTAAATCAGAAGGAAAGTCGGTAGTACTCGGGGCAGGTGATACCTTTCGAGCTGCCGCCGTCGAACAGCTTTCCATTTGGGCGGATCGGCTTGGGGTTGAAATCGTGAAGGCCGAGCAGGGTAGTGATCCGGCAAGTGTTGCACACCGTGCTGTTGCTCACACGATCGAGCACGGGCGGGATATATGTATTATCGATACAGCAGGCCGACTACAGACTCAAGTTAACTTGATGAAGCAGCTCGAGAAGATTCATCGGGTTATACAGAGTCAAATCGACGATGCACCACACGAGGTATTTCTCGTTCTTGATGCGACTGCCGGTCAAAACGGGGTTAGCCAGGCAAAGGGGTTTTCTGAAGCAGCGCGGTGTACAGGCATTATTCTTGCCAAACTCGATGGCACAGCAAAAGGTGGTGTCGTTATTCCAATTCGCCAAGAATTTGAAATCCCAGTGATTTTCGTTGGTCAAGGCGAACAACCGGCGGATTTAGCGTTGTTTGAAGTGGACGAATTCGTGACAGCGCTCTTTGAATAGAGCCATTGGAGGGGCTTTTGTTGTGACTAAGCGTCAGAATTGTCACACTTTACCAATTTCTCCGTAATCAACACTAAAACAGCTCTTTTCTTCTGCACACAACTGAATTGTGCATGCCCATTTTCCCGATGAGGCGATTATGTCAAAGCATCTTGCTTTGTCACAGCGGTCCCAAATCGCGCAGGAGGCGCTGATTTGGTTTGAGTTTTGAGTTTTTTACGCGGGAGAAAATCAGGTAATTTCTGTTCATCACAGCGGCCTGTGTTTTCTTTTAAATTCAATTCCTTGATAAACACACGGAGGAATGAAATGAAGTTCAGCAAATATGCTATTCTGGCTGCAATCGCTTCAGTGATTTGTGGCGGTCAGGTTCAGGCTGACGAATTACAACAGCCTGTTTTAAGTCCTGTAATGTATACGTTACAGGAAGATGCTGCTGTGTCTCCCAGCGATGCTGCTGAGACCTGGAGCTTGTTTAGTAATGATGGTGAAGGTCTTGAAGTAACCGGTTGGCTACAACTTGGTTACCATGACGAAAGCACAGGGCTGTTTAACTCAAATCCTGACGCCTTAAATGTGCATCAGCTATGGTTGGCTTTCGATAAAGCCGGCGATGCGGATGCTGAAGGTCTTGGATTAGGTTATCACTTTGACCTGATGTACGGTACCGATGCTGGTGAAACGCAAGCATTTGGTAACAATCCCGCTCGTTGGGATTATCAAAATGGTCTTGATCATGGTGCCGGATATGGTTGGGCAATGCCTCAAGCTTACGTCACGACAAGTGTTGGTGACTGGGACGTTCAACTTGGTCACTTCTACACGACTGTTGGTTACGAAGTAGTTCAAGCTACTGGTAACTTCTTCTACAGTCATGCTAAGACCATGTACAACAGTGAACCGTTTACACACACAGGTGTACTTGCTAGCCGCACAAACGAAGCTGGCACAGACGTCTATGTTG
>Ga0114933_10006098_pt1 | contig 10783 bp, 9 predicted proteins | sample 4SBtaG_FD_89691 | JGI IMG/M metagenome (GOLD analysis project Ga0114933, IMG submission 89691) | Deep subsurface microbial communities from Kolumbo volcano to uncover new lineages of life (NeLLi) - 4SBTROV12_W25 metaG | ecosystem: Environmental > Aquatic > Marine > Volcanic | place: Kolumbo... | reverse complement strand
GGAGCAAGCCAACTGATTGGTCTCTTCATCACAGTGGTGGAGAACTTCTCCCAGAACTGCGTCTTGGTATTCGCTCCCGGTAAAGGTACCTTCAGCGAGTCTATCTTGGGCCCAATGTAAGAGAGCATGGCTGGAAGAACTGTGAGGGAGTAAATTAGAGAGGCCAAAACAGCAAGGAAACCACCCATAGCCATCGAAGGCATGTGTGTGGCGGTGAAGTAGAACAAACTGCACAGGCTGATTGCGACCGTGGCGCCTGAAAACAGAACCGCTCTGCCCGCAGTATCCATCATCTTCGCTATTGCATCCTCGACCTCGGCTCCGGCGTCCAACTCTTCTCGGAACCTGCTAATCATGAACAGGCTGTAGTCTATCGATACGGCGATTCCGATCAGTGAAATCATGCTGATTGAGTACTGAGTGAGTCCGAAGAACCACCAGTCGGACATCCAGAACGATGTAGCAGTGGCGAGTGTGATCATAAGAAGGGCGATCACCATCGGCAGCATGGCTGCAGTAAAGGTGCCAAAGACGAAGAGGAGGATAACCAAAGAGAGCGGGATGCCGATTATCTCGGCTCTGACTTGGTCATTCTTGAGGGCGGTGTCAAAGTCTGTACTGATGACTAGGCTACCTGTAACTAAAACATCGAGGACATCGTTGTCCGCGGCTGTGATGATATTGTCATAGGAATCTGAAATCTCGTCATCTGTCCCTCCAATGCGAACATATGCAGCCGTCGTATGGCCGTCTCTGGAAACATGAGAGGATAGGTGAACTGGATCTTCAGCGGCGTCATATGCGGTGCTGATGCTCAGTATCTCAATATCTAGCTCAGAGAGTTTGGCGAGCGCTGACGAAACTGCCTGCTGGTATTCATCATCACTCCATACCATCTCATCATGACTGAAGATGAATGTGACTGAGTTCGCTGAAGTTACGGGTAGTTCATCGTCAACCAAATCGAGGGCTCTGCCTGCCTCGATTGTTGGAGGGGGTGAGTTGCCATCGATGAATGAATTACCCTGAGAAATCAGCAGTAAGGAGATGAAGAGAGAAGCGAAAGCTGCTGCGAAAACAGTCCTTCTGGTAGAGTGCATTTGCCGGCCAAAGCGAGACAGTGCGGACTCGGCCATGTCCCTTCGCGCGAAGTCGAGGATTTAAGCGGGCGTTTTGCGCTTCTTCCGCGGTCCAACACATCTACTCACAAATCGGCAGTGCGTGTTAACGCGCTGGAAATATCTTTTTCACTGGGTTTGCCTTTGGCATATTGTGTCTTGGAGAGATATTTTGATCGACGAGGCCGCCCGGAAGGCCAAAAATTCGCTCTGGTCCAGTAGAAGATATGTCAAAGAAGCTAGGGAAGAAAAGGAAAAGATGGCAGAAAGGGCTACTCAGGTCGCGAGTAAATCGGCTAAAGATGAGGGTATCTCTACAGAGGAGGCATCAAACTTGGTTGAGGAATCTCGTGATTCTGCTCTTGCTGAGGGGCAAAAGGAGGTCATTAGGAGGCAGAAGCTTGCATTTCTCTTCATTTTCATATCCATTATTTTTTTATTGATTACCGCAGATACAACGCCGGACATTAGCTGCTACTACGACGATGCGGGGGAATATGTCTGTCAACCGTAAAGTCTTGAGTCTGAGATATTTACTCTTCCCACCAATTCTTGAGTGGTTTTGTCACCACTTCTCCCGACTTAGTGGCTTGTTCAACAATCCTGTTTTCAAGTTTTGATTGTGTTTCTGAGTGATCTCTAGCCGCAGGTGTTCCACGGAATAACAAGTATAGCCCCCAGAACAACCCCTGTACTGCAATACCTGTCAACATGAGGGCTGGTATGAAGAGAGCCCAGTACCAACCCTCTGGCTCCATGCCGATTCCGAACATTCCTCCCCACCACAAGTAGACTCCGGGGCCTACGAATGTCAACCAGAACCAGATTAGTCCGAAGTGTGTCAGATGTATGCCGCCAATCTGCTCGGCCGCCCTCGCCTTGTTCGGCTTGCCCCAGATAGACCATGTGAAGAGTAGGGTCGAGTAGCACCATGGGTAGAGGGCGAATCCTGACAGCAAGATGGCGAGGAACCCCATCCCCCAATTGATGGGCCCTCCATGGTGATTACCGTCGTAGAGGGTTATCTCCCATAGACCTGGGACAGCCCAGGTGACGGCGCCGGCTACACAAGGGAATCCTATGACCATCGCGAAGCAAGCGGCCTTGAACAGCCCGGAGTCAAACTTTTTTTCTACAGTGATTTTGACTTCTTTGCCCATCGAACCCGAGCGTTTTGCGTCCTTGTTGTAGGTAGACACGACATCGCGTAGAGGTATGAGGATAAGGCGCTATACTACAGTCTAGAAGAAGCGTATTCAACTGCATTGTGGAAAATTGTCATGCCCTCTCCTTCACCATGCTTTTCATCCTCGCGTGACCATGTAGCTCCAAGCCAAGTTGAGTGGTTGGCCTCAGGGTGAGGCATCAGACCAAAGACCAAACCGGACGGATCGCATACTCCAGCGATGTTTCGCCAGCTCTGGTTTGGCGAGACCGGGTATGGTAGAACTTTGTCACTGGCACTGGGGAAGACGGAGTCTGGTTCGACATAGCGAGCCACCAGTTGGCCTGATTGAGACCACTCATCGAGGAGGTTTGGGTCGTCGGTGACGAACTTACCCTCGCCATGGCGCACGGGTACTCGCATGCGGGTGATTCCTTTGGTCCAGATACAGGGACTATCCTGGTCGAACTCTAGCGTAGCCCAGCGATTCTCATACTGGCCACTGTCGTTGAGTGCTAGAGATGCGGTTTGGGTGAGGCTGACTTCTGAATCACCAGGTAGAAGACCCATCTTCACTAGAACCTGAAAGCCGTTGCAGATTCCGATCACCGGCTTACCCGCTTTCACGAATTCCCTAACTTGCTCCCTCAATCCGAATCGGAGACGATTACCCATTAGGCGTCCGCTGCCCAAGTGATCGCCGAAGGAGAAGCCCCCGGGAACAGCCAAGATGTCGAAGTCTGCAAGAGTTGTCTCTCCACTTACGAAACGGTTGACATGGACTCTCTCAGATGAAGCCCCTGCCATCTCAAAAACCGCCATGGTCTCGAGTTCGCAGTTGATTCCGAATCCGGACAGAACGGCAACTCTAGGCTTGGCACTCATTGTGAGCCACCCCCCAGAGAGCCTTGCCATGATTGTTTCAACTCTGACACCGATGCGCTCAAAATTTGTGAGGTCTCATTTGAGATAGAGATGATGTCGTCTTTACCTACCGAACCTAGTCTGTGGCAGGCGTGTCCTTCCATAGCAGAAGAAAATGCTGCAGAGTTCTCCGGTTGTATGCTGACTAGGATGCGCCCTAGACTCTCGCTGAATAGAGCTCCAATTGAGTTCAATTCAGAGTCATTGGCTCCGAGTTGTGAAACATCTACGGTGGCGCCTGTACCAGAACCGAAGCAGCATTCTGCAAGTGCGACTGCAAGGCCACCATCACTACAGTCGTGGGCACTGGCCACCAACCCTTGCGACATTGCTTCGGTCAAGGCCCTGTACATTGCAAGGTTACGATCTGCATCAATTGTGGGCACCCTCCCACCAATACCTCCTGAACACTCATCTCGGAACATGTATGCGAGTTCACTAGCACCGAGTTCCTGATGAGTTTCGCCAAGCAGAAAGATATGGTCGTCAATGTGTTTGAAGTCGCTTGAGACAGCTTTACGGACATCGTTGTGATTACCAATCAAGCTGAACAGAAGAGTTGGTGGGACACTAATCTTCTCTCCATGCATCGTCACATCATTTTTCATCGAGTCTTTGCCGCTTATGCAAGGTAGGCGGTAAGCCCTGCAGACATCGTCAATGGCGCGGTTCGCGCGAACGAGTTGGGCGAGCTTGTAACGTCCATCAGGAGTCTTCTCCGAAACTACAGGATCGGGCCAGCAGAAGTTATCTAGGCCAGCTATCATATCAAGGTCGACACCGACGCAAACCGCGTTACGTAGAGCCTCGTCGACGCATGCAGCAGCCATCGAATAGGCATCGATGTCTGAATATCTCGGAGCAATCCCGTTCGATATTACAGCACCTTGTGTGCCACCATGGATGGGTGCGATCACTGCTGCATCTCCGGGAGCATCGTGGTCAACACCACAGAACGGTTTGATTACGGTCTGAGCGATGACCTCGTGGTCGTAAGAGCGAACCCAGAATTCTTTACTGGCGATATTTGGTCTGGCCAACAACCGACTCAGGATGTCTCCCATCCCCTCTGCATCTGTCTCTGGTGGTACCATCTGCTGGTGAACGGGGGGTTCCCATTCTGATTCTAAGTCCAACTGAGGACAACCATCGTGCAGGAATGAGATTGGAAGATGGGCCACTGGGGCATTGGCGTGTCGAACGACGAAAGCCCCTGAATTAGTGAAGATGCCAATGTTTGTCGCCTCGACCTCATGAAGAACAGCGAGCCTTTCGAACTCAGCGCAGTCAGAAGGACGGATTCCCACAGTCATGCGCTCCTGGGACTCCGAAACGAGAATTTCCCACGGCGAAAGACCGGCTTGTTTCAGAGGAACTACAGAGAGATCTATTTCCGCTCCGTCTGTTAACTCAGCCATCTCTCCGACGCTGCTGGAAAGGCCTCCTGCGCCGTTATCGGTGATGACTTGAATCAATCCAGCATCTCTAGCCTCGATGATCATATCGATCATCTTCTTCTGGGTGATGGGGTCACCAATCTGAACTGCTGAAGAGGGGCTCTCTTCGGTCAATTCAAGACTTGAGAAAGTCGCTCCGTGAATTCCATCACTACCAACTCGGCCACCAACCATGTAGATCACATCGCCCGCCTCGGGGGTCTTGTCGTGACTCTCGCGGCCGTCGGCCAATACCCTGGGCATGATACCCACAGTCCCACAGTAGACAAGTGGTTTGCCGATGTAGCGCTCATCGAACACCATTGCTCCATTGACTGTAGGGATACCTGACTCGTTACCCCCTGCACGCACGCCCGCATGGACGCCCCGGAAAACTCTGGAAGGGTGGAATAGGCCCGCGGGAATATTGCCGTCAAAATTAGGAGGACCGAAGCAAAACACATCGGTGTTGGCGATTGGTCGGGCCCCCAGTCCTGTGCCGAGAATGTCGCGATTGACTCCGACAATCCCAGTCATCGCTCCACCGAATGGATCCAAGGCGCTCGGGGAGTTGTGCGTCTCCGCCTTCATGCACAAACTCCAGTCATCATTCCAAGCGATTACTCCAGAGTTGTCATGGAATACGCTCAACAACCAATCGACTTCTTTCTGGATGTCTAGAGTTGGCCTCATTATGTGTGTCTTGAATAGTGAATCAATGACTGACTGCTCGCCTGTTTCGAGGTCTTTGTGGGTGATTTTTGCCGCGAATATCTTGTGTGAGCAGTGTTCTGACCAGGTCTGAGCTAAACATTCCAGCTCCGCATCTGTGGGAGTTTTTGGAGGGAGGTTTAGGCTTTCTCTGGCAGACCTAACAGTAGGGTCTCTGTAATGAGATTGGATTGCTTTCATCTCCTCCAGATTGAGCGCGAGAAGCCCCGTCTCGCTGATATTGAGAAGTTCTTCATCACTCACTTCAAGATCGACTATGGCTGGCTCGGCGAAGTCGGCTGGAGGTCTGTCGGGGAAAGGTAAGGACTGCCAATCACCCTGAGCACATTCATCCTTGCTGGCCACCACGCATCTCTCGATCATAGGGTTGTGAAGTGGGGCAGAGAGTTGCTCAGCGCTCGTGTTCTCGGGCAGACCCCAAAACATGTAGGTACGAGTTGTGGCTACTTGTGCTTCTTCCAGAGAGGGGAAGAGGGTTGTCAGGCCGTCTAAGCCGGCCTGCCCGGCATTGTCGGTTACTCCTGGCTTGAAACCGACTTGGACTGTGGCTTCGGGAGGCTCGGGGAATATTTCGTTCGAGTCGAGTAGGTTACCTGAGCAGGTTCCGTGCTCAATGATCGGGTCAGCGAATAAATCGTAGACTGTTTTCTCTAATTCCTCGGGCTGCAAATCGGCCTTGATGAGATAACCCAGAGTCACCTTGACTTGTCCAACATCGATACCGTAATCGGAAGAGAGTATTCCTCTAACCCCATCTCCTCTCGCGTCGGGAAGACCTTCCATGTCCTTGGTAGTCACCTGAACTGAATGAACAGGGAGCGACCCCATACCGGATGACGGTTGTCGCCCGTCCATGAACAAAGCGGCTTACGCCTCAGGTTGAATCGGTCTGACTTGGGGAAAGCCTTGAGATAGGCGGGGCAGCGGGATGGTTCGATGCAAGCCGCGGATGTATGGGGTAGCAGGTGGTCGAGTACTGCACATCCTCTATCACATCGATTCATGGAAGCGGCCGTTGAGAAGCAGACCCTGGTCGTGCTGGCCGCGGACTTGGACAATACGGAAGGATTGGTTCAGCTCATCCATCAAGTCGGTCCCCACATAGCCGCCCTCAAGACCCATGTCGACATGGTAGAAGACTACACTACGGAGTCCTGGCAGAAGGTCGTAGAAGCGGCTCATGCACATGGGCTACTTTTGTTCGAAGATCGGAAGTTTGCTGACATCGGTAGGGTCTCACAAACACAAATGGGTGGTATTTACGATATTCGCTCATGGGCAGATATTGTCACCGCACACCGAGTCTCAGGCCCAGATATTGTCGATGGTATTGCGGCAGGTTGGGATGAAGTGCAGCGAATCGGAGGTATCTTCCTGCTCGCACAGATGTCAAGCAGAGGTAATTTGCTAACAGACAGTTACACCGACGAGACGATTGTCACTGGTGCGGCATCACCGCATGTGATGGGTTACATTGGCAACGGTAGTTCACCCGATGAGATTTCATCTCTGCGAGAGAAAGTCGGCGAGGGCAAGATGATCTGGACACCCGGAGTCAATCTATCTGCTGAAGAGGGTGTCCTCGGACAGAGGTACGGGCACCCCTCAGATGCCATCAAGGCCGGCTCTGATGCGGTAATCGTGGGTTCGGGTATCCACAAGTCAGACAATACTACTGCCGCAGCAAAGGCCTATGCGGATGCAACTTGGTCTGCGTTGAATGAGAGATGAGTTCTCAATTGATATCAAGGAATATATTCTTCCAGCATTGGAATATATTCGGTCAAATCGACTAAACCACCGTAATGTGCTCCGCCTGCTCCGGCAACAACTAACACCAACAGAAGAAGGGTTCTTCTCAGCCATTTTCGCTTTTTCTTCGGCTTCTCTTCGGGCTCTGCCTCCTCCAACTCGCTTCCGGGCATCACCACTGCTTCGGGCATCGGCGGCATCACCGGCGGCATTGGTAGGGGGGGCATCACTGGCTCATCCGCTTCGGGATAGAGTTCATCGAGATCGGCAAGTCCAGGGGCGGGTGGAATTTCCCCCATCATTGACGCCCAATTCTCATCGAACACTGATTGAGTAAGTGGAGTTTCGAGGACTGCTACGGCGCCGGCGGAATATGCTGCATTGCGAGCCGTTGACATGCGCTGTCTGGAGCTTACTATCACAATCCTCGCATCGTAGTCTGTCTCTCTCATCTCTAATGCCGCTAGATGACCGTCCATCGAAGGGATATCGAGAGACAGGAACACCAAGTTGGGGCGGAGATTGACGAACTCGTCCACCGCCTTGTCTCCATCTCCACAGGCCTCGGTCCTCCAGCCCTGATTCTTCAGAATGCTGCGAAGGCGTCCTTCTACTGTTGCATTACCCACAACAACCAGTGCCAATGGTTGCTCCTCGCTCGACATTGTACCGACGTGTGGGGGGGGACTCAAGAACGACGCGGTCACGAGTAGTGGAATCATCCCAGAACTGTATCGATGAGCCATTTCGGGTCGAAATCGAGTAAGTCCTCGTATCCCTGCCCGACTCCTGCTAGCACGATTGGTCTGCCAGTTGCATGTGCGATAGAGAGTGCGGCTCCTCCCTTGGCATCGGTGTCAAGTTTGCACAGGGCTGCTCCGTCAAAGCTCAGTATACGCTGGAATTCCACTGCTTGGGTGACTGCATCATTACCCGCCAAAGCGTCGGCTACGAATAGCACCAAATGGGGCTGAGTGACTCGGTGTACCTTTCTCAACTCCTCCATCAGATTGGTCTTGTTCTGCATCCTACCCGCAGTATCGATGATAACGATATCTTCTCCTCTCGCCTTGGCGCTGTCCACAGCATCTCTGGAGACTGCCGCAGCATCACCACCTCTCTGGCTGCGTATACAACGTACACCTAGACGGTCGGCGTGAGTTGCTAGTTGGTCAATTGCACCTGCACGGAAGGTGTCAGCAGCCGCTAGGACTACTGATTTACCTTGAGAAGAAAGTCTGTGGGCAATCTTTGCTGTGGTTGTGGTCTTACCAGTTCCATTCACACCAACTATCATGATTACAACTGGTCTGCCCTCATCGAGGAAGGCATTGACAGTCTGGTCGAAGTCCCAGTAGCCTGATTCTAGAATTTTCAACAGAGTGCTTCGGAGTGCTTCCTCTAGTACAATATCGAGCTTTTTCACCCCAGTGAGTCTGGTCCCAATCAAGTTGGCCTTCAATGTCGATATGACTTCCTCAACAGCGCTGTGGGCCATATCAGAAGTGAGGAGTTCCTCCTCAAGTTCCTCCAGTAATGAGTCTAATTTGGAACTAGCCGTGATTACTCGGCCCCCGGTCTTGGTTGCAGAATCACCAAAATCGACTTCTATCTCCACGGGTCCACTAGGGACTAATTTGCGTCCGGTCGTAGATTGCATAGGGTCGGGTACAGATTTTCCTTGTTTGGACTCTTCAGGCTTCTCGGCCTGCTCTAAGGAAGCGGCTCTCTCTGCTTTCTTTCTCTCTTTGCGATCTCTAGGGGGGGCGGCGAAGGGATCGGGTACAGTGTCGTCGTCCTTATCCCATTCGTCACCTGGCTCTTCTGTCGGTATTGCAGTTATAGGAGCCTCTCGGGTTTTGACAATGTCTTGCCTCATTCGGGCTCCTTCCTCGGCCGCCTGTTTTGCCTCGGCCGAATCCTCATCGACTGAGATTTCTTCCTTCGAGCTTTTCTTGAAGCGCTTCTTGAAGCGGTCGAACAAGCCCATGTTTTAGCCTCAGTCGTCGAGTGTTAGTTCGGTTCCCCTCTTTCTCTTGCGTCGGGGGGTCTTTTGGGAGGTTTGGGGCTCTGCTTGGGGCTCAGGCGCATTGAGTTCCTCGGGTGCGAGACCTTGGACATTCTCGTTGAACTTCTGTGCAGTCTCGACTGTTGCCTTTTCCAACTCGTCAAACTCTTGGCGAAGCCTGTCGATGACTGCTACCAACTCCTCACCTCTCTTGCTGAGTATGTCTGCGGCCTCCTCTCTAGTTCTCTCAGCCTGAACTCTGCTACCAATATCAATCACGGCACCAGCTTCGGCAGGAATATCGGCAATTATCTGTAGACCAGAACCCAATGGAATCATGGCTCCCTCAGCTCCCTCCTCAGGAATTGCTCGTAGGGCCTCTATGGCCTGAATCTGTTCCATCCTGATAGTTTCCAATTGGCGAACTTGTTGTTCGATGGTCTGCATCCTCTCACGATTGAGTTCGACCAATTGGGCCATCCTCTGCAGTTCCGCTCGATCGACTACCATCAAACCACTCGAAATGTCCGACAGCCATGAATCCGTCGCAGGAATCGATTAGAGATTAGAGATCAAATCATCAATTATGGCCTGTCTGCGATCAGCAACCAATGAGAGGTGTCCGTGTCCCTTCTCGAGCCTTGGTTTGGCTGTGGGAATATGTTTGAGGAGCCACTCACCGTGGGAGAAGGGGACCATGAGATCCAAATCGCCTTGCCAGATAGTCACGGGTACGGTGATTTGTGAGGGTTCGAAACCCCATTCCGAGCAGAAGGCTAGATTGTCATCTATCCAACCATCCCAACCATTGGTGAAACACCTGCGCATGCTTGAGGCCCAAACTGATGCCAATCCTTGTTCGTTCAGGGCTATGACATCGACTTCGGGAACCAAGCCACCCAATGCTGATGCCAGTTCATTGTCGCTGATGGTTCGGTACGCATCTGCGTGTTCGTCCATCCAAATTCGAAGTGGGGCCTCTCCTTGAAGTGCTATGCCGAACTCCTCTACATTCTCTGGACCCATGCCCTCTAGGAAGTCTAGATCGGGTCTGCCATACGGACCAACTCCTGCTAGTGATGAGACTGCCTTGCAACGCTCTGGAATCAACGCACCGCAAGCCAAAGCATGGGGACCGCCCCCTGACCAACCAACGGTGAGGAATTTATTGGCCCCTAAGTTGTCCAGAGCATCTTCGACATCTGCTGCAACGGTTGAAATTGTCCTTCCTGAGCTGCGGTCCGATAGGCCATACCCAGGCCTTGAGATTGCGACAAGAAGGAGATTATTCTCTAATGCATCCTGATGCCAATCTGACCAAATCGAAGCATCACTAGGCGTTCCGTGATGACATACTAGTGCTGTCTTCGATTCTGTGTCGCCGGCGACTAGGACATCCAAGATTCGGCCATCTCGAGATTTGATGCTCTGGAACATGAATCAGGGAGAGCTTTTGCAGACTTATGTCTGCTGGTTACTCGCCGTCCCAGATGCCTTCTGAAATCATGAATTCCATGACTTTCTCAGACACATTGGCTCGGTTGCCGCCTCGTACACCCGTCGCTGAGACTTCAAACACATGTGGGGGTATGTCTGTAGCTTCTCGAAGATCATAGCCGACTTTGCGCCCATACGAAATAGCCTCGAG
>Ga0114933_10006091_pt1 | contig 10792 bp, 9 predicted proteins | sample 4SBtaG_FD_89691 | JGI IMG/M metagenome (GOLD analysis project Ga0114933, IMG submission 89691) | Deep subsurface microbial communities from Kolumbo volcano to uncover new lineages of life (NeLLi) - 4SBTROV12_W25 metaG | ecosystem: Environmental > Aquatic > Marine > Volcanic | place: Kolumbo... | reverse complement strand
CAGGAGGCGTAGCGGATGCGCAGATCGACCATCGTGCTGCCGCCGCTCCGCCCGCTGATGCGCCAGAGGTCCTTGAAGTGCTCGCTCTTGCCCTCGCCGGGCAGGTCCCCGGGGTGCTTGACCAGGGGCTCGATGTAGGTGTTGCCGTACATCTTCGGCTGGCCGAAGACCTCGCGGCCCTTGAACATCGACAGGGCATTGTTCGGGAACGCCCAGGCCTGGAACCACCCCATGCCGGCCTTCTTGCACTGGACCGGGATCAGCACGCTGGCTTCGCTGTAGTCGAGCCGCCCGGTCTGGCTGGGCAGGTAGCGAGGCCGCAGCTCACCGAAGTGGGCCAGCATCAACAGGCAGCTCGGGGCCTGGCCGCCGATGAGCTTGACGTTCACGCCCGGCGGGAGCTCTCGGCGAAGCGCGTCCGGGAGCTGGCACGGGATGATGTGCAGGTCCGCCGGATAGGCCAGGTAGTCCGGTGGCACCAGGGTGGTCCGCTTCCCGCCGAAGCGCTGATGCGTGAGGTTCGAGACCGACTCCACGCCGCCGGCGACCCAGTGGCCCGCATGGCGCAGGAGCTTGCGCTGCATCAAGCGGGCCTCGACGCCCGTGAGCTGGATCGTGAGCATCAGGTAGAGCTCGACGGGCATGCTGACCAGCTCGCAGCCCGTGACACAGATGGCAGTGGTGATGCGTTCGCCAGGAGGAGGCGAAAACGCGGTCACGTTCCCCAGCAGGTCCCCCGGTCCGAGCCGGCAGAGCCGCGCGTCGCCGCGCCACTCGTCGATCACCCCCTTGCGGATGTACCAGACGCGGTCCCGACCCTCGGCCCGCCGGAAGACGACCTGGCGCGGGACGTACTTCTCGACCCACACGTCGTCGTACTGGTCGTCCAGGGTCGAGAACAGGCGGTCCATCAGCGCCCTGCTCTGTTCGTAGTCTTCGTTGACCTCGGACTTGAGCCGCTTCATGTGCCCTCCTTGTCGGAGGGCGACTCTACAGCAGCGTGAAGTAGAGGTTCGCGGCTTCGTCGAAGCCCGCCTTGCTCAGCACCAGCGGCTTGTCCCGGAAGGTGCACTGGTGCTTGATCTGCAGGATCAGATCGCGGGGGTGGCAGTTCCGGAAGGGCCGCCCGGCACGCCGGTAATGACGCTCGATCAGGTACTCGAAGCACTTGTCGTCCGGCTCGAAGCCAAGCGACACAGACTGGATGTGCAGGAGCGTCCGGAAGTCCCGCTCACCGGGATCCTCGACGTTGACCTTGTAGGGGATGCGGCGCAGAAAGGCCTCGTCGCAGAGGTCCTTGGGATCCAGGTTGGTCGAGAAGACCAGGAGAGGATCGAAGGGCACCTGGACCTTGCGCCCGTCCGGCATGCGCAGGTAGTCGACGCGCTGCTCCAGCGGCACGATCCAGCGGTTCAGCAGCGTCGCGGGGTCCATGCGCTGCCGCCCGAAGTCGTCGATGACCAGCGTGCCGCAGTTGGCCTTCATCTGGAGCGGGGCCTCGCAGATGCCGGTTCGGGCGTCGTAGTCGATCTCCAGGCTGTCCATGGTCAGCTCACCGCCGGCCACGACCGTCGGCCGACGGCACTTGACCCAGCGCGGATCGACGCGCTCGAGGCTGGACAGGGTCGAGCGCGAGTCCTCCTCCAGCGACTCGTGGACCATCGGGTCGAAGATCTTGATCAGGGTCCCCTCGACCAGGAGCGCGTGCGGCAGGAAGACGCTCGTGCCGAAGGCCCGGGTCATGCGCTCGGCCAGCGAGGTCTTGCCGTTGCCGGGGAAGCCGAAGAGGAACAGGCCCTTGCCCGAGGTCATCGCCGGACCGAGCTGCTGGAGCAGCTTCTCGGGGACGAGCAGGTCCTGGAAGGCGCGCTCGAGGTCGGCCTTGCGGGGGCTCTCGTTCGCGATGCTCTGCTCGCGGACGGACACGAGGTACTGCTCGAAGGTGACCGGCGCCGGGCCGCAGTAGCGGCTGTGCTGCAAGAGGTCCTGGACCCGGGCGCGGCCCGCCGAGGTGAGGTCGTAGCGGAAGTCGCCCGTCGCCGTGCCCGACTTGATCTCGACCTGCTTCAGAGTCTTCAGCTTGGTGAGGATGTCGCTGATCGGCTTGCGCGCCAGCGCCAGCGCCAGCGCCGCCTGGCGCCCCGTCGCGCCCGGATTGGCGACCAGGTACTTGAGCACCAGGCCCTCGACGAAGCCCTCGTCCAGGCCGGCCTCGACCAGGGTCTTGGGCTCGAGCGGCTGGAAGCGCGTCGGCGGCGGCGCGACGATGACCGGGCGGTCGAAGGCCTCGGCCATGGCGTTGATGTTCTCGATCGGTTCGCCGACGCTGACGGCTGCCCCGCCGGTGCTGACCGGATCGGAGACGTCCTCGTCGAAGCTGGGCTCTCCCAGGGGGATGCCCTGGGGCCGAACGGCCGCCTTGGGGTCGGGCGGAGCGTCCTCGCGAACGCGACCCGGCTTCGACGCCTTGCGCTTCGGAGCGGCGCCCTCGCGACCCTTCACGTCCTTCAGGGCCTGTCGCAGCGAATCCTTGAGGTAGCTGGCCAATCGATCTCCTCCGTCGAGGATACCTTCGGATCCCTGCCGATGTCCTACACTCCCGGCTCGATGGCGTCCCTCCCATACACCGAAGCCACAGCGCTCTCGCGCACGGGCGAGCGCAAGGATCGCAACGCCGATCGCTTCGGCCTCTGGGACCCCCGCCAGGACCTGGTCGCCACCGCGCGGAGAGGCTCCATCTACGCCGTGGCCGACGGGGTCTCGAGCGTGGAGGCGAGCGACTCGGCGGCCCAGACGGCGATCGAGTGCATCCGCGACTTCTTCACCGCGGACCGCCCCGCCGGCGAGGACTTGATCCTCGACCTGGTCGAGCGCGCCGACGCCGAGGTCCGACTGACCACCGGCAGCGCGTGCACGCTGGCCGGCGTGTGGCTCCACGCCGGGGTCGCGACGGTCTTCAACATCGGGGACTCGGCGGTCTACTTGTGGCGCGAGGGCACGATCGAGCGGCTCACGCCGGCGATGACCCGAGGCGGCGGCCTGGCGGCCTACATCGGCATGGGTGGAGGCGTGCGGCCCTCGATCCACATCGAAGGCATCCCCTTCAACGCCGGAGACGTCTTCCTGGTGGGCTCCGACGGCATCTTCGCGGCGGTCCCGCCCGGAGACCTCAAGGTGCTCTGCGAGGCCCCCGCGGCCCTGCTCCCCACCGTGGCGACACGGCTGGTCGATGGCGGCCACGACGACGACGCGACCCTGGTCTACGTGAGGGTCCTCGGCGTCGAGGCCAGCCCGGGCCAGGAACGCGTCATGCGGAATGCCTGAGCCTCCCTTCGAGGGGGACTGGCTGGAGGAGGAGAGCGAGCTCCCGCCCGGGGGACCCCGGCGCTGGTGGCGCCGCATCTCGGACGGCTCCGTGGCGATCGGCGGCCCCCCACGCCGGGTGGCGACGGAGCTCGTCGGACTGCAGGCCGAGCACCCGGCCCGTCCTGGCGTGCTCGACCGCACCGAGGAGTGGATCCACTTCGAGGCGCTGGGGCCAGCGCCGCAGGACCCGCTGAAGGCCGTGGGCGCATGGCCGGCCACGTCCTGCGTGCGCGAGGGCCCGCTCTACACGCTGCTCCCCCCCTGCGCCGTTCAGATCCGAAAGTCGCTGCGACGCATCGGCTGCCGCCGCATCGATCGGAGCTTGGACCGGCCCGCGCGCCTCGAGGTCCTGGAGGGCCCATCGTTCGGCGGCATCCACGGCGCCTGGCTGCGCGAGGCCGGGGACCGCGTGGTGGCGCTGCGCTGGTCTCGCTACGCCGAGGAGGGCCGGCCGGACCTCGATCGGGCAGCGACCGCCTGGCAGATCGGGGACTTCGCAGCGGGCCCGGCGCTCCTCCCGCACCTGCTCGAAGAGGCCGTCCTGGGCAAGGACGACGAAGCCCGCGCAGCCGCCCTCGAGCTCTTCGCGGACCTGGCCCGACCCGAGCCCCTGCGGGTCGAGGTGACGGTGGTCGGCGCACCCCTCTGGCTCGACACGGCCCGGTGGAGCGGCTCGATGCGACCTCGGGACGCGCGCCGCGTGATGCACCAGCTCGAGGGCATGTGCGTCTCCGGCCACACCCTGCACGTGCGCTGCGAGCCGCCGATCCGCAAGGGCTCCGCGCCGACCCGATGCGAGCCCCGAAGCACTCGTAGGCGACGCCTCTTCTCTCGGTGGTTCCAGGGCGTCCAGACCGACGAGCAGGGCCTGGTGAGCCTGACCCCCGAGGCCCTGGCCGAGGACTTCGTCGCCGGGCTGTCCGGACGGGTCATCGACGGGACCTGCGGTGTGGGCGCGCTGGCGATCGCGGCGGCCCGGAACCCGGAGGTCGAGGCGGTCCTCGCCGTGGACACCGACATGGGCCGGCTTCGCATGGCCGCGCACAACGCCGGGCTCTACGGGGCCACCCTCGGACTGCGGCACGGCTCGGCGCTGGACGTGCTCTGGGAGCCCCACGACGCGCTCCTGCTCGACCCGCCCTGGGGTGGCCGGGACTACGACCGGAAGGGTATGGGCCTCGCCGACCTCGACTTCCCGCTGGCCGAGGTCCTGGAGCGGACCTCCGCCCACGTCCGCGTCAAGCTCCCGCGCAGCTTCCGCGTCTCCGAGCTGCCTGGCGGACCGTGGCGCTTTCGAGCGGCGGTCGATGGCCGCGGGATCTTCAAGTTCGTGGTGGCCGAGCGGTGATCCAGATCGACTACGGGCTCTTGATCTTCCCTGCGCTGGCCGGGTTGACCTGGCGCCATGTCTACGCGGTCGGGCGGACCCTGAACGACCACTTCGTCGCCGCGGTCGTGGCGGGCTGCATCGGCTTCTACGGCCTGATGACGGTGGCCTCGGGTTCCTATGCGTTCGCGCTGGGCGCCGTCTGGATCTGGGGGCTCTTCTTCGCGATCCACCGGCGCGGCGCGGCCCCCGGCTGGGTGCGAGTGCTCCTGGCCATGCCCTCGCAGGCGGCCTACGCCTTCGCCCTGTGGGGCGGCCTGCTCTGGCTGATTCGCGCGCCCATCGCGGCGCTGCTCGGCGGGGACTGGATGTGGCCCGGGTGGTGGCTGATCCTGCCCGCAGCCCTGGCGCTCCTGGGCACGGCTCAGTGCTACCGGCGGGGCCGGACCCTCACTCGCCACAGGGTCGAGGGCCTGCCCGGACGGCTCGTTCAGCTCTCGGACCTGCACGCCTCGGCGGTGATGCATCGGCGCGAGCTCGACCCGGTCATCGACGCCACCAACGCCCTGGAGCCGGACCTGGTGGTGGTCACCGGCGACCTGGTCATGCCCTTCTCGGAGGAGCACCACGCCTACCTGGTCGATGCCCTCGCGCGGCTCGAGGCGCCGGTGCTCTGCTGCCCGGGCAACCACGACCTGCCGGTGCTCTTCCAGCTGACCTCGGCGCTGAAGGAGCGCGGCATCCGCATGCTCGTCGACGAGGTCGTCGAGGTCGACGGCTTTCGCGTCACCGGGGTGAACTTCCACTGGAAGAAGGCCCGCGAGGAGCTCGACGCCGCCTTGCAGAAGTGCCCCTCGGGCGAGGGCTTCGAGCTGCTGCTCGCCCACGACCCTCGCCTCGGCGAGTGGACCGACCGCTTCGACCTGGTGCTCTCGGGCCACACCCACGGCGGCCAGGTCGGCACGAACATGCTGGGGGTGCGCGGCTCGCTGCTGGGCCTCTTCGGCGTGCGCGACCAGGGCTGGTTCGGCAAGCAGTACGTGCACGCCGGCAACTGGTTCACGGGGCTCCCGCCCCGCATGGGCATCCACGGCGAGATCGCGCTGTTCGAGCCGCCTCAGTAGCCGAGGACGAGCTCCACCGGAGCGTGATCGCTGGCCCGCTCCTTGCGCCGCTGCTCGACGTGGATGCGAGCGCCCTGGACGCGGGCCATCACCGGGTCGGTGACCAGGAAGTGGTCGATGCGCATGCCGTTGTTCAGCTCGAAGGCGCGCTGGCGGTAGTCCCAGAAGGTGAAGGCTCCCTCCTCGACCCACTCCTCGGTGGCGTCGCGGAGCCCCCAGGCCAGGAGCTTCTCCCAGCGCTCGTGCTCGAGGGGGTGGAAGCTCGGCACGTTGGCGAACTCGAAGGGATCGAAGATGTCGCAGCTGCGGGGGGCGATGTTCAAGTCCCCGGTCACGATCAGGGGATCCGTGGGCTTGAAGTTCGCCGCGACCCACTCGATCAGGCGATCGTAGAAGCGCAGCTTGTAGGCGAACTTCGGGCTGTCCTCGCGCTGGCCCTGGGGGCAGTAGAGGTTCACGATGCGCAGCCCGTCGATGGTCGCGACGATGACCCGGCGCTGGTCCTCCTCGATCTCCGGCACGCCGATGACGACGTCCTCGAGCGGCGAGCGGCTGGCGATGGCCACGCCGTTGTAGGTGCGCTGTCCCCAGGTCGAGACGTGGTAGCCGCGGCTCCGGAAGAGATCGAGGTCGATCTGCGCGTCCTCGAGCTTCAACTCCTGCATGCACAGCACGCTCGGGCACACCTCGTCGAGGAAGGCGCAGACGTGCTCCTCGCGGGCCTTGAGCGAGTTGATGTTCCAGGTGACGATGCGCATGGTGGTCGGGGGTTATCCTCCCCGCCGGAGGAGCGTTGCTGCAGCCGGGCGACCAGATCGACATCTGGGTGGTGGAGAAGCCGCTCGGCCAAGGCGGGATGGGCTCGGTCTACCGGTGCCACAACCGCTCGGCCCAGCGCATCCTGGCCGCGGTCAAGGTCCTGGACCCCTCGCTGAACCGGGTCGAGAGCGCCCAGGCGCGCTTCATCCGCGAGGCCGAGATCCTCTTCGCGCTCGACCATCCGAACATCGTGAAGGTGCGGAACGTCCGGATGGACGCCGAGCTGCCCTACCTGGAGATGGAGTTCGTCCAGGGGGACAACCTCGAGGAGCGCATCTACGAGGGCCGCGTCGAGCTCGACGACGCCGTGAAGCTCTTCCGCCAGGCGGCGGACGCGCTGGTCTACATGCACGACCGGGGCATCCGGCACCGCGACATCAAGCCGAGCAACATGATCGTCCAGGACGACGGCGGCTTGAAGCTGGTCGACTTCGGCATCGCGACCGAACAGGACGGCAAGACCATCACCGAGTCGGGCCAGAACTTCGGCTCGGTCAGCTACGCCCCGCCGGAGTGGATCGACCCGAACGACCTGGACCCGGTCAAGTGGGACGTCTACTCGCTCGGCGTCGTCTACTACGAGCTGCTGACGGGCCGCTTCGGCTTCCCGATCTCCGGCGTCGGAACCAGCCGCCAGAAGGCGCTGCAGGTGATGATCGCCAAGCAGAACCACCCGCCGTTGGACCCTGGACCCCAGTTCCCGGTGGCGCTGCGCTCGCTGATCCGGTCCATGACCCGGAGCGCCGCGGCCGACCGCATGGCGACCAGCCAGGAAGTCCTGGACCGGCTCGAGAACATCGACCTGGAGCACATCGACCCCGAGCACCGCTTCGGAGACGAGCCCGAGCACCGGCCGACCTCGGCCACCTGGTACCCGGGCATGGAGGACAGCTCCGACACGATGATCCCGGAGATCGAGGACCTGGAGCGGGTCCGCCAGGAGATCATCGAGAAGGGGCGCATCCACAGCTCTCCGACGACGCCCGAGCCCCCGACGCCCAGCATGGACGAGTCGGTGGATCGCTCGGAGTCGGAGACGAAGCCGCAGCCGCCTCCCCGCGGAATCCTGCCGTCGAAGCCACCGGACGCTCCGATCGAGGAGCCTGCGCCGTCGTCGAAGACACCGCTGGTCGCCGGGGCCTTGTTGCTGCTCGGTGGAGCGGCCGCCGCCTGGTGGTTCACCCAGGAACCGCCTCCCCCGCCGGTCACTACGCGAGCCGTCGAGGTCGTGGTCGCCGGCATCGGCGCCGAGGTCCCTGTCTCGGTCGAGGTGGATGGCCAGGTCGGAACCGCGGACGGGCTGGTCTGGTCCTTCGGCGAGGTCGACTTCGGCTCGCACAGCGTCGTCGCTACGGTCGGCGAGGACTGCACCCCGGAGGCCACGTGGTGCGGCGTCACCGAGACCGACTTCGAGGTGGTCGAGGGCGAGGGCGTCGCCACGGCGATGGTCACGGTCTCCGCTCCGGTCGCGAGGCCCCTGATGGTCTCGACACCCGACGTGAAGAAGGCCTCGGCCCGCGTCGGCGAGCTCGTCGTCGAGGTCGGAAAGGAGCCGGTCGAGGTCACCTGGCTCTTGCCCGGAAAGCACGTCGTGGTCGTCGAGGTCGGCACCTGCGAGCCCGGCGCGGCCGGCTGCCTTCCGGACTGCCCGAGCGGCTGCTCCTCCTGGTCACAGGAGGTCGTCGTGGACTGGGAGGGCGGCCCCATCGAGCTCGAAGCCCCGATCGAGGCGCCGACGCTTGCGATCCTGGGGATCCGGGGGGATCCGGACGGTGCGCGCGTCGAGGACGTGGTCAGCAGCGCGGGCACCGCCGCCAAGGCCGCGGTCAGCTACGGCCAGTTCGGCTCCTGGCTGGCCTCGAACCCCACCTGGCAGAAGGACGCAGCCATCGACGCCGGCAAGGCCGACGGCAACTACCTGAAGGGCTGGGAGGGCGCGACGCCCCCGGCCGGGAAGAGCTCGCAGGCGATCGTCAACGTCAGCTGGGCGGCGGCTTCGGCCTTCTGCTCCGGCCGCGGCGGCCTGGCCGCGCTCGAAGCCGACCCGATGACCTGGGACGAGAACTCCAGCACGGTGGCCTGGCACGAGTACCGCCAGAACGCCGGCAAGCCCGCCTGGCGCCGCTCCGACGGCGGCGTCTCGACCAACGTGGGCAAGACGGACTCCCGAGCCTTCATCGGCTTCCGCTGCGCCCGGTGATCCTCCTCGGCCTGGCCCACGCTGGGAACGCCGAGGCGTGGGCTGCCTACGACAAGGCCTGTGACCTGGGCCACGAGCCGGCCTGCACCCTCGCGACGCACGCGGCGCCCGAGGGGGTCTGCGCCTCGGCCTGGGTGGAGCTGGGCGAGGGGGTGCGGCTCAGCTTCGGCGGGCCGGCGATCGAGTACGCGAGCGATGACGAGGCCCTCGAAGTGCTCACCGGGGCGCTCGTGTGTCCGGCGACGCCGGTCCGGCTCGTCGCCCGCGGGGACTACGGGCGCTGGTTCGACTTCGCCCATGCCCTCGACGCCCACGGGGCCTCCGTCCAGGCGGTCGAGGACTTTTCGCCGGTCCCTCCCCCGGACCATGCGGAGATCCCGCCGCCCTCGGACTGCGCGACGGTAAACGCCTGCGTCGAGGAGGCGGGCGCGGCGCTCGGGATCGACGGGTGGATGCTGGGTTGGGGCATCGACAAGCCGGTGTCCGCCTCGGGGACCGAGGACGTGGGGACCCTGATGATCCCTGGCCTGATGAAGGCGCACGACGTGGTCCTCGAGCACGACGGGCGCACCCTCGAGCTGGTGGCCGACCCCCGCCGCAAGGGCACCCTGGACAAGGACGCGGTGCACGCGGTCATCCAGGCGGAGATGGGCGCTATCCGCGGCTGCTACCAGTCCGAACTGCACGCCGGCCCGGCGCTCTCCGGCAAGGTCGTGGTGAAGTTCGTCATCGAGCTCGACGGCACCGTGACCGGCGCCCGCGTCATCGAGTCGACCCTGCACAGCGACACCGTCGAGGCCTGCATCCTCGAGGTGTTCGCGGCGATGCGCTTCCCCGAGCCAGAGAACGGAGTGGTCCTGGTCAGCTTCCCCTTCGTGTTCACGCCCGAGTGAGCTCGCTCGGGCGAGTGCGGGTCCTCCTGGCCATCGTGGCCTTCGGGCTCTTCGTCTCGGGGGTGACCATCTGGCCCTGGGAGTGGGAGCTGGAGCGGATCCTGGGTCTCACGTCGGAGGTCCCGGTGCTTCACGCGGTCGTCGAAGGCATCCTCGCCGACATGCGGGATCTGCGGTCCAGAGACAGCTTCGTCTTGTACGGGCTGGACTGGCTGGCCTATGCCCACCTGGTGTTGACCGCGCTCTTCGTGATGGCGATGAAGGACCCGGTCCGGAACATCCTGGTCGTCCGCTTCGGGCTCTTGTGCTGCCTGACGGTGCCGCTGTTGGCGGCGATCTGCGTCCCCCTCCGAGGCCTGCCCTGGTGGTGGGTGTTCATCGACAGCTCCTTCGCGATCTGCGCGGTGCCGCTCTGGCTGGCGCTGCGGGAGCTGAAGCGTCTGGAGTCAGCGGGCTAGCGTAGGTAGTAGCCATACCCTCCGCAGGCCCCGACTTGGGTCCTGGCGCGCAGCCACTTGTTCCGGTCCAGCCCGAAGACTACGCTCAGTTTGAGACAGTGTCAGGATGCACCATGAATATTGCGACGGCTTCGGCGATTCTTGCTGGCCACCTAGCGAAGGAAGGAGTGCTTGCGCTCGTACGCCAACTTGATCTGTACGCGGACTCACTGGACCGCGAGAACAACAACGAATCGAAGCAGCTGCTAGACCAATTAAACGCCCTCAACGACATCTTTCGTTTCAGTCCAGCCTACGCGGCGCACTACGTCCAGCCAGACGTCCAAATCACAAACCCAGATCATGGCCCCCCGCTGTACGGACGCAGGCTAATCGGGGAGGCGCTCGACACTTTTATACAGCACGAACCACCCACAGCAGAGCGTGACGGCGAAAATGCGCTAATGATCCTTGGCGGTCCTGGTTCGGGAAAGACCAGTCTCTTAGGGCTCGTACGAAAATAAACAAGGGTAGTCGAGCGCCCCGCGCCGAAAGGACATCCTGGCTCCCTGGCGCGGGAGCCGGCCAGCCAGGCTTCGCGGATATGGATCGTCGAAGCTGGATCT
>Ga0114933_10006089_pt1 | contig 10797 bp, 10 predicted proteins | sample 4SBtaG_FD_89691 | JGI IMG/M metagenome (GOLD analysis project Ga0114933, IMG submission 89691) | Deep subsurface microbial communities from Kolumbo volcano to uncover new lineages of life (NeLLi) - 4SBTROV12_W25 metaG | ecosystem: Environmental > Aquatic > Marine > Volcanic | place: Kolumbo... | reverse complement strand
TTGTCCTTTTCCAGAATCTTCACGTTCCAATAGAGCGATCATGATGCCTTGCGCTGCAAATAACCCTGCACAAAGATCTGCTATAGGGATACCAGCTCGCACCGGCCCTTGCCCTGGCAAGCCGGTTATAGACATTACTCCTCCCATGCCCTGAGCTATTTGATCAAAGCCAGGCCTTTTCGAATATGGTCCATCTTGTCCAAAACCAGATATGCTGGCATAAACCAATTTCGGATTTTCCTTACTAAGGGCATCGTAATCTATTCCAAGACGCTGCTTCACATCTGGACGATAATTTTCGACAATCACATCCGCTGTTCTGACTAGACGCTTCAACAACTCGACCCCTTTTTCATTTTTTAGGTTCAATGTCATTGCGCGTTTATTACGATGTAGGTTCATGAAGTCTGGTCCATGACGGGCGCCGCCCAGAGCATTGCCCCCATCCATAGCTTCGGGAAGCTCTATTTTTATCACATTCGCTCCCCAATCGGCCAATTGACGAACACAGGTTGGCCCTGCTCGCACCCGTGTTAAGTCTAAAACCGTGAAGCGTTTTAACGCATCTGAAGCTGGATTAACCGCCATAATATTTCCTTCTACCTACATAAAGCTACTATTTTCAAGACTTTTAGCCCATTCTCCTCGAGAGGCTACCATTATCAATGTTATATCCCCGTTTTAGGAAATTATTTGCAACCAATGCAACAAATTAAGTTGCCAACATTTAATTTATATAGTGGCCTATCTATACTGCTAAAAGCTACTATAAGAATAATCGCCAAATAATTAATAGAAAAATATAACGCAACAACCATATTATTCTTATGATGTTACCAAGATGCATAGTGCGGTGTGCCCGCATCAATTTTTCTGGATATTGAAGAAACCATGGATAACCTATCTTTATCCACCTGGTCTGGGTTAAACCTGACTGCTAGCCGAAGCGAGAGATTGGTCTTTACTAATCTAGACTTCGAACTTAATTCTGGAGACGCTCTTTTACTCACAGGTAAAAACGGTTCTGGTAAATCTACATTACTTCGGATCATGGCAGGCCTCAACCAACCCAGTTCTGGATCTATGCTTTGGAATTCTGAAATCATAAAAAATGTCATAAGCACTCACTCCACTCGAGTTAACTATATAGGACATTTGGCAAGTGTGAAATTGGCACTTACTGTCGAAGAAGATATTAGATTTTGGATGCAATTGAATGGTCATTCAAAGCAGGGAATAATGGAAATAGCGCTCGAGCATTTTGGGCTCTTAAATCAAAGAAGTATGCCGATAAGGTTTTTGTCATCTGGCCAACAAAGAAAACTGGCACTAACTCGTCTTATAGTAAGAGATTCCAAAATTTGGTTACTCGATGAACCAACGGTAGGGCTAGATAGTAAAGGCATTCAATCTCTAGAGGATATAATACATAAACAAAGGGCTGATAATGGTATAGTTGTAGTGGCGTCACACACGGACATAAACTTGGGGAACAATATTAAAAATATCAATTTATCAGATTTTCAAACGAATACCGCCCGAGCCTATTCGGCAGATTTTGGCTATGAGGAATAGGTGATGGGTACCATCATGGCGATTATTCGTAGAGACTTATCTCTAGTAATGAGGCAAGGAAGTGATGCTTTTGTGGTATTAATATTTTTTATTGTCACCGTGACTTTATTCCCATTAGGGGTCAGTCCAGATCCTCTTATTTTACAAAATTTGGCCAGTGGCATTGTTTGGGTTGGAGCTTTATTAGCAGCAATGTTGTCGCTTGACCGTCTTTTTCAAACAGATTATGACGACGGGTCCCTGGAGTTATTGGTGCTCTCTCCATATCCGTTGGAAATCGTCGTTTTATGTAAGTGTTTCGTTCACTGGTTAACAACGGGTCTGCCTATTATGGTGATCTCGCCAGTTTTAGCGTTAATGCTTAATATTAAAACTGGCGCCTTTCTGTACTTAATCACTAGTATGGCATTGGGGACGCCTATAATCAGCCTTCTAGGAGCAGTGGGCGCCGCACTAGTTCTAGGCTCAAGACGGTCCGGCGTCCTAATAGCGCTACTTATCATTCCGTTGACGATACCAATTCTTTTATTTGGGGTAGGCGCCATACAAGCGGCTACGGAAGGATATAGTGCTTCAAGCCCATTAATGTTTTTAGGAGCCTTCTTATTATTTTCTACTGCGCTATGCCCATGGGTGATAGCTTCCAGTTTAAGGCAAGTTGTATCGTGAGGTTTCAATATAATGCATAGATTTGCTAACCCGGCCCGTTTCATGCGAATAGCCGAACCAATTTTACCATGGACATCCCTCGGAGCCTTGGCTACGATTTTGCTTGCCCTGTATTTTGGTATATTTGATTCTCCGGCAGACTATCAGCAAGGAGAAACTGTCAGAATAATGTACGTGCATGTACCAGCTGCGTGGATGGCGTTATTCGCATACACCGTGATGGCTTTAGCCAGCGGAAGTTTCCTTATTTGGAAGCATCCTTTAGCCGACTTATCTGCCCAAGCGGCTGCTCCTATTGGAGCAGGCTTTACCGCCATTGCCCTGGTGACCGGAGCATTATGGGGACAACCAATGTGGGGAACTTGGTGGGTCTGGGATGCGCGCCTAACCTCCGTATTGATACTTTTTTTTCTTTATCTCGGATACATGGCACTCGTAAATGGATTTGATGATCCTGAGAGGGGATCTCGAATGGGAGCAATTTTGGCTTTGGTAGGTTTCGTAAACGTGCCCATCATCAAATTTTCCGTCGACTGGTGGAATACACTTCATCAGCCAGCCAGCATTAGCAGACTAGACGCTCCCGCCATTGATACATCGATGTTGATCCCACTGCTATTGATGGCAATCGGGTTCAAACTTTTTTTTATCAGTATTTTAATCCTTCGCATTAAAATACACCTTTTAAAAAAACGTATTCGTTCAATACAACTGACCCATTAGTCAAAACTTCTAAACTCTTTTGATAAATGTGCACTTGATCTTCTTTAACCGACTTACATTTTGATTTATATATCTTTTAGACGGATTATTGGGGGGCCTAGACAGGGGCCAGTAACGTTTTATGACTGATTACGGAATTTATATATGGTCTTCTTATTTGGTGACCGGCTTCATTATGGTGTTGGTTCTTGGCTATTCTTTACATCAATTAAGAGCTGCTAAAAGAACGCTTAACGATTTAAATAGCGACGGCCCAACCAAACGGCGAGTTGCAGATGACACCTAAACGTCGTCGATTGACTATGGTGGGGCTGGGTCTTCTTATGGTTGCGGCAGCAACGACCCTTGCCCTAAACGCTTTTGAGGACACTTTAGTTTTTTTCTATAGTCCAACAGATTTGATTGATACGAAAACCAACCCCAAGAAACAAATTAGAGTGGGCGGATTGGTTGAGGAAAAGAGTCTTTTGAAATCAGGTGATGGTCTAAGTGTTTCATTCACTATTACTGACCTTGATAATCGCTTGCCGGTAACCTTCAAGGGCGCACTCCCGGATTTGTTTAGGGAAGGTCAGGGTGTAGTTGCTGAAGGATATTTAGTAGATGGTCTTTTTCAAGCGAAACATGTGCTCGCAAAACATGATGAAAACTATATGCCAAAAGAAGTAGCCGACTCATTGAAAAAATCAGGAAAATGGAAGGGGGGAAGCAAACAATGATAGCTGAACTGGGGCATTATGCGTTGGTTTTGGCTTTGCTCATTGCTTTGGTCCAGACTACCGTCCCCCTCTATGGCGCAGCCAGAAATGATTTTTCTTTAATGGGTGTAGCTCAACCCGCCGCCACCGCACAATTCATTGCAATTGCAATTGCATTTGGAGCACTCACACATGCTTATGTCACTTCTGATTTTTCAGTAATTAACGTAGCAGAGAATTCGCATTCCTTAAAACCATTGTTATATAAAATAAGTGGGGTTTGGGGAAACCATGAAGGTTCAATGATCCTTTGGGTTTTAATACTCGCACTGTTTGGATTTGCAGTAGCACAATTTGGAATACATCTTCCCCCAACATTAAAAGCCAGAGTTTTATCGGTCCAAGCATCTATCGGAGTTGCTTTTCTTGGTTTCATTCTTTTGACTTCTAACCCATTTTTAAGATTAGATCCGGCCCCAATTGACGGTCGCGACTTAAATCCTCTATTACAAGATCCAGGGTTAGCGTTCCATCCCCCTATGCTATACCTTGGTTATGTTGGTTTTTCGATGGCATTTTCGTTTGCAGTCGCGGCACTAATAGAAGGTCGGGTGGACCCCGCGTGGGCGCGTTGGGTTAGACCTTGGACTCTGGCCGCATGGATAGCTCTTACAGCTGGTATAACGCTTGGGAGCTGGTGGGCATACTATGAGCTTGGTTGGGGAGGATGGTGGTACTGGGATCCAGTCGAAAACGCAAGCTTTATGCCTTGGCTATCTGGAACAGCATTACTTCACTCAGCAGTGGTAGTGGAGAAAAGAGATGCGCTTAAAAGCTGGACTATTCTTCTGGCTATCTTAACCTTTGCATTAAGTTTAATGGGAACTTTTCTAGTCAGATCAGGGGTTTTAACATCTGTTCATGCCTTTGCCGTAGATCCAGAGAGAGGTTTATACATACTTGCAATCCTAGTACTATTTGTTGGTGGTGCTTTGATCATGTTTGCACTAAGGGCACCATCGATGAAGCTAGGAGGGTTATTTCAGCCGATAAGTCGAGAAGGGGGTTTAGTAATGAATAACCTTCTTCTCTCAGTTGCAACAGCAACGGTATTTATTGGAACACTTTATCCTCTTTTTCTAGATGCCACTACTGGACAAAAGGTATCTGTTGGCCCTCCGTTTTTTAATGCCACTTTCGTTCCAGTAATGATCCCACTAGTCCTCCTAATGGCGATTGGTCCAATGTTGGCTTGGAAACGAGGCGATCTATCGGCAGCAATGTCGCGACTTTGGTTTGCCGTTGCTCTATCATTTGGAATTAGCATATTCGTATTTTGGCTCCATAGTAATGAGCCTCTCACCCCTGTGATTGGTTTTGCATTAGCTGGTTGGCTTGCGGGCGGAACTCTCAAAGAATTTGCGGATAGAATAGGGTTATTCCGAGATCGATTGTCTAGATCTTTGTCCAAAGCCAGACGGTTACCTAGATCTGCATACGGCATGACATTGGCACATCTAGGGCTATCCATTTTTATTTGTGGAGCTGTAGCAGATAGTGCTTGGAGAACTGAAGTAGTTATAAACGCAAAAGAGAGGGACAAAACTTCGATTGCAGGGTTCGAAGCGCAATTAGAAAGCGTAAACAGGCTCGAAGGTCCTAATTACCATTTGGAAAGAGCAACCGTTGTTATTAGAAAAAATGGCGAGTACGTCACGAGAGTGTTCCCTGAACGACGGTTCTATCCAGTACAGCAAATGCCCACCACTGAAGCTGCCATTTACACAACACTTTTAGCTGACGTATATGTTTCGTTGGGAGAAGGCAGCAAGGACCAAGGTTGGACACTTAGGTTGTGGTACAATCCTCTGATACCCTGGATATGGGCGGGCTGTTTAATCATGGTTTTAGGGGGCTTAATATCACTATCAGACCGGCGACTCAGAATTGGCGCCCCATTTAAACGAGCACATAAAAAAGTTCAAGAAAACGGCTTGCTTGAAAATGCGTAAATTAATTTACCTGGGGCCTCTACTTTTTTTTATAATTACCGCCGTTTATTTCGCTTTACCAATTCTAAAAGGCAAAGATCCAAGAATTTTGCCATCAGCTATGATTGAAAAAAATATCCCAGATTTGAATCTTCCTCCACTTCTAGAAACAAAACCAGGTATAGACAAACAAGCATTGATGGGAGAAATTCAGTTAGTTAACTTTTTCTCTTCTTGGTGTGGTCCATGTCGAACGGAACACGATTTCCTTATGAGAATTAACAAGTCAGAGATAATCCCGATATATGGGATCAATTACAAGGATAAGCAAAATGCTGCTAAAGCGTGGTTACTTGACCTAGGGGACCCTTACGAGAGAATTGGCAGAGATATTGATGGACGGACAGCTATAGATTGGGGTGTTTACGGTGTTCCCGAGACGTATCTAATTGATAAACATGGCCGAATTCAATATCGACACGTTGGTCCACTTTCCGAAAGCATTTTTAAAGAAAAAATCTCTCCTGTAATCAAGGCTCTACGGAAACAAACAAATGGTTAAAAATCGGCTTTTTATGCTAATTCTTGCTATAATAGTCAGTATTCCACTAAACGCGTCCGCAGTTGAGCCATCCGAGATACTGCAAAATCCCCAGCTCGAGCTGCGGGCGCGGAATCTGAGTCAAAATATACGTTGCCTTGTGTGCCAAAACCAATCAATTGATGATAGCAATGCTTCCTTGGCGAGAGATTTAAGAAAAATTGTTAGAGAACAGCTGGTAAGCGGTGCGTCAGATAGTGAAATATATGAGTTTTTAATAGCACGTTACGGTGACTTCATTCTGTTGCGACCTCCAGTTAAGGCAACCACCTATATATTATGGTACGGACCGTTATTTATATTCTTCGCCGGCCTATCTTTGTCAGTATTATTTCTTATTCGAAGAAAAAGAGTACTGCCCGAAGAACCGCTATCTCCTGAGGAACAGGAAGAACTATCCAGCCTTATAAGCGGAAAGGAAGAGGGATAGGGATGTTGTTTTGGTTCATAGCAGGAATACTAACCCTAGGCGCTGTGCTTGCAATTATATGGCCTATACTGAAAGAGAAGGCTTGGAGTGAAGACCCTGCTTCTTTTAATTTGCAGGTCTATGCAGACCAATTGAATGAACTGGAACGAGACCATCTGCAAGGTCGCATAGGAGAACAAGATAAGGAGTCTGCCCGCCTTGAGATACAACGGAGAATTTTATCCACCAATACCGATATAAAAGAGAAAATTAATCAAACCGACAAAATGCCTAGTCAATTCAGTCGGATGATATTGGCAGTATTATTAGCATTTTTGATACCGTCTTTCGCGTTGGGAACATACATATCAATGGGGAAGCCAGGTCTTCCTGGCCAACCCTTTAATGATCGCGTTGCTCAAACTTCTAAGCAAACCGCCACAGTGGCTGCCGCAGGCCAACATGGCGAAATAAACGATATGATCACCAATTTGCGGGCTAAGTTAGATAAAAATCCTAATGACATCAAAAGTTGGGAACTTCTTGGTAAAACTTATCTTATGCAAAAAAAGTATTCCGAGGCGGCATCTACGCTGGAGCGAGCTCTTCAAATAACACCTAATAATATCGGTATGCGCGCAGCTTTTGGGGAGGCCCTAACCCTGGCTGCTGACGGACGCGTCACCCAGAAGTCCGAATCTGAGTTTAAAGCAGTTGAAAAACACACCCCAGATGACCCTAGAGCCCGTTATTATTTGGGCCTTGCTGAATATCAAAGAAATAATTTGACAGCAGCGCTTCGACGCTGGATTGCTCTAGAAATCGATACTCCAGCAGACGCTCCATGGAGAACAATGCTTCAAAGTCGCATTCAAAAGGCTGAGAAAGAGAGTGGCATTGATATCTCTGCATTAAAGTTAGGAGAAATCACTAAAAGGCCTCCCCAAAAGGGAACCATTGCACCAAATCAAGGGCAATCAACACAGGTCTCAAAACCCATCCCCGGTCCAAGCCAAAGTCAAATCGCTGCGGCACAAAATATGACCGCCAAAGATCGTCAATCTATGATCCGGAGTATGGTCCAACGTTTAGCCGATAAATTAAAAGATAACCCGAACGATGTCGACGGATGGCTGAGACTTGCGCGTTCGTACTCTGTGTTAAAACAGTCTGAGAGCGCCATAAATGCCTATAGTCAAGCGGCCAAGATCGCTCCAAATAGAATAGATATCCAGCTGAACTTTGCGCGTGCACTTTTCCCAGCCGGAACACCCGAAACAGAAATACCTTCTCGGCTTAAACCGGTAATCGAAAATATTTTAAAACTCGATCCTAATCACCCAGAAGCAACATTTTACCGGGGAATGATCGCTAAAGCAGAGGGTGATTATTCACTTGCTCATGAATTATGGACGCGTCTGTTGCAAGTAATGGGCCCTAATGCACCAGCACGGAAATCAATAGAAAAACAGATCAATTCGCTTAAAATGCAAAAGTAAAAGTGTCAATTAAAGTTAATCCAGTGTGTTTGTAAGCAATTTTGTCTATAAGTTAAGTGCAGACACAAGATGAATTCAAACAACTAGATCAATACATGCAATTACAATACGGGTTTGGTTATCGTGCATTGGCGTAATATTTTAATCCTTTTAACTTTCAGCTTGTTAGTTTTCATCCCAGGTATCTCTAGTATCCCCCCATTAGACAGAGATGAGTCTCGTTTTGCCCAAGCTAGCAAGCAAATGATAGAAACAGGTGATTACGTAGATATAAGATTTCAAGAAACCCCAAGATACAAAAAACCCGTTGGCGCTTATTGGGTACAAGCGGCGACGGTAAATATACTATCACCGGATAACCTCAATTCTATTTGGGCCTACCGTATACCCTCCCTGCTTGCTTCTTTAGCGGCGGTGATCCTCACATATGCTATTGCTTGTCTTTTTGTTAAAAGAGAAGTTGCGCTATTTTCTGGAATTTTATTAGCGTCGAGTTTTCTGATTAATGCAGAAGCGCACATGGCTAAAACAGACGCTCTATTGCTTCTGAGTGTATTAATCACCCAGTACGGCTTAGCCAGGACATACAAAGGCGACATAAGTTTTTTAAGCTGGTTATATTTTTGGGCAGGGCTTGGACTAAGCATCCTGCTCAAAGGTCCAATTGTCCCAGTTATTATACTGTTAGCAATTGTAACATTATGCTGTTTTGATCGTAACCTTAGTCTTATCAAGCAGCTCCGACCGATGACAGGCGTTCTGGTTGCCACTGCTATCAGTTTGCCTTGGGTAATAGCTGTTCAAATATCTTCCAGTGGTGCTTTTTTAAAGAAATCAATTGGTGTAGATTTACTACCGAAGTTGATGGGCGGCGTCGAATCTCACGGAATGCCGCCTGGATATTATCTTCTAATGTTAATGATTGCTTTCTGGCCTAGCTCATTATTTCTTTGGCCAAGTTTGATTCATTTCATCAAGGCTAAAAAAGACATTTTTTTCAAATTTATCATAGCTTGGGTAGTACCAGCATGGATAATGTTGGAGATCGTACCTACGAAATTACCGCATTATGTATTGCCGCTTTACCCAGCCATAGCAATAACCGTTGCTAAAGCAATGGATGAAACAAATTTTTATAAAATTAGCCTAGGATCAAAACTTTATAGCGGCCTTTGGTTCATTCTCAGTAGCGGTTTGATAATAGCATCTATTTTTTTAGCGAATCCGAACATTGAACTCGTCGCCTCACCGGGCCACGAAATTGATAAAAAAATAGTTTTTGAACACATTCAAAATATTAGTAACCAACAAGCCTTACTCACTTTCACCTTAATTTTAATTTCATTGGCGGCTGTCATCTTTCTATGGAAAGGTAAAATCAAAACCTGCGTTCTTTCAATAGCCTGTTGTGCAGTCTTATTTTTCATCCCATTAACCCACTCAAAAATTCCAGCTATAAAATGGGCCTTTCCTTCGGCAGAAATAGCTGATTTTCTTGAGGCAACCAACAGACAAGACAATAAATTAATCTCGATAGGGTATCATGAACCAAGCTTGGTTTTTCTCAATGGAACAGATACTTATTTAGCCAACATTAATGACGGCGTCAAAAAATTAAAAGATGAACCCAAAAGTCTAGTATTAATTAGTCATTCTAAGCTAGAAGATTTTTATTTAGCTGCTACCCAGGCAGGCCTTACAACAAAACTGATCGAAACCTTTAACAGCTTCAATTACTCTAAAGGTAGAAGCTTAGTTTTAAATTTATTAGTGGTGACAAATGCCCAAAATTAATAGCTACAAGAAGCCAACTCAGATAGTATTAAAATGAAACACCTATATTTTTTTTGGACTGTAGTTAAACAGCCCCCACTAGGCATAGTCCTGGTTGTCACGGCATTCATATGCGTACTTTTAGGAATTGAGGTTGATCGAGATGTAATTATTTTCATCAAAAATAATTCACAATATTTTTACACTGATATTTTTAGAATAATTACAAATGCAGGAGATGCAACATTTTGGTTATTGTTGGCTGCCGCCGGGATTACATTTTGCGTCTACATTCGGAGCTCACAATATCTAGTTTCTTATCATCATCAACTTAAAGTTTATTTGTTACAGTTAATTTTTATAACTTCCACCTGGTTGCTATCAGGCGTAATTCACCACATTATTAAAATTGTATTAGGTCGATATCGACCCCGATATCTTTTCTCTGAAAATTGGTACGGGATTAATCCTTTAAATTTCAACATAGCCCATAATTCTTTTCCCTCTGGTCATACACAAACTATATTCGCTATAACTATTGGATTAACTCTCTTGTATCCGCGGTTAGGTATTTTTCTAGTGCCTCTAGCGGTTTTAGTTGGGATCAGTCGAGTGGTATTAATTGCACATTATCCTAGTGATGTACTTTTTGGGGCTTATCTTGGCATGGCCACTGCGATTCTAGTAAAACGTCATTATTTTGATAGAAAAAATATATTTTAAGAGTGTTTTAGCTTTCAAATAAACGTTAAGTCAGCTGTAGATATCTCTGAAGTATATCTATAATATCATGAGATTTCGAGAACAAGGCGTCACAAATGGGCACTTCCCTTTTGCTATCGGTTGTTATTCCTATTTT
>Ga0114933_10006088_pt1 | contig 10798 bp, 8 predicted proteins | sample 4SBtaG_FD_89691 | JGI IMG/M metagenome (GOLD analysis project Ga0114933, IMG submission 89691) | Deep subsurface microbial communities from Kolumbo volcano to uncover new lineages of life (NeLLi) - 4SBTROV12_W25 metaG | ecosystem: Environmental > Aquatic > Marine > Volcanic | place: Kolumbo... | reverse complement strand
GGAGGGCACCAACGACGCGGAGTGCGTACGCAATCACTCGCTCACCTGATGCGGCTGCTTGAAGGCGATGCTGAGCACCGGGCTTGCGTACGTCTTTGGCACATAGAATGCCATGACGATGAGCACCATCAGGATGATGATTGCCGCGCCAACGATGCTCGCGCGCCGCGCACGCGTCTTGCGTGCTTGCCTCAGTTCGAGGCGGGGGTAGGACATGTTCTGCTCCTTGGGAAAATGGTTGATGTCCACCAATGCGTTCAGGTGTACGTAAGAGTTAGGGGTCAGCTCCTATTTTCTTTGTCTCTTGAATGCATTGGTGGCGCGGCGAACAGGTTCGCCGCGAGGGGAGGGGTGGTTACGCCTTGCGAATGCTCGCAAGGGCGTAGCCGAGAAGGGAACCGAGGGCGATTCCGCCGTAGGTGCAGGCCTGCACCACGAGGCGATCATCGGTGGCGGCGGGGTCGAATCCGCCGGCAAGGGTGAGGACCAGCTTCCCGAGGAGATACCCGCAGGTACCAAGGGTGGTGGCCATGAGGGCGATCTTCAGCATCTGCTTCTGCATTATCAGCTCCTTCAACAGGTTCTACTCAGGGTGTAATATAGCATAAATACAGACTTTTGTCAAGTCTATTACGACAAAATAAAATAGCAAAATTCGCTAAAACAAGCAAAAAACAGGGCTTGAATCCCTGTTTTTGTTGGACCAGTTTATTCTACTTTGCCGCCAAATCTTGTGGTGGATTGTCTCGCGCTTCAAGTTCTGCTTTCATCTTTACCGCACGTCTAATTTCCTTTGCTTTAAACGCAGCGTGCTTGAAATCGTCTCCAATAATCAGTTTTCCTGTAAGGTTTGCTAATTCATCAGCGTACGAATCCACTTGAATAGTAGGAAGTTTGGCGAGTTCCTGAAAGGTGTTTGGAAATCCTTGTATCTCTAAATTTGTTGCAAGATCTGCGATCGGGTCAAGTAGGTTGTATAGTTCCTGTTCCTGACTTTGAATAGATGCGCCGGATTCTACGATCATTGCAGCCGCAGGGGCGCTTCGGTCTTTTGATCGGCTTTCAATATATTCTCGTGCATGTGTCGTGATGGATTTTTCCGTCACTTCTTCCACGGGTTCGGTATCTTCGTCTTCAAACAGATTGTAGGTCGGTTCTGCTAGATATTCGCGCCGATTATTTTTTCCTGCATTGTCTGGCGGAAGATCTTGAGTAGTTGGTTCGCGCAGGGGCCGTTTTTTTTCCAAAATCAATCACCGTTTTCTCTATTTTTCGAGAAGACACAGTTTTGTTGTCATCCTCCGGATTGTATCCTTCAACTTTCTCATTCATATTACAAACCTGTTACACGCTGTATTTCCTCTACCGAGGTAAGCCCTTCGAGTGCTTTTAAGAGGCCGTCTTGCGCCATGGTAAGCATGCCTTGCTTTGCGGCAACTTCTCGTACGGCGTATTCGGAGATTTCACCGGAGAGGATAAACTTTTCAATTTCTGCGTCTTTAATCAGGATCTCGTACAATCCAATTCGGCCCTTGTATCCGGTGTTGTTACATTCTGCGCATCCGGCTCCTTTGTAGAAGGTGAGGGCGTCCATGTCAGGTGCCGCTTCTCCAGAATTTTCTGGAATAGCGCTGAGAAGTTCCTTCACTTTTGCAAGCGTCGCTTCGTCGATCTGTGTTTCTTCCTTACAGCTCTCGCACACCTTTCGCGCAAGGCGTTGCCCCATAATAGCGTTAATGGCAGGAGCGAGCAGGAACGGTTTTACCCCCATGGAAGTGAATCGTGGAATAGCTCCAGCAGCGTCGTTTGTGTGAATGGTCGAAACCATCATGTGCCCGGTGAGCGCTGCCTGAATAGCGGTTTCTGCTGTTTCGAGGTCGCGGATTTCTCCAACCATCACAATATCCGGGTCCTGGCGCAGGATGGATCGGAGCCCCTTTGCAAACGTGTATTCCTTTGTAGCGTCGATCTGACTTTGGTTGAGCCCTTCCACTTTGTATTCAATCGGATCTTCGAGGGTGATGATCTTTACGCCAGGTTTGTTGAGGTAGGAGAGGATGGCGTAGAGGGTTGTTGTTTTACCGCTTCCCGTTGGACCGGTTGTCACGATCATTCCATGCGGTTTCACGATTTCTTTCGTGAGGCGCGCGAGGGATGCTTCGCGGAATCCAAGTTTTTGGAATTCTAAGTTAATGGAGTCCGGGTTCAGGATACGCATGACGACGGATTCACCCCAAGCGGTTGGAAGGGTGGAGGTACGTACATCCACTTTTTGTCCGCTGTGATGAATGGTGAACCGTCCGTCCTGTGGTCTGTCTGTGATGTTGATTTTGAGCCCCGCAACAAGCTTGATTCGGTTGATGATCTTGTTCCACTCGGATTTTTCGATCGTTGTAACTTCCTGGAGGATTCCGTCTACACGGAACCGAAGGGCGATGCCGGTTTCTTCCGCCTCGATATGAATGTCCGACGTTCCGATCTTTAGCGCAGAAGCGATAACAACAGTAATGAGATCTGTAACACTCGATTCCTTCACGGCACTTGCGATATCGGCAAAAGATTGGATTTTTTCTTCGTATCCTGCGAGCACTTTTTCATCGAGTTCAACACCGCTCGTGACTTTTCGGATTTTTGGAAGCGTGGCGTACAGCTTGAACGCTTGCTCGAAACTTTCTGCGGAGATTTTATAGATCACTCCTTTCGTTTTATTTCTCTCCTCTAACTGGAAGAGGAGCTCTTTTACGGATTCATCCCCGGGGTCAACGGCTCCAACGCGCAATTCCGGTCCTGTAAAAAGAAAGCAGATCGCTTGCAATTCCTTCGCTCGGTTCATCGGGATCTGGCTCAGTGCGTCTGGGCTAATTGGGAATCCTTTCAGGTCAACGTACTGCACGCCAAGCGCCCCTGCTGCAAGTTGTGCTTCTTTTTCTCTACTTTGCAACTCGATGGTTCCAAGCTTTTCCGTGAGTCGTTCCGTTGTTTCGGTATCCTGATCAGTTTTCTGATTTTGTGCTGGAGCGGCTCCGTTTTGCTCTGCTTGTTTTTTGAGGAGATCCTCGATAGATGGAAGATTGTTTGTCATACGGCTATATCTGCCTACAGGTTACACTCGCGAGCGGAGTATGCCAAGGACTTTGCGAGTAGCTCCTTCGAGCCCTGGAAGAAGTGAATATCGGTGGATGCGTTTTAAGAGTTGAATCCAAACGCTATAGTTGAACGTTGTGATTATTCCAAAATAGCAGAGATATATGAGCGAGCTACCAATGACAAAAAGTGTGCCGATTAGCACTGGAAGAAGCGGTATGCCACCGGTGAAGGCGGCGAAATAGAAAAGGAGGCTGCACACAGCAAAGAGCACAAACCCCGAAGTGAATGCAACTATGAGTAGAATGTTTACAACAAATAGAAGGAGGGCAGTTTCGAAAGAGGTAAGAAAATGAGATCTAATGTGCGAGAGGGAAAGGGTGAAAGATTTTGCAATAGACATTTTACGGTCCACGATATGGATCAACGTAAACATACCAAGGATATTGATACAGAAGAGAAGAGGGAGCAGGGTTCCGTATGCCCCAATGTATACAAGTACATCGGATTGAGAGACGTGTAGTAGAAGGGGGATGATGACGGATCCTGCAGCGATGAGTAGAAGGGAGGCGAGATAAGTTGTGATATTTACAGTAAGAAGGCGCCAAAGGTGGGCGTGCTGTACGCTTCTGATAATGCGATGAATGTTGAGGTTCTTTTTTGCGCTTGCTTTGCGCGCGAGGCTGTCTATGAGTATGTGCTGACCTGCCATTACAAATAGGGCAAGAGCGAGGAGGAGTATTCCGGCAGCTGCGATTGTAAAAAGAAGTTCGGTATTCGTGAGTGTTGTTGCGTGCTTTAGGATGATTTGTAGCCGCGGAGTTGCAAGGAGAATATTTTGCGCATTTTCAAGAACAAGTCTTTCGTTAGGACGTAGGTAATGAAGTAAGTTGCTGAGGCGTAGAAGGATTCCTCCTGTAGTTGCAAAGCTTGCCACAACGCCAAAAATCCAAAGCTCCTTATGCTCGGCGGTTACGGTGCGTGCACGCGTAAATATGTTCCCGTAAACGGCAAGGGATTTTTTCATAGGTACGCGCATAGTATAACACGCAAGTGACGTTTCTAGAAAAAGAAAACAAGCGCGTTCTGCGCTTGTTTTCTGCTCTCTTTATGCCGGTTGAATTTTGAGCTTTGGCATTTTCTTTGGCTCGCCGACGATCTTTTCGAAGGCTTCTTTTTCGATGGTTTCTTTTTCGAGAAGTTCTTCTACGATTGTATCCATGAGCTTGCGGTGTCTTACGATCGCATCCTTTGCTCGTTCGAATGCTTCTGCAATAAGGGTGAGGATTTCTGAGTCGATCGTTTCTGCTGTTTTTTCTGAGTAATCGCGGTTCTCGTGAATCTCTTTTCCGAGGAAGATCATTTCACCACGCTCTCCGTACGTTCGTGGTCCAAGCTTTTCGCTCATTCCGAATCGAGTCACGAGACTGCGGGCAACTCGTGTCGCTTTTTGTAGGTCGCTCGATGCTCCGGTTGTAATGTCTCCAAAGATAAGTTGTTCTGCCGCGTATCCTCCAAGCATCATAGCCATTTCGTCCAGGTATTCTTGTCGGAATTGCATCTTTTTATCTTCGTCAGGAAGACTCATAGTGTATCCGGCGGCAGGTCCTCTTGAGATAATAGAAATTTTATGTACGGCGTCCGCAAACGGCATCATGTGACCAACGAGTGCGTGGCCGGCTTCGTGGTAAGCAGTGATGAGTCGTTCGTTATCTGAAAGGACTCGGCTTTTTCTCTCCGGTCCAAGCATGACTTTTTCAATCGCTTCGAGGAGGTTATTTTGACCCACTTCTTTTTTATTCTGACGCGCTGCAAGAATCGCCCCTTCGTTCATAACATTCATAAGGTCTGCTCCGGAGAATCCAACGGTGCGTTGAGCGACGCGTTTGAGGTCGACGCCTTTTGTAATCGGCTTTCCCTTTGCATGGATTTCTAGAATTTCTTGTCGATCTTTAAGGGAAGGCATATCAAGCACTACACGTCGGTCAAATCGTCCCGGCCGCAGAAGGGCTGGGTCGAGAACATCCGGTCTGTTTGTCGCGGCAATGACGATTACTCCACTGTTTGGGTCGAACCCATCCATCTCTACAAGGATTTGGTTGAGGGTTTGTTCACGTTCGTCGTTTCCTCCACCAAGTCCGGCTCCTCGCTGCCTGCCAACGGCGTCGATTTCGTCAATAAAAATAATGCATGGCGCCGTCTTCTTTGCTTTTGCGAACAGGTCGCGCACACGAGACGCTCCAACACCAACAAACATTTCTACGAACTCCGAACCTGAAAGGTGGAAGAATGGAACGTTCGCCTCGCCGGCAACAGCTCTTGAGAGGAGGGTTTTTCCTGTTCCAGGAGGCCCCATAAGAAGGACGCCCTTCGGAATCTTCGCCCCAACTTCAATAAATTTCTTTGGTGACTTAAGGAAGTCGACGATTTCTTGAAGTTCTTCCTTTGCTTCTCGCGCTCCGGCAACATCTTTAAAGATGATTTTATTTTTCTTGTTTGTCACTTCTCGCGCACGTGACTGTCCAAAGCTGAGTGCACGGTTGTTTGCGCCCTGCATCTGTCTCATGACAAACCAGAAGATGACGAGGAATCCGAGGAGGAAGATAAGAGTAGGAACGACGCTCTTTAGAATAGTGATCGCAAGAGCTGGCTCCGTTACTTCGATATCGATCGCAGCGAGCGCTTCACTTGAAACTCCGTAATTTGTAAGGAGGTCTGAGAGCGGTTCCCCAGCTTCTTTCTTGGAAGTAAATTCCTCTTCGTTCGTTCCAAAGATGACAAGCGTGTCCTCTTTTACTTCGATAGAAGATACTTCTCCAGCTTCAATCATCTCAACAACTTCGGAGGTGCTGAGTGATTCAGGCTTTTCGTCCTGCAAATCATAGCTTGAAAAAATCACTCCGATAGCAAGAATGAATAGAAGGAAGATGATGATGTTTTTTGAAAGCGGTTTCATAGATAGTGAAGGTCATTTTGAGGCGCAACCGTATCATTTTTTTCTGGGTATTGCAAGGGCGTTTGTTGAAAATACGTCCTGAATTGCGTTTTTGTTACAAAAGAAAAGATCGCCCCTGCCGACGATCTTTTTCTGACTGCTATTCAGCCTTTACTTCTTCTGTAGCTTCAGGCTTCACTTCTTCTACTTGCGCAGGAGTTCCTTCAGCTTTCTCTTCGGTTTTTTCTTCTACCTTTTCTTCAGTTTTCTCTTCAGGAGCAGGAGTTTCTTCTTCCGGCTTACTTGCTGCCTTTGGTTTCTCGGTAAGGGCCTTAATTGAGAGACCGAGTCGGTGTTCTTTTGGTTCGATAGAAACGATTTTGAACTTCATGGTTTCGCCAGCCGTTCCGAGTGAGTGAATATCTTCGACCGGCTTGTCGGACAGTTCAGAAACGTGTGCAAGTCCGTGGATGTCCGGGTCGAGTTCTACGAAGAATCCGAATGGGTTGATCTTAAGGACTGTTCCTTCAACAATATCGCCCACCTTGTATTTCTTTTCAACGTTTGTCCAAGGGTCTGCGAGGAGTTTCTTCATGGAGAGGAAGATCTTACTTCCTTCAATGCCGATAACTTCTGCCTGCACGGATCCACCGATCTTTAGGATGTCTTTCGGGTGGTCGATTCGCTGCCAGGCGATTTCAGAGATGTGCACGAGTCCTTCGAGTGAAGTTGAAGGGTCCTTTGCTGGGGCGAATTTTACAAACGCTCCAAAGTCAGCAAGCGCTGTAATGGTTCCATCGATCTGATTCCCTACGCTGATCTGTGAAATGATGCTTCGCTGTTCCCCTTCCCAAATTGCCTTTTCAGAAAGAATGAGCTTTTCGTCGTTCTCGTTGAGGTCGAGCACCTGCACTTTGAGTGTGTCACCTACAAATTCTTTTAGCTTCTCAAGGATCTTTCCTTTATCACCGCCGGTTACACGTGGGTAGTGTTCCGGAGCGAGTTGTGAAACTGGAAGGAATCCAGAAACGTGTTTTACCTTTGCAATAAGTCCACCCTTGTTTGCGTCGAGGATCTTCGTTTCGATAGGATCTCCAGAAGCGAACGTCGCTTTGAGTTCTTCCCAAGACTTTCGGTTTCCAGCGTAGCGGAAAGAGAGTTCCATTTCACCTTCTTCGTTTTCGAGTTCGATAACTGTTGCTTCTACAGCGTCTCCAGGTTTGAGGTCCTGGTACATAGCGCCTTCTGCGAAGAGTTCTCGTCCACGGACGATCCCTGTGATGATTCCTCCAACGTCAACGCGAACTTCGCGTCCCTTTGTAGAGAGAACATTTCCTGTAATGAGGTCTCCAAGATTTGGAACGTTCAAAAAATCTCCCTCTTCGAGGAGTTTTGCAAATTCGGACATCTGTACTGATGTGTCTGACATAGTGTGTTCCCGGCGGTGGCAGAGCCATCCCGAGCATGTCGAGGGGCTATGTGACCAGCGGGCATTAATACTTAAGTAAGTGGCGAAATAGTAGCGTAGGGGGGGATTCTTGTCAAGGAACGTCTGTGCATGTGCCAGTTTTTCCGTTCGGGCATTTTTGGACGTCTTTCTGGTGATTTTTCGGAAATAGAGGATGAGAAAGAGTGAAAATGCTATTCCTCTTGGAAAAACTGGCACATGAACAGACGTCTTCGAGGGGGAGGCGGTTATTTCTTTGCGGGAGGGGGAGGGGTGTAGTAAGGTTTGGGAGCTTATCTATGTAAACGGAGGTAGTATGGTAAGGATTATTTCCTGTAGGACGTATGAGGAGTTCCTCGTAGCTTTTGAACAGGTGGAGTCGGGTGATCAGGTGATTATCGTGAATGCTGCGCATTGCTCTGTTGAAGAGTTTAGGAGTGCGATGCGTGCAGCTAGAGGTTTGATCGGGGACTTTGACGGCACGTTTCATATCGGGAACCAGTGGGCGGATGTACGAGAGATGATAAGTCCAGTATTCCTGGCGGAGGCCGAGAGGGAGCTTCGTGCGTACCTCGAGGGGGACACTGTTCGGACGGATCGGGACGACATTCGCTTCCTCCTCAATTCGGTTGGTCGACTTGTGGGGAGCGGGATTCACACTGAAGACTTCTTGACTGCTGCACGCGGGAGAAATCCTCGGGAAGGGACGGCAGAGCTCATCAATAGTTTTGGCGATCCTTTAAAGTTTGGAGATCATGTGTGCGTAGTGAGCTTCGGGCTCTACGACTACATCGACTTCTGGTTCCATACGCTCGCTGGTTCAAGGCGCTCACTCGTAACAGTGATGGCGCTTCGTCTGAAGTGGGCTGGTGACGGACTTCTTGATGGTTGCGACGTGGGCACCGTTGTAACGGACGGTAACAAGGGCTACATGGCGGATGTATTTCGCGCGCAGCACAAGCTTGAGCCGGATGAGACGGTGGTCGTAGGAGACGCTCCAACGGATTTCCAGATGATGCACCCGGACAACATCGGCGTGCTCGTGGTACCTCATTTCGATCCGGAGAAGGATCGAGAGAAGTATCGGAATAACGGTCTTCCAAAGCTCTGGCCCCGCGTTTCCGCCGTACTCGTTTCCGACTCACTCATGCCGCTCGCCCGGCTGCGGAGCGGTAAGTAAGTTCTTGCGTCTACCTTCAACGTCCAACCCCGCGGGTTGGACGTCTGTTTTTTGAAGAATATTCCGCGTTTTGCAGCTTTCTTCCTTCACGCCCTCTCGCCAACCCCGCGGGTTGGCATCGCTTCTCTTCTTTTATAGGGGCGGTTCAAAGCAGGCTCTGCAGCGCGCTTCGTAGCTTTCGCTCGCGCCAAGCGCGACAACGGCATCCTCCTTGGTAAGGCGCTGGCTGCGAGAGGCGTCATCTCCGCATTTTGTGCAGATCGCGTGGATTTTGTGCACTTCTTCTGCAATAGCAAGGAGTTCTGGGATGGGGCCGAACGGCCGTGCGGCAAAATCAAGATCAAGTCCGGCGACGATAACTCGCATGCCACGATTTGCGAGCTTGGTTACCGTTTCTATAAGATCATTTGTAAAAAACTGCGCTTCATCTATTCCAACGACCTCCGTTCGGTGATCGATTAAATCGAAAATATCTTTCGCAGATTGAATAGGAATAGCATCACCCTTTTGTCTGTTGTGTGAAACAACGCGAGTGGCGTCGTAGCGGGTGTCTGTAGTTGGTTTTACAAGGAGTGTGCCGAGCCTCGCTATCTCCGCTCGCTTCATACGACGCAAAAGTTCCTCAGTTTTTCCTGAAAACATCCCTCCACAAATAACCTCTATAGATCCGTTGTGCATATTGTGCCGATTGTAGCATATATGCCCAACCCCGCGGGTTGGCGTTCAGAAGAAAAAGGACCCGCATGCTGGTTCGCAGGTATTTCTCAGCAAGCCAGCATGCCAACCCGCGGGGTTGGCGCTCGGGTGTGCGCGGGGTTGCTTCGAATGTGTTAAACTCCAAGTATATGATAAACAAACATCCACACCAGTCATTTCTGGATGAATTCCAGATTGCTATCGATAAACTCGTTCCACTTACTCCAGGAGAGCATGTAGAAGAGGCAAAGAGTCTTCACAAGGAGCTTTCAGATAATCATGAAACATCGCAGAAGCAGATTCACCAAGCGCTCAGCGTTGTTGGGCGTAAGGAGTATCCGTTCCGCAAGGCGTATCACGAGATTTGCGCAGGTGACGAGGAACAGCGTCTTCAAAAAGCGGCGTTTGAGCATATGGAACCTGCTGTTCGAAAGAAGGTAGAGGGGGTGACGAAGCACGGAGTACTACTCGATGATTTGGTCAGGAGTAAGATGTTCGAAGAATCTTTTGGGGGAGATGAGCGGTATCAAATTGAAAAAGCGATTCTTCTTGCGGACGAAGTTGTAGACACACAGTGCGACGACCGTGCGCACAAACGTAAGCAGCAGTTTGATGATTTGGTGAATAATTGGCACTCGGAAGCTGAGCGTTTGCAGGGGATGATCAGTTCACTCCGCAGGATGGGAGAGGAAAGTCCTGAGTGGCAGGCGGAAATTCATACAACGTGCGATCGTCTAGAAGAGGGGTGGTCCGTTGTGGAGCGAGATCCTACGGAAGAGGAGATTATAAAAGAGATTGAGTACTGGAATACCGTATTGCACGAGGGTGAAGATGAGTAGACCACTTTCAGGATTTATGATAAAATACGTCCGTTATTGTTGATTCTTTCAAGACTCTTTATGCAAATTTCTTGGCACGGATTAGGGTGTTTTACCATTAAAGCAAAAACTGGCGGAGCGGAGGTTTCGGTTGTTACCGATCCATATCAAAATAGTCTGGGGCTCAAACTTTCTGGCAGCCTTACGGCGTCCGTTGTTGCGCAGTCTACAGAAGGCGACATTGCGAATAATGTTCGTGCTGTTAGCGGAGAGAATGATATCCCTCCCTTTATGGTTTCGCATGCTGGAGAGCATGAAGTAAAAGGGATATTCGTGACCGGTATTTCTGAAGATCGTGGCAAAGGGGCGCGGACGGTGTATCGCATCGACTTGCAGGGGATGTCCGTTGGATTTTTGGGAGCTCTGAATCGCGAACTAACCGATGGAGAAGTAGAGAAGCTTGGAAATATTGACATCCTTATTGTTCCTGTAGGCGGGGAAGGGGTGCTTGATAAAACGAAGGCGCTCGAGGTGGTTTCTCAAATTGAACCGCGTATTGTTATTCCGTCACACGTGAATGTAAAGGGACTCAAGAAGCCTCAGGCAGACGCAGAAGCCTTTTGCAAGGAACTCGCCTG
>Ga0114933_10006087_pt1 | contig 10798 bp, 7 predicted proteins | sample 4SBtaG_FD_89691 | JGI IMG/M metagenome (GOLD analysis project Ga0114933, IMG submission 89691) | Deep subsurface microbial communities from Kolumbo volcano to uncover new lineages of life (NeLLi) - 4SBTROV12_W25 metaG | ecosystem: Environmental > Aquatic > Marine > Volcanic | place: Kolumbo... | reverse complement strand
GCGCGCGCCAGTCGTTCGTCGCGGTGGCGGCGGCGGTGGCGGCGGTCGACGCGGTGGCGCAGCGGCTGGCGGTGGTGACACTGGCGGCGGCGGCGGCGGTGGCGACACGGGCGGCGGCGGCGGTGGTGACACCAGCGGCGGTGGCGGCGGCGGTGACACCGGCGGCGGTGGCGACACTGGGGGCGGCGGCGGTGGCGCCACTGGCGGCGGCGGCGGTGGCGACACTGGCGGCGGTGGCGGTGGCGACACTGGCGGCGGCGGCGGTGGCGACACGGGCGGCGGCGGTGGTGACACCGGCGGCGGCGGCGGCGACGACACGGGCGGCGGTGAGCCTCAGGCTCCGCCGGACAATCCCTTCGGCTGAGCCCGAGGGCCTGACTCGAGGCCGTCTCCCCTGGAGGCGGCCTCTTTCAATTCCTGGGGGCGCTTCGAAGCTCTGGGTTGGGCTCCGGCGAGCGACGCAGCGCAAAGACCATCACGAGCCCTGCCACGAAACCGCCGATGTGGGCGAAGAAGGCCGTTCCCCCGGCGCTGGGAGATCCGAGCGACGAGAAGCCGTCGAGAAGCTGTAATCCGAACCAGACGAAGAGGAAGACCCAGGCGGGCACTTCCGCGAAGAAGAAGAGCACGAGTGCGACGACCCGCGCTCGGGGGTAGAGCGCCAGATAGGCTCCGAGCACCGCGGCGATCGCGCCGGAGGCGCCCACCATGGGCGTCGAGCTGCTCGGGTCGATCGCCACGTGGGTGGCGGTCGCCGCCAGGCCGCCCGCCAGATAGAAGACCAGGAAGGGTCCCCGCCCGAGCGCGTCCTCGACGTTGTCGCCGAAGACGTGAAGAAACCAGAGGTTGCCCACCAAGTGCAGCCAGCTCGCGTGGATGAACATGCTCGTCCCGAGGCGCGAATACTCGAGGGGTGAGGTGCCGTCGGTGATCTTCAGCGGGATCATCCCCCACGCCTCGATGACGCTCACGTCTGTCGCGAGCTGATAGAGCCAGACGGCCGTGATGAGCGCGATCAGCGTCCAGGTCACGACCGGCGTCCGCTGGGTCGGGTTGATGTCGCGAAGCGGGATCACTCAGAGAACGTAGGGCCTGGAACGGCGGGAGTCCTGTATTCGTTCGCCTGACGGTCGTGGTAGACCTCCGCCGATGCGTGCCGCAGATCTGCTCGGCCCTGCGGGCCCCATCGCGGTCGGCCTCGAAGGGTACGAGCTGCGCGAATCGCAGCTGACGATGGCGACGATGGTCGAGGACACGCTCGACCGCGGTGGGGTGTCGCTGATCGAGGCCGGCACGGGCACGGGCAAGACGCTCGCGTACTTGGTGCCCGCCCTCCGTTCGGGTCGTCGCGTCGTCGTCTCGACCGGCACCCGCGCGCTCCAAGACCAGATCATGGAGCAGGACCTGCCGTTTCTGCGGGAGCACCTCGGGCAGCCGGTCAGCGCTTCGGTGATGAAGGGGCTGTCCAACTACCTCTGTCGCCGACGGTGGCGTGAGCTGCTCGAGGGGCCCGCCTCAGAGCGTCCCGCCATCGCGCGTCGCCTCCCCATCCTGATGGACTGGACCGACGCGACCGAGACCGGCGATCTCGCGGAGGTCTCGGCGCTCAGCGAGGACGACCCGGCGATCCTCGCCTCGCGCAGCGGCGCCGACACGCGTATCGGGCCGCGCTGCTCCTTCCACGACGAGTGTTTCGTGACCGCGATGCGCAAGCGTGCCCAGGACGCTCAGCTGGTGATCGTCAATCACCACCTCTTCTTCGCAGATCTCGCCATGAAGAGCGCCTCCGGGGGAGGCGTCATCCCCGCCTATGACGCGGTCATCTTCGACGAAGCCCATCAGCTCGAAGACGTCGCGACCCTCTTTTTCGGAGTCTCTGTCTCCGACGTCTCCCTCGATCGTCTCGCCCGAGACACGGAGCGCGCGTCCCCCGAGGGCGCCGAGCGCCTCGCCCGTAGCCTGCGGTCTAGTGCTGGGCACTTCTTCGAGACCCTACCCGACCGTGCCGCCCGCGAAGGCGGACGCGCGGACCTGCCGGTCGGCTTCCTCGACGGCGGCCCCGGAGCCCTGACGTACCACTCGCTCGACGCCGCGCTCGAGGCGATCGCACTCAGCTTCGGTCGCCTCGACCACGAGTCGGAGACGATCGCCCAGATCGCCCGCCGCGCCAGCCGCATCCGAGATGACGCCGGGCGCATCGCCTCGCCCGACCACCAGAGCGTCCAGTGGGTGGAACGCACGGAGCACCGCACCGCAGTGGGCACCAGCCCCGTCGACGTGAGCTCGCTCTTCCGAGAAGAAGTCCTGCAGCGGGTCCCCGCGCTCGTGCTCACCAGCGCGACCCTGGCCACCAGCGGGTCCTTCGACTTCGTCCGGCGGAGGCTCGGCATCGACTTCGAGGTCGACGAGGCGCTCCTGCCGTCCCCCTTCAACTACCCAGAGCAGGCAGCGCTCTACCTACCAAAGCTCCCGGACCCTCGCTCGCCCGCCTATCCAGACGCGGCGCTCGATGAGATCTGTCGGCTGGTGAGGCTCACCCGGGGCGGAGCGTTTATCCTCTGCACCTCGATCCGAGCGATGAGGCGGCTCTCTGCCCGCTCGCGCAAGCGCCTCCCCGGACGTCCCATCTACGTTCAGGGCGAGGCGCCCAAGACGACGCTTCTGTCACGCTTTCGGGCGGACGGGGACGCGGTGCTCTTCGCCACGATGAGCTTCTGGCAGGGCATCGACGTGCCTGGCGACGCGCTCCGCCTGGTCATCATCGACAAGCTACCCTTTGATGTGCCGACCGACCCGCTCGTCGAAGCACGGTGTCGCCACATGGAGGCGGCGGGAGAAAAGCCTTTCATACGCTACCTCGTGCCGTCGGCCGCACTGGGTCTCAAGCAGGGTTTCGGGCGGTTGATCCGCTCCCGTCGGGACCGAGGCATCGTCGCCGTGCTGGACTCCAGGCTCACGACCAAGGGCTACGGGAAGGTCTTCCTGAGGAGTCTCCCGGACGCGACGCGCTGCGAGAGCTTCGAGGATCTGAGCGCGTTCTACGACCGGGTCGTACGCCAAATCGGGTAGTCTGAAGCGGTCGAGCACCATGGCTATGCGAGGACGAGAGGGGCAGGTAGCGCCGATCGAAGACACCTTCGGCGGCACGGAGCGCTACGAGATTCGGCGTCGAATCGGTTCCGGCTCGTTCGGGGTCGTCTATGAGGCTTTCGATCATGTACGAAAGACGCCGGTCGCCCTCAAGTGGCTCAAGTACGTCGAGCCCGACGCGATCTTTCGCTTCAAGAACGAGTTCCGACGCCTCGCCGAGATCTCTCACCCGAACCTGGTCACGCTCTTCGACCTGGAGAGCGACGGCAACGCCTGGTTCTTCACGATGGAGCTCGTCCGTGGGGTGCCGATCCACACCTACCTCCGACCCGAGCTCCGTGCTCCGGACGCGGGGACCTGGGGAGGCTCGAGCGCGATCCTCGAGAAGCGTGCGGCTCGGATGCGAGCGGCGGCGGTGGCCGCGGCAGCCACGCTCGTGCCCGGAGATCGACAGCCGATAGACGTCGAGCTCTCTGAGGTTCGGGACACGTTCCGTCAACTCGCGGTGGCGGTCTTTGCGCTGCACGAAGCCGGCAAGTTGCACCGCGATCTCAAGTGCCAGAACGTGCTGGTGACGCCGACCGGACGCGTTGTGCTCTTGGACTTCGGCATGGTTCGTGACCTGCGTCGACCCTCGCAATCGGACGGCCTCGACATCGCCGGCACGCCTCTCTACATGGCGGCGGAGCAGTGCGCGGGCGCGCCGACCGGGCCGCCGGCCGACTGGTACGCCTTCGGCGTCATGCTCTTCCGCGCCCTGACCGGCGAGCTGCCCTTCGTGGGGCGTCTCTTTCAGGTGATGTCCGAGAAGCAGAAGCGCGACGGGGATCCTCCGTCGGAGCTCGCCAAGGGGGTGCCGACGGATCTCGACGAGCTCTGTGGCGCGCTGCTGCAGAGGGACCCCGACAAGCGCCCAGGGGGTCTCGACATCCTCGGAGCGTTGGACGCACAACCGACGGCCCGGACCTCATACCCGTCGCTCGATGCGGAGGTTTTTGTCGGTCGACGTCGTCAGCTTCGAGCGCTCGAGGCCGCGCGCCGGCGCGTCAGCGACGGTCTCGCGACGGCCGTCTACGTACATGGTCCGAGCGGGATCGGAAAGACCGCGCTGGTTCACCACTTCCTCGACCGGATCATCGCTGACGATCCCGACGCGCTCGTGCTCCGGGGTCGCTGCTACGAACGCGAGACGCTCCCGTACAAGGCGCTCGACAGCGTCGTCGACGATCTCGTGCAGCAGCTTCGGCAATGGACCGACGAGGAGTGTGAGCGCATCCTGCCACCCGACGCGCAAGATCTCGTGCGTGTCTTTCCAATGATGGCGCGGATCGACGCGTTCGAGCGCGCCACCCGAACGCCCACTGCGGCGACCGATCCGCAGGAGCAGCGCCGTCGTGCGGTCGCGGCTTTCGAGCACGTTCTGCACCGCGTCGCCGAGCGTGGTCACGTCGTCGTCTTCATGGACGATCTGCAGTGGGGCGACGGCGACAGCGCGCAGCTGGTTCGACCCCTCCTCCACGGCCCCGACGATCCGCCGGTGTTTTGGATCGGCACGTACCGGACCGACGAAGCGGAGGGCAGCGGTTACCTCTCCGCCATGCACGGCATCGAAGACACGGACGCGTCGACCATGTACATCGAGGTGCCGGAGCTCGATGAGGAGGAGGCGCGAACGCTGCTCGAGCTGCGCCTTTCGGACAGGGCGCGCACGGAGGCGCTGCTCGATGACCTCGCAAGAGACGCTGCGGGCAGCCCGCTGCTGATCGACCTTCTGGTGCGGCACGCGAGAGAGCCCGACCACGATGAGCCTACGGACCTCGCCCTGGTGCTTCAGCAGCGCATGGCCGAGTTGGCCGACGAAGCGCAAGACCTGCTCGCGGTGCTCGCGCTCCGCGGCCGGCCCGTGGAGGTCGGCCTGGCCGCCAGCTTGGTCGGCGTCGAGGCGTTTGACCTGCGCCTGCTGACGCAGCTCCGAAACATGAAGCTGCTCCGCGGTGACGACGTCCTGGAGCTCTATCACGATCGAATTCGCGAGACGGTAACGAGCGGGTTCTCTCCGGAATTCGAGAAGGCTCTGCATCAGCGACTCGCCGACGGCTTGGTCGTTCAGGGCGACGTCGACCCGGAGGCGCTCGCGCGTCACTACGCCGGTGCTGAGGCCTGGGCGCAGGCCTTCGATCACACGGTCGAGGCCGCTGGCCGCGCCGTGCAGATCCTCGCTTTCGACCGAGCGGCGGAGCTCTATCACTCCGCGATCCGTCTGCGGGATCGCGTCGACGACGCGGTCGCCGAGCCGGATGTCGGCACCTTGCGGGTGTCGCTGGCCGACACGCTGCGGAACGCCGGCCGAGGTGCGGACGCCGCCAAGGCCTACCTCGACGCAGCCGAGGCCGCATCGTCACGCTCGGCTCAGGAGCTGCGGCGCCTGGGCGCGGAGCAGTTCCTCTTCAGTGGCCACATCGACGAGGGCCGAACGGTCCTTCGCTCGATCCTGCAAGAAGTCGGAATCGGCTTCCCAGAGCATCCAGCCCTCACGCTGGCGGAGTTTCTCCTTCGGCGGGGGCAAGTCCGGTTGCGGGGTCTTGGTTTTCGCGAGCAGGATCAGGACCACATTTCGGCCGAGGACAACTTCAAGATCGACGTCTGCTGGTCGGTGTCTGTCGGGCTCGCGATGATCGACCCGGTGCGCGCGGGTGTCTTCCAGGCACGTCACCTCCTGATGGCTCTCGACGTGGGGGACACCGCGCGCGTCGCTCGCGCGGTCGCCGTGGAGGTGCCCTTCAGCGCGCTCTCCGGGAGCGTGAACAACAAGCAGACCGAGGAGCTGATGCACGTCGGGCGAAAGCTCGCCGAGCGCTCCGGTGATCCGTACGCCCGCGCGCTGCTGGCGTCTTCGAGCGGCGGCGCCCGGTGGCTGCAGGGACGCTGGGACGACGTCATCGATCGGCAAGAGAACGCCCTGAAGCTCTTGCGCGGCGAGTGCACGGGCGTGGCCTGGGAGCTCTCGAACTCGGCCTTCGTGCTCCTCGATTCTCTCTGGCGGATGGGCCGCTGGCCGGAGCTTCTCGAGCGCTGGCCGGACATGCTCGATGACGCGGTGAGCCGCGGCGACCTGCTGCTCGAGATTCAGTGTCGCATCAAGTTCGGCTCGCTGACCTGTCTCGTCGAGGATCGACCGGACGACGCGATTCACGAGGCTCGCCTGGCGGTCTCCCGCTGGTCCCAAGCGGACTTCACGCTCATGCACCTGTGGGAGATCTTCTCGAGCTCCGAGGCGCAGCTCTACGCCGGACGGGCGGATACTGCGTATGCGCGCGTTGCCGCCGAGCACCCCACCGTCAACCGGTCCGGGCTGCTTCGCTTGCAGATGTACGACGTGACTTGGCGGGATCTTCAGGGTCGAAGTGCGCTCAGTTGCGCAGAGCGCGCCCACGGGCGCCGCCGGCGCAAGCTGCTCTCCGAGGCGAGCGCGGCGGCCAAGAAGATCGCCAAGACGAAGGCGCCGTGGGGCCAGGGCTTGGCGGCGACCCTGCGGGCTGGGGTGGCGAGCCTTCGCGGCGATCGCCAGGACGCGACCCGCGAGCTCGAGCGGGCGGAGCGGGCGTTCTTCGACTCGGACATGAGCCTGCACGCCACCGTCGTGCGGTGTCGACTCGCCGAGCTGGAGGGATCCACGGAGCGGACGGAGGCGGGGCTCGAGGCCCTCGCGGCTCTGGGCCTCGAGGTGCCTCAGCGCTGGCTGGCGCTGCTGGCGCCGGGTGAGTGGCACGGATAAAGAGAGAGGACGTGAAGCGATCATGTCTCGCGATCCTCAGCCTCCTCGTGTGCTGCTCCTGCGGGGACGCGGAGGAGGCGTCCGTTGAAGCGAGCGCAGAGCCGGCGGAGCCGGCCGCGTCATCCGGGCCCACTGAAGAGCCGGAGCCGAGCGACCCCGAGCACCCCGAGCCGCCAGTAGACGAGGAGGCCCAGCCACCCGCATCGCCGACCGCGCTCCCCGAGGGCGCACCCGAAGCGGGCTGTGAGTTGAGCGAGCCGGTGCGGATCTTCGGCGGGGACGCGTGGGCGGACATCGCGGCGACAGAGAGCGGATTCATCGTGGCCGGCGTCTCACGACTCGGTGACGGTGAGCACGCTTTCGCCGTCTCCATCGGTGCCGACCGAGCGCCGCGACAGATCGCCCGACGGGCGCTCGACGACGACGCTCCCGCCGGGCATCGACGGTCCGCGCCGGTCGTCGCCGTCGCGGGAGAACGCGCCGCGTTTGCGTACGTCGACGGCACGCGACACCTGCGGGTCGCGTTCTTGGACGTCGCCGAGGCCGGCACGCTCCGTTTCATGCCGGCCGGAGAAGACGCTTCGCTCCAGTTCCCGCCGTCCATGGCGTGGCGGGACGAGCAGCTCTTGCTCGCGTGGACCGAGTTGAGCACGGGGCACCGTCGCGTGCTGGTCTCGCGCATTCAGCGTGGTCGGGCGGGGACTCCGGTCGACGTCACGCCCGCCTCGGGCGGTGCGTCTGCGCCGGCCTTCGTCGCCGGCGCAGCGGCGCCTCGCCTCCTCTTCGTCGACGCGCGTGAAGCGATCTCCGTCGTTCACCGGGTCGACGCCGCGGGAGAGGCGCTCGGTGCCGTCGAGGTCGTCCGGCCGATCAGCATGCTCACCGATCCGCCCGCCATCGCGCCGGTGGCGCTCGAAGGGTCCGACTGGGTCGTGTACACCGGCATCGGTGCGACTGCGACCACCGCCGTCGGCATGCTCGCAGCGGGTGGTTCGATGCCCCCCGTCACCGTCGTTCCTGGTACGGGTTACGGTGTCTTGACGATCGACGTGTCGCCCTTCGGGTTGGGCGCGCTCATCGCTGCGGAGGCGCCGACCGAGGCCGGTCCCGGCTCTGCGGAGGCGCCTCGCGAAGTGCACTTGCGGACCACCGATGCGTCCGGACAGCTGGGCGAGCCAGTGATCGTCCGAGGGCCTCGCGGCAGCGCCTCCCGGGTACGGCTGGCGGTCCGAGGAGGGACGGTGGGGTTGGTCTTCACCGATCGCGATGGGGCGTACGCCGCGATGGGTCGCTGCGCGGCGCCCTGAGGCGTCTCAGGGCTCCAGGTCCGACCAGCTGCGGCCGGACGCCGCCTCGGTGGAGGTCGGCAACCCTTCGGTCTGCCATCCCGGCTGCGTTACCTGACCGAACGCTCCGCGGGCTCCGCCGTAGCCGCCGCATTGGTCGATCACGTGGGTGAAGCCCGCTGCCGTGAGCACCTCGGCCGCCCGTAGGCTTCGCCGGCCCGATTTGCAGCCGACGATCATCTTCTGGTCCTTCGAGAAAGCTGCCGCGAGCGCCTGAACAAACGCCTCGTTCGGATCCATACCGCCCGGCCCCATGTGCATCAGGGGCACGTTGTACGCGCCGTCCGGGTGCCCTTGCTCGAACTCGGGCACCGAGCGCACGTCAACGTAGACGTAGCCCTCGACGTGCATGCGTCGCTTCGCCTCGCTGGGGCTCACTCGCTCCACGGCTGGTTTCTTTGGCGGCATCTGCTGTCCAGAGGGTCGGAGTCTCGCTCGCTCCCGTCAAGCCGAGCGCGCGGCGGACTCCGCGAGCGCGTCTCGAACGAAGAGGTCTTCGAGCGTCTCGCGAGCGGGCGTCACCGACACGACACGCGCCCCCCCGTTCACCGCGAGCTCCACGATCGGCTGCGCCCCGCCCTCGCCCTCGACATGCAGGGTGAGCAGCTCGTCAACCGCCTCCATGTCTTCGGTGACCTCTTCGAGCGCCTCCCGGAGCGCCTCGTCCACGTCGGCGAGCACGACCTCGGCCCTTCGGGTCTCCTCACGCAGCAGCTCATCGAGGGGCCCGTAGTGCGTCATCTTGCCGAGCTGCATGATGCCCACACGATCACAGAGCAGCTCGACGTCGCTGAGGATGTGGCTCGTGAAGAGGATCGTCCTTCCACGATCTCGGTGCGCCAGGATCAGGTCGCGGATCTCCTTGCGCCCGATCGGGTCGAGGCCGCTCATGGGCTCGTCGAGCACGAGCAGGCTCGGGTCGTGCAGAAGGGCTTGAGCGAGGCCGATGCGCTGCATCATGCCTTTGGAGAATTTGCCGATCGGGCGGTCGACGGCGTGCCCGAGCCCGACCTGCTCGATCAGCTCCTCGCTGCGCGCGCGGCGGTCCTTTCGGCTCATGCCGACGAGGCGGCCGCAGAGGTCGAGGAACTCGAGTGGGGTCAGGTATTGGTAGATGTAGGGGTTCTCGGGCATGTACCCGACCCGCTGCATCGTGGAGGGCGTGCCCGCTCGGTCGCCGAAGATGTCGATGGTACCGGCCGTCGGGAAGATCAGGCCCAGCATCATTTTGATCGTTGTCGTCTTGCCCGCTCCGTTGGGTCCGAGCAGCCCGAAGATCTCCCCTTCTTCGACTTCGAAGTCGATGCCCCTCACGGCGTCGACCCTCTTTCGGAAGAAGCCGATCCGGAAAGTCTTCGCGAGACCAGAGACGTGGAGAATCGGCTCGCTCATGCTGAGAAGTGCTCCACAAAAGTGGTGATGACGGTCTCCTGATCTCGATCGGTCATCAGGGGGTGGAGCGGCAGCGCCATGCCGCGGTCCACGATCTCTTCGGCCACCTCGAACGACGGGCTGCCCGCTCGAAACCGGCCGGCGAGGCTGCCGATCCGGTTCATTGAAAACGAGAGCAACCCCGCCTCCACGCCTTGGGCCCGCAGGGCGGCGACAGCTTCGTTTCGGCCCCCCACGAGTATGCCAAAGGTCTGGTCGTTGCCGATGACGCCTTCTCGAAGGGGCCGCTGAAAGCGCGCTGGGCTGAGCGCCTCGCGGTAGCGGGCCGCGAGCGCGCGTCGTCGCTCGACGATGGTATCGAGCCGGTCCAGCTGAACGAGCCCCATCGCAGCCGCCATCTCGGTCATCCGGTGGTTGCCGGCGGGCCGAACGAAACCGCCGCCCCCGCGCCCGTGGTCGCGCAGCACGCGGAGCGCGTCGGCAAGCGCCGCGTCGTCGGTCAGGCAGGCACCCCCCTCGCCCGTCGTCAGCAGCTTGCGCGGGTGGAAGCTGAGGCAGGCGATCAGCCCTCGCGAGGCGGCGGGGCGACCGTCCACGGTCGCCCCGAGCGAGCACGCCGCGTCCACGATCAGCGGCACGTCGTTCGCCTCGCCCGTCCCGAAATCCGCGGCCGGCATGCCGAACTGATCGATCGCGATCACCGCCCGGACCCGATCGGAGTGCGCCGCCGCAGCGCCCGAACTCGTGCCGTTCCAGGAATCCGCGTCGACGTCGTAGAGCACTGGCGTCGCGCCGGCTCGCGCCACCGCGTGAGCGGGGCTCGGCCAACTCAACGCAGGCACGAGCACTTCAGCGTCTTTCTCCTCGTTCACGCCGATCGCCTCGAGCGCGAGCTCTAGGGCGGCGGTGCCGGAGCTGACGGCGACGGCGAAGCGGCGCCCACAGCGCTCGGCGAGGCGTGATTCAAAGGCCTGAACCCGAGCGCCCATGACCAGCATTCCGCTTTCGAGGACCTGCCGAACGGCCTCTTTCTCTTCGTCACCGATCCAAGGTCTTGCGAGGCGAATCACGCGCCGAGCATACACTTGTTATCCTCCGGCGGCCGTGTCGGCTCCCAACACACCACCCCCCAAGGTCTTGGGGCGCTATCGCATCGTTCGGCGTATCGGCGCGGGCGGCATGGCGGAGGTCTTTC
>Ga0114933_10006086_pt1 | contig 10799 bp, 10 predicted proteins | sample 4SBtaG_FD_89691 | JGI IMG/M metagenome (GOLD analysis project Ga0114933, IMG submission 89691) | Deep subsurface microbial communities from Kolumbo volcano to uncover new lineages of life (NeLLi) - 4SBTROV12_W25 metaG | ecosystem: Environmental > Aquatic > Marine > Volcanic | place: Kolumbo... | reverse complement strand
GCGTGGTGGGCATGACCCTGCCAATAGCTCGCGACCTGTCCGCAACCGGCATTCGAGTCAACACAATTGCCCCGGGTTTGATCGACACTCCTATCTACGGTGAAGGTGAGCAATCCGACCAATTCAAAGCACACCTAGGTCAAAGCGTGCTTTTCCCCAAACGCCTCGGTTACGGAGAGGAACTGGCATTCATGGTCATGGAGTGCATCACTAATCCATACATGAATGGGGAAACCATCCGTTGCGACGGCGGCATCAGAATGCCGCCCCGTTGAAAAGAGCTAGCTAATCAACTGAACGAATAAATTTCGATACTTCTGAATTGAAGTCTGTCGGTTTTTCCTGGTTGGCAAGATGCCCCGCGGCTTCTACATGCACGAGTGTCGAGTTCGGAATGCCTTCTGCTAGCTGGGCCGACAACTTGGGTGGTGTAACGCGATCTTCCTCTCCGCATATGACAAGAGTTGGCGCGTCAATCGATGACAAAAGATCCCGATGGTCAGCTTCTGCCATCGAATTACACGCCCACTGGTAAGAGGGCATTCGAATAGAGTCAGCGAATAAGCGCTGTACGTTCTCCACGACCTCAGAAGGTGTTGTTTCTGCGACCAAAAGCGGCGCTCGTTGTTCAGCAAATCCAGCAGCACCTAATTCAGTCAGAGAGGCTGCCCTAGTGCGCATAGCTTCAGCTTGTTTTGAACTGGTGCCGGACCCTACGCTCGAATCAGCCAATATGAGCGCCTTCACTAAATCCGGGTTGCGAAGAGCTAGGCGGGTTGCGGTAACACCACCCCATGAGACCCCAAGCACGATTGAGCGCTCATATCCCAAAGACCGAATCAAATCTGCCGCCGCATCAGCCCATCCGTCTATACCTGGTTCATCTATTGGATCGGGTGAGTACCTATATCCAGGGGCATCCCAAGCCACTAGCCGATGTTCCAGCTGGTCCGCGATATCTCGCTGAGGCAGAAACGCATCGGCACATGAACCAATTCCATGCATGCAAAAAATGAGCTCGTTGCTTTCATGCCCGTGTGACCAGAAAAACGGTACGTCTTGCATCGTTAACACCCTAATAACGCTTCTGAGAAGAGGAGTTTCAAATAGTGGCCTGAGCGACTGGGACTCCGGGAACATCGACTCGTGTTCGATAGATGCAGCCACCCAACGGAGTCTGACCTCCAGTAACTACATAGAGATCCCTATGATCCGACCCACCGAAGCACAGGCTGGTGACCATCGGATCGGGGATGGCAACATAAATGTCTGGGCTCCCGTCAGGTGTGTAGCGTTGAACCTTCCCCCCGCTGGGCTGCGCTACCCACACGCCTCCTTCGACGTCTACTGCAAGACCATCAGTCGCGTTATCGCGGTCCTCAACAAAAACCCTTTTGCCAGTCACTAAGTCACCATCTACGTCTGAAACCCAAACCCTTCCCGGCACACTGTCCGCGTGATAGAGCAATGAGCCATCAGGGGAGAACCCAATTCCATTAGTGAGTAAGACTCCGTCATACATTTCCGTCGCCTCACCTTCAGGGCCCAAGCGCCATAATTCGCCACCTGGGTTCTCAGCGCCTTCTTCGAACGGATCAACTTTTAACGACCCGACATACACACGGCCCAACGAGTCGGTGTGAAGGTCATTGAAACCAGGGAACCCGGGATCGAACAAGACACGTATCTCACCATTGTTCACATGCTGAACATTTCGCCCACCGACGATGAGCCCACCATCACGGTGAAAAACCATCCCGCCCACCCCTCGGCGCTTGGGAATTACGGTTTCGACCTCCCCAGTGGGTAATCGTCTATAGACGCCGCCATTTGGCACGTCCGAAAAATAAAGTCGATCGTCTTCATCGACTCGGGGTGCTTCGATGAGTCCCCATCCCTCAGTTAGCAACTCAAGTTCATTCACTGGACAACAAATCCTTCATAGTCGTTTTCGGCCACTTGATTACACCGGCGCACATATCCAGGAAAACCGAGAAGCGGCATGAACACGCGGGTCTTACCGGGCACATTTGCCCCCAAGTACCAAGAATTACACCCTGGGAACAATGTCCTATCTGCCTTGGCGTTGACATGCTCAACCCAGTCCTCTTCCGCTTCGGGCACTGCTTCAATAGTTGAAGCTCCTCTCTCATCAAGCCACTCGATGCAATCGGTAATCCACTCAACATGTTGTTCGATCGAAACAATCATGTTGGTAAGCACAGATGGACTCCCCGGTCCCGATATGGCGAACATATTCGGGAAACCAGGAACGGTCAGACCAAGATAGGTACGCGGACCCGCCGACCACTTTTCTTGGATCGTCAACCCATCTCTTCCTGTAATCCCTACACGCAATATCGACCCTGTCATCGCGTCGAAACCGGTAGCAAAAATCAGAACATCAAACTCGAATTCATCCTCTTGGGTGGCTAAACCAGAGCTGGTTATTTGGTGAATCGGGTCCTCGCTAACGTCGACCAGTCGAACATTGGACCGATTGAAGGTTTCAAAGTAGTCCGTATCGATAACCAAACGTTTACAACCAATGATGTGCTCCGGGGTTAGCTTCGCCGCAACTTGAGAGTCTTCAACAATCTGAGAGATCTTTTCTCGCACGAAATCTTGTGCGTAAACATTTGCTGATTCGTCGAGAAGCACATCGTTGAATGACGCCATGAAAAGAGTGCCTCCACGTTCCCATGCGTTCTCAAACCTTCGCAGTCTTTCCTCTTCAGAAACATCGTGGATCGAGTCATCGAATTTGGGTGTCTCTGAGCCCAGAGCTTGCGGCATAGCAAAATTCGCAGCTCGGAATTCTCGATAGCGACTCTTCACATCAGTCTGACGAGCCGCGTCCAGGGGCTCGTTCCGCGCCGGAATCGTGTATTGCGGGGTGCGTTGAAAAACGACCAGATCTTTGCACTGCTCAGCAATGACTGGGATCGCTTGCACCCCAGAAGAACCGGTCCCAATTATGGCTACCTTCTTGTCCTTTAAGTCAACACCTTCCTTTGGCCATTGTCCTGTGTGAACTGTCACTCCCTCAAACTCTTCTATTCCGGCTATATCCGGCAGTGTCGTTGACGACAAGCAGCCAGTCGCCATCACGAAGAACCGACTACTAGTGGTCGTCTCGTCGCTTGTCTGTACGTGCCACACGCCGTTGGCCTCATCAAAATCTGCTGATTCAACTCGCGTTTCAAAACGTATGTCAGACCGCAAGTCGAACCGATCGGCTACGTGCTTGGCATAAGCAAGAATTTCTGGCTGACTCGAATAACGCTCAGTCCACTCCCAGTCCTGCTCAAGATCTTTGTCGAAGCTATAGCTGTACTCCATGCTCTCAACGTCACATCGAGCCCCCGGATACCTATTCCAGTACCACGTACCTCCCACATCGGTTCCCGCTTCGAACACTCGAACCGAATATCCGCATGTCCGAAGCCTGTGCAACATATACATGCCGGCGAACCCTGCGCCTACTACCACTACATCAACGTCATGAGACCCGGAGGCTTTTGACAGCCCAGCAGAATTCGTGGACGGCAGATGATTCATAGGGACAGCCTATTCACAGCAGCGCCCTAGGACCTGATTGCCAGTGGTCGGCCGAGTCTTCGAAACAGATCAATAAGCATCCTCAGCGTCAAACCCCAAATCACCCTTTCCCCTTCGACGGTGATTCCGGGCCAAGAATCTGAACCTAGGGGGGGATAAAAATATTCGATGTAACGACTTGGCTCAAGAAGCTCGCTAACGGGAACCCAAATAACTCCTGCTACTTCATGATTTGGGTCGCTCACCGGACGCTGTCCCGAAAGCCAGAAAACGTATGGTGTCACGGTAAGTCGCTGACGTGTTCCGCGAGGACCTCCTTCTAAATCTGATAGTCGACCCAACAAAAGCGAATCTTCAAGATCTATCCCAAGTTCTTCGCTCGTCTCTCTAACGGCAGTAGCCAGACTGTCATCATCATTTTCTTCCGCCCTTCCACCAGGGAAAGCCATTTGGCCTGACCATGGGTCGTCCTTCTTGGTCGAGCGTTCTATGAACAACATCTCGGGGCCCAACTCGCCCTTACGAGCTACCGCTGCCACCGCAGCAGCAGGACCTTGAGCTTTGGGAGCTACCCCAGATAGCAACACATTGGTCAAGCGGTCAGGAGAGAATATGTCTTCCACGGTGAACGACTTTACGCAGGCATCTAGGGTCAACGCATGAGCCAACCCATTGGATTATCTGAAGACGAATTCTTAAACCTTCTTGACCACGTTCAAGATTTCCGTGATCGCGTCATTAGTCCTCAGGTTGTCGACTGGGAAAGAAATCGAGTCTTCCCTGCAGAAGTCATCGCGTCAGCCCATCAACTTGGCCTCCTGGGCATGGAAATAGACCCAGAGTTGGGCGGCCTCGGAATGAGTTTCAGTCAAAAGTTACGGGTTTTGGATGTCCTCTCAGAAGTTTCAATGCCCTATGCCTTCAGTTTGGTTAACTCCCATAACGTCGCAGCAAGGTTGGCTCGCCACGGAACCGAGGAACAACGCAGTCGCTTTCTTTCGGATTTGCTCACAGGCGACAAACTGGGGTCCAGCGCCCTCACCGAACCCAACGCAGGGAGTGACTTCTCAGCTATCGCGACTCAAGCAACTCCCGATGCGAAAGGTTGGAGGTTAAATGGTGAGAAGGCTTGGATCACTAATGCCGCCAGTTCCACGGTCATAGTTGCCTACGTCCAAACAGACCCTGGATCACGCGCTCGAGGTATCGCCTCATTTCTCATCGACGGAACCCAACCCGGTTTTCAACGAGTCGCTCCGTACGACCTAATCGGCAGTCACGCGATCGGAACTGGCGGATTTCGACTCGACAACTACCTCGCTTCGGAAGCTGACCTGTTAGCACCAGCAGGTGAGGGCTTTTCAGCCGCATTAGCCACCATCAACGAAGCGAGAACATACGTTGCCTCAATGTGCTGCGCAATGATCGAGGCTTCCTTACGTTCAGCTGTCGGGTATGCAGCCGAAAGGGAAAGTTTCGGAAAGCCGATCATCGAACACCAAGGTCTCTCATGGCAATTAGCGCGTGTGGCTAACCAACTTGAGGCCGCTCGCGCCTTGACCAACAAAGCTGTTGCTGCAATAGAATATGGCGACAGCGAGTCAGCGGTGCTACCCGCAGCACATGCAAAGAAGTTTGCCACGGAGATCGCTGAATCAGCTATCGCAGCTTGTGCTCAAGCTATGGGTGCTAACGGCTTGAGAGAAGAGCACCTTATCGGGCACAGATTAACTGCCGCCCGGGTTGCCAACTATGTGGATGGTTCGACAGAGATCATGACAGACCGAATCGCCAAGTCATTGTTGACCACCTACGGATCGGTCTAATCAACCCAATAAGAAAGATAGATTCTCAAGATTCACTCAAGGGAACACTATGTCAGATGCAAATAACGCTCCGAAGGGTGCCGCTGAACTAACAGTTCAGGCAAACGCTCTCGCTTCAGAAACCATGTCCTTCAACGACAAAGCTGACTTCGAGAGAGCTCAGCGTGGGTTGGTCGCAACTCTCCCTGGAGGAACAGTTACTGTCGACGACCATACGGTTTGGGATTGTGCCCGTTACGACTTTTTACGCGAAAACCATGAGGCACCCGACACTGTGCACCCCGGACTTTGGCGCCAAGGTCGTCTGAACGCCATCCACGGCCTTTTCGAAGTGATGGATGGCGTCTGGCAGGTTCGCGGATACGACATTTCGAACTTGACACTCATAGCGGGGAACTCCGGTTGGATCTTGGTTGATGTTTTAACTACAGCGGCGACCGCTGAGGCATGCCTAAAGCTCGCTAACGAACAACTCGGCGAAAGACCCGTCAAGGCCGTCATTTACACCCATTCTCATGCAGATCATTTCGGTGGGATTCTGGGTGTCACGACTCCTGAGGAAGTTGAGAACGGAGACGTTCGAATAATCGCACCTGAAGGCTTTCTAGAAGAAGTCGTCAACGAAAACGTTATCGCCGGCGCCGCAATGGCACGCCGAGCCATGTATCAGTTCGGCCTATTCCTGCCTCCAGGACCGAAAGGTCACATCGATAACGGCCTTGGCAAAGCCCTCCCTTTCAGCCCATCAGGCCTCATCGCTCCAACCGAAATCATCGACAAAACCGGCATCGAGCTGGAAATAGACGGAGTGCGAGTCATCTTCCAAAATACTCCTGATGCAGAAGCCCCAGCCGAAATGAACTTTTGGTTCCCTGATTTTCGAATGTTGTGTATGGCCGAAAACTGCACTCACAATCTGCACAACCTCTACCCGATCAGGGGAGCACAAACTCGCGACGCTCTCGCCTGGTCCAAATACATAAACGAAGCACTAGACCTGTGGGCCGACAGCTCCGATGTCTTAATTGCTACTCACCATTGGCCTCGCTTCGGAACAGAGGATCTGAGAGAATTTTTGGTGAAGCAACGCGATGTTTATCGTTGGATGCACGATCAAACAATGCGATTAGCGAACCGCGGTTGGACACCTAATGAAATAGCGGAAGAGCTAGAGCTTCCTGAATGTTTTTCGTCGGACTCTCATGTCCAGGGCTATTACGGAACAGTCAGCCACAACGTCAAATCCGTCTACAACAAATACTTAGGCTGGTACGACGCCAACCCAGCACACTTAAATCCTCACCCTCCCAAAAAGACCAGCGAGAAGTATGTGGAGTTCATGGGTGGCCCCGAAAAAGTGCTGCGCCAAGCACGAAACAGTTTCGAAGCCGGTGATTACCGTTGGGTAGCCCAGGTGGTGAATCATCTAGTTTTTGCCGATCCATCACACCAAGAGGCAAGAGAGCTGCAAGCTGATGCTTTCGAACAATTGGGTTATCAAGCCGAATCTGGAACGTGGCGCAATGCGTACCTTTACGGCGCTCACGAACTCCGCAACGGATCTCCCAATATCACTGTTGGTAGGGGGCGACAACTCGCCCATGCGATGACCGCTGAGCAGCTGTTTGATTCGATAGGTGTCCGACTGGCTACCTCAGCAATCTCCGACTTAGAAATAACAATCAACTGGACCTTTTCCGACCTCAAAGAAAATCACGTTCTTGGTATTACAAATTGCGCGATACACCATCTAGCTGATCGTCATGTGAGCGACGCCATAGCAACGGTGACTCTCACTCGCCACGTCCTGGCCGACGCGTTAGGGGGCGTCGCATCATTTTCGGATTCATTGGACCAGGGAAACATCACGGTCGAAGGCAATCAATCCCTGGTTCTAGAACTATTTGATCTTCTGACAGAGTTCCGTCTTTTCCCGATCATTGAACCTCACGGCGATCAGGAGCACTAACGACCAGAGCCACACAAACCAGCACTACTCCCCCGGACATACCCTGGAGCCAAGTAATAGGTTCATCGTGTATCCACCATGCGAGCCCCACAGCAACCAGATGCATGGTCAATATGTATAGAGATGATCGGGCAGCTTCTAGATGGCCATGCAGCCATGTCATTAAGACATGTCCAAAGACACCAGTAACGAACGCTACGACCGAAATCCACAACCAATCGGCTCCTCCAAACTGAGCCCAATCAGATCGATCGGCCAATAACAAAATCGGAATGATTGTCGATATGAATGACCAGATGTTGATACCAGCCATCCATTCGATTGGATCTACTTCATCGTCAACTCTGGCTAGTCGTGTTAAAACGAAATAAAGCGTGAACGTAACTAATGCAAGCGCCGCGAACCCTATACCGAGCCATGAGGATCGCACCTGCGAGCCCGCACCGAGAATTACCCCAACAGCACCGACAACGCCCAAAAGGGTGAATGCAAGTTGCCGACCAGATGGGTATTCCCGAAAGAGCGGTCCAGCAAAAACTAAGAGAAGCGCCGGCTGCATCGCTATGACTGTCGACAGAACCGAGACTGTTGCTTCTTGAAGAGCCGAGAAAACGAATATGAGATTGAAGCCGAAAGATAAACCTGGGAGCGCTGTCGCAAGAAGAATCTTGCGCGACAAAACTCGCCCCCTCGCTGCCAAAACAATAAGGAGCAGCGGTGATGAGATACCGAAACGGACAAAGGTTCCAATGAGTGGTGGAGCGGTCACCAGTTTTGTAATGGGTGGCCCTAACCCCCACACAACGACGACAACCGCCATCACGATCAAGGGAAGCGAGCCTCCTGACGCAGGCTTTCTTGTGCCCGGTTGGCTGTCACTAATTTCGCTGACTGAAAAAACAGTCGGCCGTCGAGTGGCTTCTGGGTTCAACTCCAAGCCACTCCAAAGGCATCATCGAAAGCAAGCGTTTCCGGAGTTTGCCTAGTAATTGTGCCGTGGCCCGTCCCAACTGGATAGCCCAGCGGAACCATCGCCAGGGTCGCCCAGTCATTCGGAATTTCTAAAGCTTCCTTGACCTCATCTTCAGCCAAACAATGCAGGGTCGTCAGAACACAACCCAGACCTTCAGTGCGAGCAGCCAACATTGCATTCTGCACCGCTGTATACACCGAACCTCCACCGACCATCGAAATGCGGTCTAACTTTGCGTCGGTAATAGCCATCATTTTTGGGTCCGCTACGAACATCAAGATCGACGGAGCTTCTTCTAGGTGATCTGCTAAATAGTCACCCGCGACTCGATTTCGGCGCGCTTTTTCGGCCTCATCCGCCGGCAGCTGTTCAATCCTTGCGTCATAGCCCTTCGCATACCGGTACCAGGCCGGTCGATAGATATCAGCAAGTGCCTTTTTTCGCTCTGGACTGGTGACCACTATCACGCGCCAGGGTTGCATATTGCCACCCGTGGGAGCCCAAGCCGCCGCTTGCAACACCCGATTCAATACGTCCTCAGGGATGGGGTCGGGGCGAAGTCGGCGCACCGCACGTAATGTGCTCATCATCTCGTAGATATCGTTCATGCTCTAATCCTTACAGCCAAGTCGTCCACTCATCGACAACCATGCGATCACTTCTGAGGCTATTAACAGATTTTGATTCGTCGCGCTTACCTATTGCCATTCCACAAAACAACATCTCTTGTGCCGGTGCACCACAGAACTCTTGCACATCTGACCAATGGTTAGCCCAAGCTTCCTGCGGGCACGTATCCAAGCCAGCCTCGACGGCCAACAACATAAACGTCTGCAAGAACATCCCTAGGTCAGACCACTGTGCTGCACCCATATTTCTTTCGATGAAACAAAAGAACGCTGCAGGGGCGCCAAAGAAATCAAAATTTCTTGCTAAGTGAGCAAGCCGAGCTGGCTTGTCCTCACGAGGAATGCCAAGCTTTTCGTACATCGCCTCGCCTAACTCATATCGATTAGTTCGGTACGGTTCTTGAAGACTGGGCGGGTAGACCGGGTACTCAGAATCTCCTGGTTTACGACTCGAGATAAACGATCGAAAGCGTTCCATAGAGTCCCCATTGATCACGTAGACCCTCCAGGGTTGAACATTCCCGCCTGAAGGAGCCCGAGAGGCAACCTCTAAAAGGTCTTTGATTTGTTCGTTAGTCACGGGGTCAGGAAGAAAGGATCTGATTGATGCTCTCCGCTGCGTTGCTTCGGTGACATTCACTTTGTTAGCTCCTGGGATTGAAGGACCCCACGAGTGTGCCCTAAAGCAAAGCCCGCTGCTCAGGAACTTCGCAAAGTCTCGGTCGCCCCATCAACCGAAAGTACTTGTCCTGAAACATGACGACCTGCTGGGGAGGCCATATAAACCACGGCCCCGGCAATATCTGCCCCATCCATGAAGCGGCGCATCGAAACCTGGCGTTCATACCCATCGCGGAGCACCGATTCATCCACGTCCGTGGCAACCGCCTCTCGTGCTATCACCTGATTCATTCGAGGACCTCCAACAGACCCTGGGCAAATCACATTCACTCGAATGTTGTCCTCACCTAATTCCATGGCCCAGCTCCGTCCAAGACCAACCATCGCCCATTTAGATGCAACGTACGGTGAGCGATATGGGTAAGGAAAAATTCCTGCAGTCGAAGCTACGTTAACTATCAAGCCGCCGCCTGAAGCTCTTAACAATGGCACCGCTCGGCTAGTAACTCGAAAAGTTCCGCCAACATTGACATTTAAGACCCGGTCGAAATCCTCGGTAGAGATTTCATCTACTAGTCCCGCCGGGCCGGCAATCCCGACGTTGTTTACCAACACGTCCAAGCCACCCAGCTGTTCTTCTATATCGACGAACATTCGCTGGACGGCGGCTTCTTCTACGATGTCGACAACGAAGTCAGGGTTCGTTGAAGGGTCCGCGTCGCAGACTAAGACACTGGCTCCTGCCGACTTCAAGGCCGCTGCTATGGACTGACCTATGCCCGATCCACCGCCCGTGACCAGGGCTCGAGTGCCATCTTTAACTCTTCCTGCTTCAAGGATTAGTTGGTCATTCACCACCGCGCACCCTAATTCGTGTCAACGCGATTAGACGACCATTCCTTCTGCGCCTAGACAGAAGATCAGCAATTCTTAACCTTCTGGGAGACCCAATGTCAGATATGCCGAACTTTTCGACAGACCTCAGCGGTCAGACGGCCTTTATTACTGGCACTACTTCCGGTTTGGGATACAGGTTCGCACAGGTCTTGGCTGCATGTGGCGCGAATGTCGCAATCGCGGGACGCCGAGTCGAGCGACTCGAAGCACTTGCCGAAGAGCTGCGCAGCACCGGCGCGAAGGTCCTGCCTGTTCCTCTTGACGTCACAGATACAGATGCGCTGTTCGCTTCAGTGGATCAAGTAGAAAAAGAACTTGGACCT
>Ga0114933_10006085_pt1 | contig 10802 bp, 9 predicted proteins | sample 4SBtaG_FD_89691 | JGI IMG/M metagenome (GOLD analysis project Ga0114933, IMG submission 89691) | Deep subsurface microbial communities from Kolumbo volcano to uncover new lineages of life (NeLLi) - 4SBTROV12_W25 metaG | ecosystem: Environmental > Aquatic > Marine > Volcanic | place: Kolumbo... | reverse complement strand
TGTTCAACTTGGGGAAACACAGCAAGTGTGGCTAACTAATGCAGTCCAGTTAGGTTTTGTGATGGGCGCCCTTTTAATCGCTTTTTTCAACCTTTCCGACAGCATGACACTCACCAAGTTAATAGCCTTTTCATGTGGTTTTGCAGCGACAGCAAACCTTTTGTTATTATTTGCCGATACCCCGATTGGCATTATCACACTTCGATTTATAACGGGCGTTGGTCTTTCCGGGGTTTATCCACCGGTTGTAAAACTAGTTGCGACCTGGTTTCAGGCGGGCCGCGGCATAGCAATGGGTATAATTATAGGGGCTTTAACTATTGGATCAGCTATGCCGCACCTATTTCGAGCGATGGTTACAGACGAAAATTGGATACACGTAATCTGGATAAGCTCTGCTTTTACTTTTTTAATAGGACTAGTTTTTCTTTTTGTTATTTCAGAGGGACCCTTTGCCTTTGATCGGACTGAATTTAAACCTATCCAAATCCTTCAGGTCCTATCTAACAAATCGTTCTATTTACTTAATGTAGGTTACATCGGTCATATGTGGGAGTTGTATGCTATGTGGGCCTGGATACTTACATTTGCCAGGATGCCTGAAGCAAACTTAAATTTATTTTCTCTTTTGACTCCCGAATATTTTAGTTTTTTTGTTGTATCTATTGGGGCAATTGGCTGCGTAATTGTGGGACGTTTATCGGATGTTTTTGGGCGATGTTACACGACCGCAATACTTATGGTAATCTCAGGCAGTTGTGCATTTTTGATAGGGTTCAGTCTTGAAGTGGGACCCGAATTTTTTCTGTTTGTTGCTTTTATTTGGGGTTTCACAATTATATCAGATAGTGGCCAGTTTTCCGCAGCAGCTACAGAATTAGCGGAGTCTCATCTAGTGGGGACTGCCCTGACAGTGCAAATGGCACTTGGCTTCGGCATTACAATCCTGGCTATCTGGCTTGTGCCCTTATCAGCTAAATGGTTTGGGAGTTTTCAGTGGGCTTTCTTGTTACTATTTCCTGGGCCCTTTATCGGCGCCCTGGCAATGCTGTTGCTGCGCCGTCGCCCGGACGCCGTTAAACTCGCCCTTGGAAAACGTTAAGTTTACTGAAAATCGGAGACTTTGGATGACCACAAAATAACTTTGATGTTTTAATTCTATTTACAGTTTTCATTTTCTGGCCCTCAGTGTCTTTTTTATAAACGTCTTACCGTTTACTTGTGGTCGCGAACAAAGGGATAAATCCGGGTGAAATCGGATCCCGGCTCAGTTTCTTCCAAAGCAGCAAACTGATCAGCTACGAGTGGTGCAATCTTGCTGGCGGTGTTGGATCTTGAAACGTTTTCAACATAAAGTCGTACGTCTTTTGCCATCATCTTAGTTGCAAAGCCACCGTCGAAAGTCTCATTAGAAATTCTATTTGGGAACTTATCCATGGTTGCCGTATTTCTTCCACTGGAAACATTTACAACGTCCAAGATAGCATTCATATCCAAGCCGTTGGCTGTACCAAAAGCCATGGCTTCGCTAGTGGCCGCCATTGCTGTTGCGGAAAGAAAATTATTTAATAGTTTTACTGTCTGCCCCTGACCAGGTTTAGGGCCAACATGAAAAACATTTGCGCCGATACATTTCAAGATAGGCTGCACCCTGTCGAAGGTTTTGTCGTTGCATCCTACCATAACAGCTAGCGTTGCCGCTTCTGCTCCAGCTATTCCACCTGATACAGGCGCATCCACGTATTCTATTCCCTTATCTAAAAGCAATTCTGCAGCTTCTTGTGCATGGGGGATGCCTATTGTGGATGTATCAACAACAATTTTAACAGAAGAGTTGGGGGCCGTTAATATTTCGCGAGTTATCTCTAATGTATCTGGTCCAGCGGGTATTGATAAGATAAGTATATTTGCTTCTGATATTACTTCTAAATTATTAGAAGCGATTTGTGTATCCTCGGGAGCAGATTTAGTATTCATTTTATCAGCAACAATCATTTGGTATCCGTTTTTGGCTACATTCTTAGCCATCCGGTTTCCCATGCTGCCTAATCCGATCCATCCAATTTTATCCGGCATCTTTCCAAAACCTCTCTCACAAAAAATAAATTAATCTCGTCACATCAATATAATGTATCTAAAAAATTTCATGTCAAAAATATAAGCATTTGTTATCCGTATAATAATATTCGTTAATTCATGCCTGGAGATAGTTATTTGTTTGAAAATTGAATATCATATGGATGTATAGACGCTGTTAAATCTTATAATATGAAATTATATGGAAATACTAAGCTGGGTTTTCTTTCAGGTTACCGTAATTTAGATGAGAAGAAGATATTGATGATAAAAGACACTAAGCCGCTTACCGGTATCCGTGTGCTTGATATAGCATGCTTTATAGCAGCGCCTCATGCTGCAACAATTATGGGTGAATTTGGAGCGGACGTAATAAAAGTGGAGCATCCAAATGGCGGTGATCCTTGGAGACGCTATGGTACTAGGACGGATTTGCCGGACCAGTCTCTTGCATGGTTAAACGAAGCAAGAAACAAACGATCGATAACACTTGATTTAAGCAAGAAAGAAGGGGCGGAACTTTTAAAAAAATTAATTACAACCGCAGATGTTGTCTGCGAGAACTTCCGTCCCGGCACGCTTGAAAAATGGGGACTTGGATGGGAAATATTAAAGAAAATAAATCCTGGTTTGATACTCTTAAGAGTATCGGGTTATGGACAAACAGGTCCCTATAAAGATAGGCCGGGCTTTGCCAGAATAGCGCATGCCTATGGTGGATTGACATATTTGTCAGGGATGCCTGGGGAAATACCCGTTACACCCGGTTCTACTTCACTGGGTGATTACATGACAGGTATGAATGGATGTATAGGTATAATGATGGCGCTTAGACACCGAGAAGCCACTGGTGAGGGACAAGTGGTAGACTGCGCACTCTTTGAAAGTGTTTTTAGAGCGCTTGACGAAATAGCGCCGAGATATGCAGCCGATGGTTTTATTCGACAGCCCGAGGGGACGGGAACTTTAAACGCATGCCCCCATGGTCATTTCCCATCCGGCGACGGAAAATTTTTAGCAATAGCCTGTACGACCGATAAAATGTTTGAACGCCTTACAATCGCCATGGAGCGCGAAGACTTATTAGAAAAATTTGGAGACCAGGCGACACGGCTTGATAATAGAGTGCAGGTCCTCAAAGAGGTTGAAAAATGGACGCGTAGCCTCCCTAGAGAAACAATAATCGATGTCTGTACTAGAAATGGCGTCCCTGCCGGGTCAATAAATTCAATAGCCGATATTTTTGAAGACGAGCACTTTAAAGCAAGGGAAGCTATTAAGCATGTAAAGGTGCCTGGCGTAGGAGATGTTGCCGTCCCTAATGTTTTTCCAACTCTTTCAGAGACGCCCGGAACAATCGATAATCTGGGCCCAGGCCTTGGGGATCACAACAAGGACTTATACCGAGAGGAGTTAGCGCTTTCTGACTCCGAACTACAGTCATTGAAAGAAAGTGGGGTTATATGAGAAAACACGCAAATCGAACCTATCTATTCGCACCGGGCAATCATGAAAGACGCGTTGAGAAAGCACTTGGCCTGGGTTCTGATGTTGTCATTTTAGATTTAGAAGACGCAGTGGCTGTTTCAGAAAAAGAGAAAACTAGGCAATTGATAAATGCGGGACTTCAGCAAACCAGGAATTGTGCCGCCTTTGTAAGAATAAACGCATATGATACAGATTTCTGTTTTGGAGATATTTATTCGATTGTCTCTAAAAACCTCGATGGGATTGTTCTGCCAAAGTTGGAAAGTTCAGCTGATCTAAAATCGGTGGATTGGTTTTTAGGTAATCTTGAGAGGGAACGAGATTTAACTCTAGGTAGTATTGAGCTTATGCCAATAATCGAAACGGCAAAAGGCGCGGCGGCAATACGCGACATTGCTAAAACCTCATCCCGTGTTCGTCGACTTGCTTTCGGTGGCGGTGATTATACTAGAGATCTCAGTGTGGAATGGACTTTAACAGAAGAGGAGCTTTTACCAATACGTTCTGAATTTGTTCTAGCATCCCGTTACGGGGAACTTGAGCCTCCAATAGATACAGTTTTTATTCATATTAAAGAGCACGGGGCATATTTAAAATCCTGTCAGAACGTTTTGAAATTAGGATTTCAAGGGAAAATGTGTATCCATCCTGACCAAGTAGCTGTCACGAATAAAACATTTACACCAAGTAATGAAGAAGTCGTTTGGTCCAGGCGAGTGATAAGTGAATTTGAAAAGGCAGAGGCGGAGGGTGTGGCATCTATACAGGTAGACGGTTATTTTGTTGATTACCCAATAGTGGAAAAGGCTCAACGAATCGTAGATATGGCAAATTTTCTCAAAGAATTGGATTCAACTAGTTAGAATGTTTTATTCCGAAACTTTTAAATATTTTAGGTAACTAGTAAAAAGTGAAATACTTTCTCCCTAATTTATCTCGCCTTTATGTTAACGTGGTTATCTATTTAATAATTTTGAGTAATTCCTGCATAGCCACCTCAAAGGACTTAATTTCTTGGAATCCATTTGATTTGTATGGAGACACAATTAAATTTGATGTTTTTAGGGAAGGGACAAGAGTTGGTTTTCACAATGTAACTTTCTCAGGTGGCCCCAGTGATTTTTGGGTCACCACTCGTTTTGAATTAGAGATAAAGATTCTATTTATAAGTGCCTATGCTTTCAAATATTTTTCCAAGGCAAATTGGAAAGATGGTGTATTAAATGAAATTAGTGTTGTGGTGGATGATGATGGTGAGCCATTTTCCCTGAAAGGGGTGCGCGAAACTGAAGAAATAATGATCAAAAGCACCAAATCGAATTACAGAACACAGTTGCCGCTCTTCCCAACAAATCACTGGAATGCTGGCGTATTAGACCAGAAAGTTGTGCTGAACACCTTAACGGGAGAACTGAACCAGGTGGAAATTATTGCTAGAGGCATAGAAACATTATCCAGTGAGTACGGAAATACGAAAGGTCAAAGATATTCTTATACAGGTGATTTGGATACAGATGTTTGGTATGACGAGATGGGACGCTGGGTTGGTATGGAATTCAAAGGACGAGACGGCATCAGTATAAAATACGTCTGCAGACTATGTTTATCGCTAAAAGATCAAAATTAATTATTAGGGGATATTGAAATAGCTAATTGTGTTTGGATTACGGGTGCCGGGAAAGGTATAGGCAGGTCACTTGCGAGACTATTTGCGGAAAATTCTTGGACTGTGGCTGTTAGTTCAAGGACAGAAGGTGATTTAATCAGCTTGCAAAAAGAGTTTGAACCAAAAAAAATTAGAACATATCCGCTGGATGTTTCAGATTTGGGTGCTACCCTTAATGTAGTAGACCAAATAGAAAAAGAGATAGGCGTCCCAAACTTAGTTATCCTAAACGCGGGAACTCACATGGCTATTTCTGTAGAGAACTTTTCGGCAGAAAAGGTGCGCGACCTGATGGAGGTAAATTTCATGGGAGTTGTGAATGCTTTTTCCGAAATTATTCCGCGATTTACTTCGGCTGGAGGGGGCCACATAGCCGTCGTAGCATCACTGGCTGGTTATAGAGGTTTACCATCCGCATCAGGTTATGGTGCCAGCAAAGCAGCCTTGATCAATATGTGTGAGGCGCTGAGACCAGAATTGATGAAATACAATATTCAATTAACACTTATAAGTCCTGGTTTTGTTGAGACACCACTGACGGATAAAAATGATTTTGAAATGCCGTTCATGATAACGGCAGAAGAAGCGGCGCAACGGATTTTTCGTGAAATCGATAAAGGAAAGTTTGAAATTATCTTTCCAAAAAGGTTTGCGTTTATAATGAAAATATTGCGTCTATTACCATATAACATTTTCTTTTCAATTACTAAGAGGTTGCTCAGGGATAGATAATCAACCACTAGTTTGTCGGGGTTGGGGTACCATAAAGGCGACGCCTAATAATGGTGTGGTTTTTTCGGTTTAGGGGGAAATTCCAAATGGTAAACACCGTGATACATTTAAAGCCAACGGGAAGAAGTGCATAGAGAAATACCAAAGCTTGCCTACCGCTATCACCAGGCATATCTGGTTCGAACCCCAGCCAATCCAGCAAAGGAAACGCTAGACCGACGCTGCAGGCCAGGGCCAACTTTGTTGCCATACCCCATAATGAAAATAGTAAACCAGCACGCTGGCTCCTGGTTTTAAGTTTATCATAATCTAAAACATCTGCTTGTATGGAAGGGGGAATAGATAAATCCGCTCCAAGACAGACGCCGGTTAAAATGCAAATAATAGAAAACAGATAGAAGGCCCCCTCAGGTAAGAGTGGGACTAGCGAAAAAGCTCCAATTGCAAGTAACATTGCGCAGCACCAGACTCGATGCTTACTGAAAACTTTACAGAGGGACAACCAAGCTGGCATTGCGACGACAGCAGCTGAAAAATAAATAAGGATTAAGACAGCTCGCTGTATTTCATTTACGCCTAATACTTTTTCTAGATATAAGAAAAATAAAACTGATGGTATGCCGTTAGCGACACCATTTAAAAACCATGCTGTGAGCAACCGAACAAACAATCTATTCTGAGTAAGTTGCAAGACCGATCTGAGAAATGATCTATTTGTATTATTTCCTTTCTTTAATCTTACAAGGCCGGAGTCTGGAACTTTTTTGAGCATGTATGGTATAGAAATGGCGCCTAAACCTATTGTCGCCCATCCTATTATGCCAATTGTATCAACTTCAGAGAAATTCAAGTTGGCTGAAAGGGTGAATATTACCCCACAGGTTAAAATACCTAAAATACCGGCTGTTTCACGACTTGTTGTTATCGAAGTGCGTTCATTATAGTCGGTGGACAGTTCAGCGCCCCATGTTAGATAAGGAACCGCTACAAAGGTCCAACCAAGATAAAGTACGATAGACCAGCTAATTAGATAACTTATTCCCGCGTCGCTTGATGGATTTAATAGCTGATACAAACCAATTGCCGCTATAATTGAACCGACTGCTATCCAGGGTTTTCGGTAATTTCTTTTTATCGGAATACGGTCACTTATTATTCCAGCAATTGGATCGGTAATTGTATCAAAAACTCTTGCTATCAATAAGGCAAAACCTGTTGCCGCTAGTCCCAATTCAAGCGTCACGCCGTAAAAAGTTGGCAGATATAGGTATAAAGGAATGGTCGGGATAGAAATGGCTAAAGCAGGAAAACTATATGTAACCAATATTTTTTTGTTAAGTGATTGTCTAATTACTTTGATCCTATTAAAAATTGGCCGACGTTTATGTGGCCAGTTTCAAATCCCGCTTCGCAGTAGCTGAGGTAATAGCGCCACATTTTCTGGAACCTTTCGTCAAAACCAAGCCTTTTAATATCGTCCCACTTTTTCTCGAACATTGACTGCCAGCGTCGTAATGTCTCGGCATAAGATTTGCCAAAATAATAATCGTCCAAAATTTCTAGTCCAGCCGATTCGGCTGCATAATTAAATTCGGATTTACTTGGTAGAATTCCTCCAGGGAAAATATATTTTTGTATAAAATCTGGTCGTCTTTTATAGATTTCGAAAAACTCGTTTGCAATGGTGATACTTTGAACTCCAGCTATTCCCCCTGGCTTGAGGTGCGTTTTAATAGTCTCAAAATAGTTCTTCCAGTGCTCTTCTCCGACAGCTTCAAACATCTCTATGGAGACAATTTTATCGAAAGTACCTTGGACGTCTCTATAATCTTCTATTCGAATATCGACTAAGTTGGAAAGCTGTGTTTTTTGCATACGTTTTTGCGCAAATTTGGCCTGTGCTTCAGAGAGTGTTATTCCAACAACTTTGCATTTATACTCTTTAGCCGCCATCTCAGCAAAACCGCCCCAGCCACAGCCAATCTCTAGTATATGATCCCCTTCCTTCAACTTTAGTTCCTCGGCTAGCCGACGATATTTGCGCTTCTGGCCTATCTCAAGTTCTTCATCAAAGTTTTTAAACAATGCTGAGGAATACGACATAGAATTATCCAGCCAGTGTGAATAGAACTCATTCCCTAAATCATAATGTGCGGCGATATTGCGTTTACTGCCCTGCTTATTATTTCTTCGGCGTTTGTGCCTTAATCTCTCAATCAAACTTACTACTTTTGACGGAGTTACCGTGTTCCCTAGGGCTTTTTCATTTATTTCCCCAAGTAACATTAGTTGAGTTAAGTTTGATGTATCCCATTCTCCATTCAGAAAACTTTCAGCAAGCCCCATGTCACCTGACAACAAGAGACGCGGGATTAGTTTCCAGCTATTGATTTGAATATCTGCCGTTGGTCCAACTGTGGCTCCCGAGTAAACTTTTTGGAAGCTTGAGGGAAAAACTGCTTTGAGTTCCCCTATTTCTATTCGCGATAACCGGTTATCGAGCAAAGCTTCCAAAAGCAACGGTGTTTTTGGCCCGTTCTTAAGCCGTTTTTCGATCGATGGTCTATGGTGGTTATTCATGGTTAGTATTTAGTTTCTTGTATCAGGTCTTATTTTACTAGTCGTTACCTTTTTATCGGCCGGCATATGAGCAAAATATGGTACTCCTTTAAGCCACAATTTCAGAGCCTCCCAGTGAATGCCAAGAATAATTTTAGCGGACATAAACGGATACTGAAATAAGTACTTAACTAGAGAAAGTCCAGTAATATTAATCTTCCTCCCAACGAAGGAAGCTGTAAGAAATAAACCCTCCTTATCGGTTTCTTTTATAAACACGCTTAATCGTTGGTTTGGCGGGGTTATTTCAAAATGGTATTCTGCATTCATATCTACGAATGGCGACACATAAAGTTCCTTCTTGCATTTTTGTTTGACAGTATCGTCAATTGTTGTAGTTACGGGAATTACATAAGAATGACGTTCAAGAAAAGTATTACAAACTTCATAGATGATACATATTAGATCGTTATTTTCAGAGTAACAAAAGTAAATGCTTAAGGGATTAAAGCCGTAACCTAAAACACGGGGGTAGCAAAGCAATTTTACTTTTAATTTCTTAAATTTAATGCCAGCGGAAGTTATTTGGTCCTCCGCCCATATTTTCAGAGGTTCACCTGTTATTGCTCCGTGATCTTTTTCAAAAAAAGAAAAAAACCCCCACCGGTTTACAGAGAATAAAGGAAAATATTTTTTAAAATGATCGAGTTCGTCTAAGTCAAGGAGCAACGAAAACACTTTGTATTTGAGTCTATGTTTTTTAGGACGTGTGCGTTGATGGATCACAACCCCTTCGTAAATTGAGGATTTGTCTATCATACTGATGTCCCATGCTGCTCTGAAAATTGAAGCCTGTTGTTTTGGCCAACCACATTCCAGGGCCGCGATATTGAACCTAGCGCTTCGGCTATGGCAAGACCAGACTGTAGGCCATCTTCATGGAAGCCGTAACCAAAATAACTTCCACAAAACCAGAGTCGGTCCACGCCTTGAAGATTCCAGAGGAATTTCTGTGATTTAAGGGCTGCTGCATCGAAGAATGGATGCGTGTATTCCTGTTCCAGAATAACGGCTTCAGAGTTAATGTTTAAACTAGGGTTCAACGTTACAAAATAGTCGTTCTTACTTTCTAGATTCTGTAATTTATTCATCCAGTAAGTCACCGAAAAAGATTGCTGTCCCATCGAAGGTTCGGCCTCAAGAAAATTCCAACTAGACCAGGTTCTCGTTTCCTTAGGCATGAATTTTGTATCTCGATGAAGGATCGTTCTATTTTTGGTGTAACGCCATGGGGAAAGAAGTTTAGTCTCTATATCATTTGGGTCTAGGATTAGTTGTATTGCTTCATCAGCATGGGTAGCGATGACAACGTGATCACACGATAACGATTGGCCACTTTTGGTTTTTACTACCAATTTATCGGGTGTGCGAATGATCGAGATCACAGCGTCTAAAAAAATTCTATCGCCGAAGGCGGCGGACAGCCTTTTCACATACTCGGTGCTGCCCCCTTTCACTGTTCGCCAGCTTGGGCGACGAATTATATTGAGGAGCCCGTGGCTTTGAAAGAACCGTATAAAGGCGTGAGCGGGGTATGCTTCGATTTCTTCACTTGTCGTCGACCATATAGCTGCTCCCATGGGTAAAAGATGGTCATTTATGAAGGTGGGGCTATAATTTTTGCGCCTAAGATAGTCCCCTAAAGGTATGGATTCACTATTACTCTTTGCCAGAAAGGACGGGGCCTCTTTATAAAATCTCAATATTCCTGACATCATTCTCCAAAATCGGGGATTTATAATATTTGAGCGCTGCCCAAATAGTCCATTTAGGTTGGTTCCAGAATATTCAAATAGGCCGCCATCCAGCGAAGCCGAAAAAGACATTTCGCTCGGTTCAGTTGGAACATCTAGATAGTCAAATAATGCTGTGAGATTTGGATAATTAGTTTCATTATAAACGATAAAACCTGTATCGATGGGTATTTTGCCAAATTCATCTTCTGCAAAAACAGTGTGGCTGTGACCGCCAACATAGTCATTTTGTTCAAAGACAGTAACATTGTGTCCTTGGTTGAGTAACCAAGCAGCTGACAAACCACTTATACCGGTGCCAATTACGGCGATGTTTAAGCGCTCCGAATTTTTTTTAGTCTGCTTGTTCAAGGCTCATTCCTGTTCAGGGATTTTAAGATGGAACCGCTCTTATAACTGTTAGTTCCGTTGGCTAAAAGGGAAAACAAAAATAAACGAAGGGTGAAAAAATATTTTGAAAAAGGTAT